>Ga0214919_10004573_pt1 | contig 20176 bp, 22 predicted proteins | sample LL1503_MetaG_FD_177994 | JGI IMG/M metagenome (GOLD analysis project Ga0214919, IMG submission 177994) | Freshwater microbial communities from Lake Lanier, Atlanta, Georgia, United States - LL-1503 | ecosystem: Environmental > Aquatic > Freshwater > Lake | place: USA: Georgia | collected... | reverse complement strand
TCTTGTATTGATAAAAAATTTGTTCTTGCGTTTGATCCTAAGTTGCCTTGGATTAAGGAATGTTTAATATTTTAAAATCAAAACTATAAATATAATGCCACTATCCAATTCTACATTAAGAAAATACAGAAATAAACACAAAAATAATTTCAAAAAATATAAATTAACTAGACACAATAACGGTTCTAGAAATTTATTCACAGAAAAAAATAGACGAAAAAAGATTTTAAATAATATAACTTACAGTGCTAATATGAGAAGACAATTGGCAGAATATCCAAATAACAATTTTAAAAGAAATATGAATGTAATGGCAAGAAAAACCGTTTCATTAGGAAGTAAAAAAACACATAAAAACAGACAAGAAAGAGTAAAAAATAGAATATTAAATAACATTTATGAAAATGAAAATGAAAATGAAAATGAAAAGAATAATAATATTTTTATTTAGATTTCTTAATTTTCGCAGTATGAAAACGAACTTTTTTCTTCTTAAATGATAAATTGGTATGAGGATTTTTTAATCTATCATGTATTTGTAAGTATGTATTATATTTCAAATATTGTTTCTTATGCGAGTTAAATTTAAGTTCATTCTCTTCTACGATTCTTGGTAAATCTACCAATTCATCTCCATTTTCAATCTTATCAAACGTAATATAATTTTGAGCATTTTCATTCACATTCAATGGATTGCTAAAATTTATACTATTATTTCTTGTTTTTATTAATTCTTTTATTCTTGCGATATAATCCTTCATTATTTCACCTTTATGTTTCTTATAACTTTCAGGTAAATCATTATTAGCACATTCTAATTCAATTAATGTATCTGGTATCATAGAAAGACTTGTTAAATGATTATGATTACATTCTAAATGGGATAATCGTTTTGGTAAATCAGGGAGATCCGTTAAATTATTATTACTACATGTTAAAACATCTAAATCATTTGGTAAACGTGAAGGAAGTTCATTTATATTATTGTTATCACAGAATAATTGTATTAAACCACTTGGTAGATTATAAATACGTGTTAAATTATTCTTTGCGCAATCAAGCGCTTGTAAATCTTCTGGAAGTTTAGGAAGTTCATCCAATTGAAGATCTGATAAATCTAATAATTTCTTTTTATTCGCCATTCGTATCCATTTTTCAATTCGTTCTTTTGCTTCTAAATTACCTCTTTTTTTCTTATTTGTGTTATTTTTTGATTTAACTGTTTTTGGCATCTATTATAATCGGAGAATCAAATATTTTATTTCTGAATTTGCTCCAATAATGAGGAATTATAGTTAGATAAAAGTAAAAAGTTTAGGCTTAAGTTTAGCCTTTTTTATATTATATTAATATGTGTCGTTTAATATTTTTCTCCTCTGATTTTTTCAGAGGCTCATTGGAAGATGGGTTGTAAGGATATCCTTTTGCGTTCCACGCATCTTGTAATGATTTCATTAAATACATAAACTCATGTCCGTTCTTTGTTATTACAACAACCTTATCACCTTTTTTATACTCATCATAACTAATAGAATTTTCTTCACCTTCTGAAAACTTTTTTCTTCCTCCATCAGGATACTTTGATAAATCCATTTCTGGAGAGAAAAATTGTATTATTTTTTTATTACCAAAATGTCTAGCAATATCCAAGGCTGTCTGGCCATCTATATTTTTCTTATCTATATCCGCACCTTTATCTAAAAGAAGTTTTATAATATCTTTTTCAGAAAAATATGTAGCATACATTAAAGCAGTATAATTATTTTTGTTGTCAATTTCATCTATTTTAGCATCTTTATTTATAAGAAGATCTACTATTTTTCTATAACCTTGACGTGAAGCGATCATTAAACTTGTATTACCATCGTTATCTTTTGCATTTATGTTAGCACCCTTATCTAAAAGAAATTTTACATTAGCATAATTATCTCTTATTGTAGCACCTAATAATGGATTATTACCCTGGCTATCAGTAAGATTAAGATCAGCACCCTTATCTACGAGAAATTCTAATAGTTTGGTATAACCATACGATGCAGCATATAGAACCGGAGTTATACTACCATTATCAGAATCAGTAGCTTTAGAGTATGTAATATTAATATCAGCGCCTTCTTTAAGTAAATTTTCTACTTTATCTAGATTGTTACTTATTACCGCATATATAAAATCTTGATTTAGTTTTTTAATAGGAGTTAATAAATTTAATGATGCGTTTTGTCTTTTTAAAGGGGGTGTATTGTTCTTTTTATTCTTAGGAGTTTTATTATTATTCTTTCTAGAGGTATTATTATTATTCTTTCTAGACCAAGGAAAACGTATTGGCATTCTAATATATAATATAATATTAAAAAAATTGAATAATATTTTTACACTGGTATTTTACACTGATAAAGTATAGGAAAAATGTCAGACACAATTCAATGCCCTATCTGCGAAGACTACAATAAGAATGTCTATATTTACGCAAGTAATAAAACATCTGATTTGGTCCATACAGAAGCCCATAATAGAGCAATCTTAAAGATACAACAGTCAGATATATTAGAAGAGTATTATTTCGACTTCTATATTATGTTTTACAGGATTGAATATAAAGAATTATACGATAGAACGTATAATATGGTTAAATGTGAGTATAAATATATTTTAATAGAAAAATATAGTGGTAAAAAAAATGTATGCGAATATCATTATAGAGATTATTTAGTAAACTTGCTCTTACCTTTTCCTTTACCTGATCAATTAGAGGTTTAAAATACTTTATTGATGGACATTGATGGACATTGATGGATAAAGTTTATAAAAATTAAAACTTAATATGTTAAGATTTATATATCAAAATGAAGTTTCTTATAATTCTTGATAATAGTATTATTAATGAATATACGATTGATGATGTTCTTGTAATGGAAGAATATGCAGGGAGAAATAATAAGTGGGATGAAATTGCTATTATCTTTAAAGATAATTCTATAGTCTGGGAAGGTTCAGGTTGTATTACTTATGCAATAGATGGAAAAGAATTTATAACAAATAATAGAGTTAATACTAGTGGTCTATGGAATTCCAGTGATAAAATTCAGAGTATAGATGTAAAAAAATACAATAAGTTTATTAAAGAAATAAAAGAAAAAGGAAAATTAATTATAAATAAAGGAACATATAATTCTGAAGATTATCAATTTGTATGGGAGATAAATTAGACTTTATAAAAAAAAATTGATTTATATTTTTTATAGAATTATGTATAAAATAAAAATGGGTGGAACTAGCACATATGGTGTTGAACAGAGTGATGGCTCTGTAATTTACAACATAAATGGAAATTGTTTCTTTCACGATTATATTCTTGATGACTTTAAGAATGGTAAAACAGTAGATATTTATTATAATGAGTATTTTATTGCTACATCTATTGAAGAATATTATAGTGAAAAACGATTTGAAGAGGAAGATTCTGTTGTTCGTGGAATACTAAGAATGAATGGTCTTCTTGAGTGGCGTCATTGGGGCGATGAGGGTTATTTTACTTACATTAAAGATAAGAAATAATTTAAAAAATTGAAACAAAATTTTACAATTATTTTGTATCAACAACAAAGATGACAAGTCTCAGTGAAAGCCTCCTAAATCCTTTAAGAACTGTTACTCATGGAGTAGCAAAGAGTGCTGCACTAACATCTCTAATTATTCTGGCACCAATGATCGCAATGTTTGCTGTAACACTCTTTTGTGAATATGGTATTGAGACAATTAATGTGAATAACTTTGAATATGATATTCAAATTTATAGACATATCTTATTAACTCCTATTTATGTTATTGCCTCTATTACATGGATTTCTGGATTTCTTGCTTTGATTGCAATGCGTCTAAAGTTACAGACGATTCTTAAACTCTGTTCATTTGTATACTCAGCAATTGGCTATTGGTGTATTCTAAATATTATTATTCTTATATTCACCGCTTGGGCTTATCTAACTCTGGCTACAATTGGACATATTTTCTTGTGGTCTTCACTTGTTACGATTGTATGGTTATTAAGTGCTTCTATTATGAAGGCTTATGGAGAAGAGATGAATGCTACAGAAAATGTTTATGTAACGGTTTAAAAAAAATTGATACTTTATTTTACAAATTTTTAGTATTAAAATGAAAAATTTCGTTGAGATTCTTAAGAATATCTTTATCAAAGATACTCCTAAACCTCTAGGACGATGGAATCTAGATTATTGTGTTAAAAAGCTAGATGCCAAAGTTAAATTGACAAATGAAGATCATTGCGGTCCTTGTGGTGAAGAAAAGAAAAAAGAAATAAAGATTATTGATTTAGAGTAAATTTTAAAGTATATCGTTTTGTTTCATTATATTTTGAACGATTACTCAAAAACTTTAAATATTTAGAAGCAAGTTTATAATGATCTGGTTTTCTATTTTTTAACACTCCTAAACGAACTTTCATAATCATAGCAACTTGCCATATCCGTTTATGAGGATATTTTTTCGCTTTATAAAGTTTTTCTAACTTGATAATTGTATTTTTTACGTCATCAAGAGTTGTATACTTTATCGGTATGGTATCTTTAGGGTTTGCGTCTATGTATACATCAAACGATTGTTTTTGCTTCTGTGTTTTTCTTTTACCACCAGAACTAGTTTTTCGTGTTTTTGAATATGTATTAAGATTATTAAATTTTAAAGCAGATTCATCTGTTGCTTCTAGATCTACTGGTGGAGCCTTATTTGCTTTATTTGCTTCATCCCAACGTAACGCACATAAGCACCATTTATCACCTTCTTTTAATCCTGGAAAACTGGATGAAGGGCTACTAAGATTATTTCCTTTTGATTTCGTAAATTCTAAAAACTCATTTGTCATTTTAGCACATACAACGTGAGTTCCGGAATCATCAGCTAAATTTTTACAATACCCATCTCTATAATATCCTGTCATCGGTTGTGTGGAACATATTTTAAGAGGTTCTTTAGTAAGACTAGTCATAGATACCTATTAAATATTCCTTTAATAGATATGGACACTTTCACCATGCTATTCTGGGTTTTTTCGCTATCATTTTTTATCCTATCGGGCTATTTACTATGTTGTACAAAAAAGACTAATGTATTTTATTTACAGATTGGTTCAGGATGCGGAATGTTTGTTACAAGTAAGATTGGACGAAAATTTTTAGGGTTAGAATAATTTTAGAATTACTAAAGTTTAAATCTTCTTTTCAAATCTTCTAGCGATGCCTTTTTTGTTGGTAGATTCCAAAGATACCACCGAGACCAGAATCCGGCTGTTAATGGGTCCTTAAAGTCTTCATTGGCTTTGTGTCTTCCGATATAACGTGCTTTTCGTTCCGGGTCTTTGTGATGAGTATAATCGCTCATTCCAGCAGCTCCAAAGGATATCTTTTTAACATGATCCCCATGTTGGACATAGGCATCATATTTCTTTGTCGGGTTTTCTGACTTTACAAGTTTTATGAGTTTCATCTACTTACGATACATCTTTCTTGTTTTACGACCTTTACCATTTTTCAAATAAGATAAATCACTTAATACACCTTTTGTATTAAATGCTTTAATAGTATTAAGATCAATGTTAAAATCTTTTATTAAATGTTTCATAACACGGATAACAGAGGAATGCAACCTTAGTAAATCTTCCTTTTTATCTTTATAATTGGAATCATTTACTAACTCGTATAACGCATCTTTGAGATGGGCCATTCCATTGACAGTGGATAACGCATAACTATATTGAATATTCTTGTCTTCACACGCAACAATACGACCTACGTGTTCTAACTCGGAGTTGGCCCACTCCATGACTGCTTTTGCCGTTGTATGGTATTTATATGGTGAGGCCATTTATATTAATATATAAGATTTTATAGTAGTATGGAAAAAGCAGTAGCAGTGTTTAACACACGATCTGTAAAAGGAACAGTGCTTTTTAGTAATAGAAAAAACGGTTTACACATTGAAGCAGAATTCACGCAACTTCCTAAAGGTCTTCATGGCTTTCATATACACAAAGCGGGTGATTTACGAGGTGAAGGATGTAAATTAGCGTGTGACCATTATCACAAAGGACCACCATGTAATCACGGAGGACCACCAAGTTCTAAAGGTACAAGACATACAGGAGATTTAGGAAATGTTACGAATGGTCGTTATACGTATACTTTACATGATGTAAATGTAAATGATGTGCTAGGTCGTTCTGTTATTATTCACGCTGGTGAAGATGATTATGGTAAGGGTGGTAAAGACGATTCATTAACCACAGGGCATTCTGGGGCTAGGATTGGTTGTGCGGTTATTGGTAGAATCATGTGTTAAAGGATTAAAAAATTGATAATAATATTTTATAGCTAAACTATTATTAGCAAATGTCTGAAGAAGTAGTATGCGATATGTGTACATATATAGAGAAGAACCAAATGGCTTACGCTAGAGCAAAAGCAACTGAAATTGCTCATAAAGAAGCACATGAAGCAGCAAGTGTTAAAGCAAGTCTTCTTGAGCCAGAAATGTATATTGAGTATTATATGTTGTATTACAGAATGGAGTATACGAGACTCTACGATGAAGCCTATACTAAGTTTAAAGAGGAGTATGTAGAGTTGTTGACAGTGAAACATTTGGCATCTGAGAACATTTGTAGTTATCATAGTGAGAATATTATGTGGTACAAGGCTGGTGGTGTTGAAGCGTATCATGGGTCTATGTGATTTGTTTGTTGGATACCCTTGGATACCGAAAATAAAAAATTAAACGGAGGTTTCGTGAAAAAATTTTATCAACATGGAAGATATCAAGATGGAAGAATATAAGAATATGCATCTTAGAGCTAAAAATATAAAGCGTTCAATTGACAAAGAGTTGCTTTCATTTCAAGAAGAATTATACGAAACATACACAAGTCTTAGTGAATTTATAGTTGAGCGTTTTGATGACCGTGATCTTATTAAAGATGGAATAGACCAATTATTAAATATGAAAGATAGACTTGATTTTAAGAGAGAATTTATTCCAAGCTTTGTATTTAAGAACCACATAGAGCAAGAGATGTCAAAAGATGTTAATTGTGCTATAACTTGTGCGCCATTGAAAGAATGTAAGAACTTGTCAGTTCTTTCATGCTTTCATATTTATGAGAGTGATGCTATTAAGAAAGCGAGAGAAACTAGTTTGAAGTGTCCTCTTTGCAGGGAGATTGTTAGCGTACTTTATACTTCTTAAAAAAGACCGAAGAATTTCTTGATTTTGCGGGTTTTGTTGAATTGTGTTGAACCGCCTTCTGAGGCTTTTTCTTTTTTTAGTTCTGCACAAGTAATTTCTTTGAACTTATATTCCCTTTTAGGATATTCTGTAGCATTAATTGCTTCACGCTCTTCTTTTGTAAACCCAAAATAATCTGCTAAAGTTTCATCGGTAATTTTTTCTATAGGGATTGTGCGAACATCTGGAAAATAACGAGGTTCTATAAAATTCTGTCTATATTTTATAACTCTTAATAAGAAGTTTGATAATTTAGTTTTTAAATATTTTTTTACTTTTATAAGATTGTCACCTATTATATAACTTTGGTTTTGCCCAATTATACCGTATTCTCCATTATTATCATAAATATATTTTAATTGCGATGATCCATCAATAAATATTTTAGGTGTTTTTAAATATGGATGTATTTTATTAGTTTTTACAAATAAAATGTTTCCTAATTCATCAATTCCAGCAATATTTTTAATACTACCAGTATTAGTACAATCTTCTAAACCAAGTGATTTTTGCTGATAATCTTTTGTATCTTTAAATAATTTACATTTATCTATAATTTTATATAATATATTATTATATGCTAAAATTATTGGATAAGATTTATTTAATTTAATATCACTTATTATACCTTTATTATCAATTACAATTGTTTTCTTAGTTGATTTTTTATTTTCTAATAAATAATATGCAGAACTTATATTAGCAGATTTACCAAATTCTTCTTTTAATTGTGAATCTTTATAAATTTTTAAAATTATTAATTGTTTATCTAAAATCATATTATGTATTTTTTCAAATGGACCGTGTGTTTTGAACCAACCTATTGGATGAATTAATAACATTAATCCATCTGATTTTAAATGCTTGGATAAAATTTTTTCAACAAAAGGAACCCATAAATTTTTATTTTTACCAACATCAATTCCTTCTTCATCTCTTTTTTGTTTTACTTTTTTTGTTCCAACAGATTTAACTGCCCCACCTTGAAACGGCGGATTCCCCATAATAATATCAAACTCATTAACTGTTCCATTAGGAAAGTCCATATTAACATCTGCCAAAAATCCATCCTTGCGATGCATTTGTATAATATTTGGTTCAATTCCTGGCGCAAGTTTCTTAAAAAGATTTTTAGCAATAGCGTTATTTTTTGGATTCAGTTCAACCATAAATAACATATTTTTAACAATGTATTTACGTCTAGCATCTTCACCAGATATAACCTTTGTTAAACCGGGATTAAATTTACCTTCTCCATCATCACCAAGTCCAAAATATTTTCCATCCTTTGTTCTAAATCCATAAAATAGACGCAAAAATACTTCAATAGGATAATTACCCATTCCATTTGCAGGATCAAGCCATTTTAGACTTTTATTATTCCAAACTTCCTTTTCTGCTGGTAAAGTATCTAACATCTCCCTCACAAGGGGCATGGGTGTAAATACTTCGCCAAATTTATGACGTTCTGCTGATTTTGGTGCTAAATGATCTTTTATATAATCTAGTACCTTTTCAACATGTGCTGGATATTTTTCGTCGTCCTCTACAGACTCCTTCATCTTATAATATGATATATTTTTATTATTATCTATCATTTTTAATAGTCCTGGTCTAATAATAACATCAATAATAAAACTCTTTTGTAATTCACGACGTTGTATATCTTCATCTATAGCATCACGCTTAATAAGTGTATCATAAAGTGTCTCACGTAAGTCTCCATTAGTTCCTAAATTTTCTTCAAGTGTTTTTACATCTTTTGAATTTGTTCCAAATGCACCAAGTTTTAATGCAGTCTTAAAAATATCAATATAAGCATCTCTTTTATTTGTCTCAGTGGTTCCTTCTTTAAATATTTTAGGTTCAGGATATGTTGGTTCAGTTTTAATTTCATTGCCTTCACTATTATCTTCATGCGTTGCTTTTTTAACATTTTTTCCTTCTTCTCTTAATTTTCTCTGTTTCTCTTCCTCTTCTTTTAAAATGCCAAGAAATTCATCATAGGAACGCATATACCCTTTTTCCAAGACGTTCTTAATATTAGTATTCAGTGCTGAACCCGCATCTTCTAACATTATACTATCACCAGTTTTTTTACCAATTTCTAGTAATTTTTGTAATTCTGGCAATGTATCTTTTATTATATCTGCTCTTAAAATATGTTTATCATCATCTATTGAATATATATTTAATACTTTATTAAATAAATTGGGAATATCACCCGCATATACTTCTTTCTTATGTTTTCTAGTTTTTTCTGCTACAATTTGATAATTCATAATTGCAGTTACTGTTCTAAAATAATTCATATCAATAATATATCCACCTTTTTTATTTGTAGATTCTGTTAAAGCCCTGTACATTTTTTGAATACGTTCATCTACTTTTTCACCAGCATCAAGTAATACAACTATATCAACACAAGGCAAAGATATTCCAAGATGAAGCATATTTTGTGCCAAAATTATTAAACCCTTTCCTTTTCTTCTTGCCAATGCTTCTTGGTCAAGCAAACATTCTTTTAAAGATTTATTATTATTTGGGCAAGCCCAAGAAAATGTTCCACAAGAATCAGAACCATCCATTGATTTCACTAAAATACTATTATTTTCTGAATGAGGAATCTTCCATTTTACACTTGACGATACACCTATTACATGAAAATATTTACGAAACCACGTTGATTGAAATATAGCACCAGCTAATGCACACATACGCTTATATAAGGGGTGACCTTGCATATGAGGTAAAAACCATAGTTGCGAATGTGTAACAAAATCACTTGTAAAAAATCCCAACCTATCGCCTATACGTTGCGCAATAGAATCTATAGATTGTAGAATACTTGATATATTGTTAATTGGCTGACCATCTATACTATCTAACTGTTTTGCGGATGGTGCTAAATAATTTAATAATCGCATCATACCTTTTGGATTTGTAAAGCCAGAATACCATCTTTCTGGCGGTGTTGTTTCAGGATTAAAATCTTTTCTAACTTCAAATAGATGGGAAATTGTTGGATATCCACCCCTACTTTGTTCTAGAAAAGCAGATTTAGCATCTGGAGTAAATTGTGTTGTTAATAAATATAATTCTGGAAATTGTTGATATTGTTTTTGTATTGTTTCATATGTTTGACCATACGAAATACATGTAGCAAGAGATCTGTCATATAATTCTCCAAAGTTTTCTTTAAAATATTCTTCATTTGTTGAAAGTTCTTTTGCTTGTTGTATATCTTGATAATCCCAAATAACTACATTTTCATCAGGTATTTTAAATGCCTTTAGTGGTTTTATATATGTCCCAGTCATATAAACAACTGGAGTATCTGCTTGAATTTGTTTATCTAATTCGGTTAGTTGTGATTCTTCTTGCTCTTCTGTTATTTCTACTTCTTCATCTTCTTTTGCTTGAACAGCAAGTGTCCCTTTATCCATTTGTTTTACAGCCCTTGCTGTAGTTTGTTTTAAATGGGCTTCATCGCAAATAAAAAGGTCGGCGCGATTAATACCACTTTTTAACTCTTTTAACAACATTCTAGTATTTTTTTCATCTTTATAAAGTTCAACACTCATAATAAAAATATATTTTTTTATTGGGTTTATAGACATATCTGTTGTATCAACAACATCTATACATTCATATTCCTGAAAGTTTTGAAACTCTTCAAATAAATCTTTTTTAAATTGTGAAAGTGTTTCAGATTTAGCACCAAGTAATACAACTACTCTTTTAGGATTTAATTTATTTATTATACCACCAGATATAAATGTTTTTCCACCTCTTGGAACTATTCCAACAAGAAATTTATTACTAATATTTGTTTTTTTAAAACTTGTAATTGCATCGCAGATTTTATATGTTGCAATATATTGATGGAGACGTAAAAGTAAGATTGGTCTTGGGGGGGATTCTAAATTTAATATTTTTTTAAGTATTTCTATACTTATTTTATCTTGAGATTGATGTTTATTATGTACAATATCATATAGAGTTGTTAATGCCGCAAATAAATCTGCCATACCATAAACATAAGTTGCTTCTTCAGAAATATATTTACGAATTGCTTTTCTTAACTTTTCTTCTACAGCGCCTTTATCTTTTACAAGAAGAATAATTTTTCTTTGATATTCTTGATCTAAAGATTTTGCTGCGGTGTATATATTCTGTATATCAAATTTATCAACACCTTTTGATGTATCTCTATTAAAATATTTACTAGAACAGAAATAGAATTTGGGATTTTTATTTTCTTTTAATTCAGCCAACACAGTTTCTCTTTTACATTTTTGAGATACTTTTATACTTGGGTCTGAAGAACATATATCAATATCAACTCCAGTTTTATTTTTCTTATATACAAACGTTATATCAGAGGCACCGCTTTTACTACCTTCATTTACTTTTTTTGATGATAGATATGTAAGAGGATTATTACTAAATCCTTCCCCTTCAATATTAGTTAATGTTTCTATTTTTCCATTATACATATAAAAATCTTCAGTAATGGGAAAAGTATTAATAAGACCTAATGTAAACACAATATCCCAATATGATTCATATAATTGCCCATTATTATTATATTTTAATAGATCTTCATTTGGCTTTTCATTGCGATTTAATATAAATAATAATAATTCTAATCTATTTTGTATATTATTTGGAAATATGGTTTTATTAGATATATCAAGTAATCTTTGTTTCTTAATATTTTTCACACGTGCTTCTAATATATTAATATCACCATTTTCTATTGGCTCTCGTGTACAAGGATCAAATAATTCAATACAATCACCTTTATCTTCTTTAATCTCAACTCTTAATGGCAACTCTTGATCTACTTCATCTTTTGCCAATTCTTCACCCTTTTTAAAATCGTTGACTGCCTCTACTGCATTTTCACCCTCAAGCATTTCTTCACGAATTAAACTTTCTTTTAAAGAACCATTTATAGCAAAATTATCTGATTCTCTTTTATTTGATTTTATCCTAATACCCAACTCAGCAGGATGTGGTGAAACAGATCTAACATTGTTTTGAAGAGGTGTATGAGAATTATTATCCCTTTCATTATTTAAATGAGCATTCTCTAACACTTGACGGACTCCTTCAACATTACTATTATTACTATTATCATCCCCCTCAGCATTTGTTTCATCACCCATATGTTCCAGCAGTGTTTCAAGCTTTTCCAACTTCTGCTGAGGACCTTTTTCTTGTTTTGATTTACCAGAATTTATTTTTTTTGTAATTTTTCTCTGAAAACTAAGCAGTTTATTTGTGTTTTTCTTTAATGTATTTCTATTTTTTCTGTAAATACCAGATTTAAGTTTATCTTCATATTCTTTATAAGAAACACCTTTCAAATCTTTTAAAGATGCTTCAATTGTTTTCTGTTTTTCTTGTGATCTACCCGTAGCATCCATCTATAATAATTATTATAAAAAAATTGAAAAATATTTTTGCTAGTTTTAGGTATTAAAAATGTCAGATACGACACCTAATATGGATGAAATAAATAGTATTGTTAAAGATAATGAACAATACTATCTACTATATATTGTTTCAGCACCACTCTGGCTTGAAAAAAAATTAGTTAAACTTGGTTTAACAACAAAACCATTTGGAAGAAATTCTACTTATCTAACTGGATGTCCTCCTAGACAATCACCAAGTGCTGAATTAACTTATTATAAGATTTGGAAAATTAAAGCAAATTCTGTTGAAGAATTAAAAAAGTATGAAAAAATTCTTCATGATCAATTTCAACCATTTAGAATGTATAGAGATGATAATCAAAAAACTGAGTGGTTTGATTTTAAAGATAAAGATCCTATACAAACTGTTTTAAATTATATGTCTAATCAAAAATGGGTTGAAAATGTGGTTGAATTAACAAATCTAAAAAGAAATTCTATACCAATAATTATTAATGATTATAATAGTAATCTTAATAATTTTATTAATGACAATAATGAACACTATGAAAAACTATCTTTATTTCAAGAATCACATATTAAACTATTAGAAGATTTTATAGAAAATCCTAATATCTTAGCATCTTTAGTCGTTGCTCCTTGTGGATATGGAAAAACAGTTGTAGCATCTAAAGCTATAAAAAATATTTTAAAAAAAATATTAATTTGTGTTCCTACAGATTATCTTAAAAATCAATGGACAAAAGAATTAATTTATTTTGGAGAATTTTCTGAAAGTGATATTCATTATATAACTAATGAAAAACAGTTTAAAGAAATTTTAAAGAAAGATAAATTTATTATTATTATTTGTTATGCTTCAACTAATAATATTATCAATGCTCTTGATAATAGTATTGAATTAGCAATCTTTGATGAAGTTCATCGTTTATCAGGAATTGTAAAAGACGATGATAATGATGAAAATAATATTGATATTGGTGCAACAAAACGTCTAATTATAAGATGTAAAGATTTATCAATCAAAAGATTATCCCTTACATTTACACCTAAAATTGTAAATTCAACAGAAGAAACTCTTCAAATTAGTAGTAATGATGATGTTAATCTATTTGGAGAAGTTATTATAAATATTAGTCTACGTGAAATGATTAAAAATGGTCTATTACCTGATTATAGAATTCATATACCTGAAGGTAAAGATAAATCTACCATTGGATTAAAGGGAAAAGTCAAACTTATTTCATATGCGATTTTACAAAAAGATAATGATGAATTTATTATTAATCATCTTATAGTATTTGGTAAAAATCACAATGAGTGTAGATTAATTAAACAATACCTTGAAGAATATTTAGATAATTCTATACCAATTTATTATCTTGATAAATCTGATACAATGGGTGGTAAAATTCAAAAATTTAATAATGACAAAAGAAGTATTCTTATTAATTGTAAATTATTAGGGGAAGGTGTTGATATTCCTATTGCAGATTCTGTAACAATATTATATCCTAAAAAGAGTTTTATAGAAATAATTCAAATGCTTTTAAGGGCTGGAAGATTTAATTTAAATAAATCAGTATTTCATATAATTTTACCACAAGTTGAAAACGAGGATAATGAAGGTATTCAAAATGCATTACATGCTTTATCTTCAGTAGATATATTACTTAGTAATGAAATTGTAAAAAAATCATTACATTATAGTTTAAATTCACAAAATTCTAATTATGATGAAGAAGGAAATATTATTCCAGATACTATTGTTATTAATTTATATAATAGTGATGAGATAGAAAAAATTCGTAAAAAATCTCTTGAAATTGTTAAGAAGAATAAATCATTTCAATATATCCGTGATTATTGTGTGAAAAATAAGATTACTTGTACTAGAGAATATAATAATATTATAGAACAATTTAATTGGGAGGCTACTCCTTGGAAAGATAAAATGACTGCTTACGATTTCTTTCATCCTGATAGCATAGAACGGATTAGTGTAAATGATTTTAAAGAACTAATGATAATTCATAATATTCTTACCACTGAAAGATATATTGATTGGAGATTAGAACAAGCATTATTTTATCCTTCTGTTGAAGAAGCAATAGAGGGATATTTCCTTAATATAAGAAATTTTCAAGACCTTCTTCCAGAAGGTAAACGCAGACGTTAAATTGATTTCAATAAAAAAAAAGTAGAAAGCCAAAAATATATGTTTTTTTTAAATCCCGGCTGTAAAAATTTTAAAAAATTGATTGTTGAATTTTAAAATGCGTAAAGGTTAGTTTTAAAATGTCCGGTTCTAATATAGCCGAAATGCCTTCCAATGCTTCTACCTTTGTTGCCAATCTTAATGCAGTTATTAAAAAGTGTCGTGATATTCTCCGCCTTGAAGGTATTACTGGTATGGATTCTATGAAGCATCTAACACTTTACACACTACTTCGTCGCCTTGATACATCTGAGTGTAAGAAGCTTAAGATTTCAGTAAAGTTTTCATGGGAAAAGTTTATGGAATTGAAAGATGACCATCAGCGTTGCTTTGACCTGCTGTATTGTAAGAGTCATGCAACTGAAGACCTTATTTCTTGTCTAGACAATCATTTTGAAACAAAACACTTTGATTTTAAACTTAATAATCCTACGCGCCATGTTGATATTCTTAATGAGTTTAAAAAGCTAGACTTTTCAAATCTTGATGGCAAGATTGATATTCTTGGAACTATTTATGAGATTCATCTTGGTTCTGGTAGTAATAAGTCGGCAATGCGTGATCTAGGACAGTTCTTTACAGAACGAGATGTTTGTAAATATATGACCACACTATGTAATCCTAAAATCCTATCAGATGGTCGTGCGGAAAGTGTTCTTGACCCTACAATGGGCACTGGTGGATTTCTGAGTTCTTATATCCAGCATCTTGGCAACTCAGTTGATTGGTCAAAGATGCATAGCGATATTGCCGGTTATGATATTGATGAGTTTGTTATGTCTATTGGTAAAATTAATCTCTATCTACAAACTGGTCAACTCTTTGAGCGTATTAAGCATCGTGATACTCTTTCAAATGATATTGGAACTGAAACTCAACGTTTGAAGTTTAAGAATATTCTTGCAAATATGCCATTTGGTGTAAAAGGTCTAACTCATGCTGGTTGTTGTCTTCGTGTTCGCAATCTTAAGATTTCATCAACAAAGTCAGAGCCACTCTTTCTTCAACTTATGATGGCATCTCTTGATGATGGTGGTCGCTGTGCTGTTGTTGTTCCAGATGGTGTTCTTGTAAATGCATCAAAAGGTCATAATGAAACTCGAAAGTATCTCCTAGAACACTTTGAACTCAAGCGTGTTATCAAGATGAAGGGGCAGTTCTTCAGCAACACTGGCATCCAGCCCTCCATCCTCTTCTTTGAGAATACTGGAAAGCCTACCAGCCTAACTGAGTTCTGGGAGGTAGAGAAAAACTCTGCTGGTGTAATTACCGAGACATTAGTTGTTTCCGTTCCTCATGAAAAGATTGATACCGATTCGTATTCTCTTGATATGCGTCGCTATGTGGAGGTTGTAGTTTCTGAGAATGTTTCTGTGTTTACTATGGTTAAGTTGGGGGATATTTGTATTCACTCAAATGGTAAGACTCTTTCAAGTAAGGAGAAAGAATTGGGAGGAGAGTTTGGTGTAATGGGTGGTGGAATGGATTATATCGGTAAATACTCCAACTATAACAGGGACGGTGAGAATATTACAATTAGCAAAAGTGGAGCATCTGCTGGATTTGTAAAATTTCATTCTGGAAAGTTCTGGGCAGGTGATTGTTTTACAATCAACCCTAAGGATGATACTATTGCTATTAAGTATATTTACTACTATCTAAAACTAAATCCTACCTTAACAACATCTCACACAACTGGAACAACAATCCCCCATTGCAAGTGGGATGACATTAATGGTATCTCGCTTCCACTCCCACCCCTAGAAACCCAGCAACAAATCGTCGCAGAACTTGACAGCATCTATGACAATGCTCACAAGGCCACGCAAATGGCCACCTCCATAAAAACCCAAATGGCGTCTGTTATGAAGTCTGTTGGGATGCGTGGGTATGAACAGAAATTTATTTCAGATTTAGTTGATATTGAAGGAGGAGATTATATTACAAAGAAAGACGAAAGTAGTGGCAAATATCCGGTATATGGGGGAGGCACAGCATCATATTATATTAATCGCTATAACAGGGAACCCACTTGTGTAATTAATAAAGATGGAATGTCTGAAAAGTGTGTTCAGATTGTAAACGAGAAGTTCTTCCTAAATCATCATGGATGGACATTGAAAGTTAAGTCGAATGATATTCTTGAAAAGTTTCTTCACTGGCAACTATATTTTAGGGCATATGATATCTACATTCTAGCAACTGGTAGTTGTCAAAAGGGATTAAATCAAAAAGAGTTCGTAAAACTATCTATTTATCTCCCACCCCTAGAAACCCAGCAACAAATCCTTACAATCCTAAACGAAATGGAAGGCGAACGCAAGACTCTTGAGCAGATGGCATCAAAGGCCGAGGAGCGTGCTAAGTTTATACTTGATGGGTATTTGTCTACTTAATTATTCCTGAGAAGTCCTTAAAAAATAGATTAGATTTTTGATATTCATTATTAGCTAACAATAAAAGGTAATTCAAAAGTAGAAATCCAATTTCCATTCACTTCACAATCACATTCGGCCCACGCATTTGCTTCTGGACCCCTATCAGGCCTTACATTAATATAATGTTCTTTAACAAATTGATTTAATGTATATTCTACATTGTTATAAATAACAGCATTTTTATTAGAATTATAAATACCAATCCAAGAATCTTTTGTTCCATCTATTTTATTACATTTATGAAGAATACGTTGACCATTACGAAAACACTTCCTCATATCTCTACATCTTCCAAAAGTATCAGTAGGATTCCCGTTAGATGGTAGAACATTATTTTCTACCAAGTATTCACCTTCAACCATATCAAATAGAATGCGAACCTTATCTAAAGTTGTTCGAAAGAATTCACGATTAGGATATGGACGTTCTTCAAATACTTCAAGTGCTCGATGGATATTCTTTTCAGCCGTTTCGATATTTTTTACTTTCTTTGCAAATTCAATTTTAAATGGTGCTGGAACACCAGTAGTTTCTAAATCTTTTGCCCTTTCTTTTGGTGTTTTACCAGTCCTACCTACTTTTAAAAGAGTTGGATATTCTGGATTTGAGAAACAGTATACATATCCTTCAGTCATTTTATTACTGGTTAAATATTTATAAAAACCAATTTCAATTTTTTCCAACAATATCCACCCTTAAACTATAAACACCTTTAAAAATCTCTAAACACATCTAAACAAAAACCAACAAACAATCATAATGAATACCCAAATTATCAATCAAGCAATAACAAGAGCAGCCCCATATGGAACAGTTAATAGTTTTTTATTCGGTTGTGGATTATGTTATAGTATTCAAAATAAAAAGTATTGGCACATACCTTTAGTATTATTCTTTCCAGCCGCTTATACAGGCTATCAGATCTATAAAAATAAAGACGATGTTCTTATCCCGTATCTATCTAAAGCAAAAAATATCTATTTTAGTTAGAAATGCCAAATATCTAAAGAATACTTACTATATCTATAAAGAATGTCAGATCAGTTTGAACAATATAGAAAACTTTTATTAAGAGAAGTTTTTTCTCCTTGGCTCACTGGTAATAAATTTAATAGAGAAAACGGAATATACAAAAATGATCCAATTCCTTATCAACAAACTGAAATTTATCATTTATTAAATGTTAGTGGTGGAGTATTTTTAGGAGCGTGTGAAGATATAATTAATATAGTAGAAAAAGCAGTGTTACAAATGTCAAAAGAGTATCCTAATACTATATTATCAAATGAACTTAGTTTAAAAAAAAATTTTGATATTGAAGTGCGTGATTATAGAGTAAATTTAGATGAATTATCAAAAGAGGGACAACTTAAAGGGCCTCCTTATAAAATGTGGGAAGTATGGAAAGATTTGATATGGCCTTTAGTATATGGTTCTATTTATTCTCCATATTATGAAATAATAAAAAAAAATGAGAGAATACAAGAAATAAATAGTATCATTGATATTATTTATACTAATTTAAAAAAATTTTTAAATATCTCTGATTTAGAAACAGATAGTATTTTTATGTATTTACAAGAAAAGTATAATATTTTTAATAACGATGATTTAAATGAATATAATAGGGTGTTTACTAAAAATAAACTTCTAGCATTAAAGATGATTAATAAGTATTCAAATGAAAATGGTATTCGATTTGAAGACGCAATAGAATTATTTCATGAAACACTTTTTACCAATTAATAAAGATAAATATTTCTATCTAAAGCAAAAAAATCTCTATTTTAATTAGAAGTGATGCCCAGACCTCACAAGAATACTCCCGCGATTATACAGAAGCCTACAGCAGTATCTGTTACAAATACAAGACCTACTCTAGGCCAAACGATGAAAGAAGGCTTCGGCTTAGGTGTAGGTATGTCCGTTGCTCAACACACAGTGAATGGTGTAATGAATTTCTTAACTCCTCCAAAGTCATCTAACATCGTTGAAAATAAAGAGGTTGAAGGAAAGCAAATTGAATATGAAAAATGTATGAAATACAGTTCGAATGATACTGAATTTTGTAGAAGTTTATTAGATAATTAATAAACCTACATAAACATGAAACATAATATAATATAGCAAGATGTCAAACACCCTTGATGAAATCAACTCATATCTAAATAATATTTCAAACACAAGAAATCAACTCAACTATATGAAACGAATTCTAGAATTAACAGACAACGAAGATGTTGCTGAAGAAACTCTAAAACAATTTAATCTTATTCGTTATAATTATCACCAAGTAACACCATATTTCCCTTTTGGAACAGAATATATTTATGTATGGTTGCTAGAAGAAGATAAATATTATGTTGGTTGGTCCGAGAATCTCTCACATAGGCTGAAACAACATTATACAGAGGATGGTGCGAAATGGACACAGAAATATAAACCAATAAAAATTCTTGAAATCTGTTTAGGAAATAAGGAAGTAGAGAAGACTAAAACGATTGAGTATATGAAGAAATATGGTTGGGAAAATGTTCGTGGTGGACCATGGTGTGTAGTAAATATGAAAAATTCTCCTAGTGAATTAAAAGTAAGTGATCTTTCTGCCTGTTTAATTATGGATGAGTAAATCAATCAAATCCATCAAATGGATTATTAGATGTAACTTTTATAAAATAACGAACAGCGTTACAAAAGGATGTAATGGAAATCTCTTACAACAATTTTTTGTTATCTACATATACTAAATCTCCATTACTTAAATCTTTAGGCAACTG
>Ga0214919_10004572_pt1 | contig 20178 bp, 19 predicted proteins | sample LL1503_MetaG_FD_177994 | JGI IMG/M metagenome (GOLD analysis project Ga0214919, IMG submission 177994) | Freshwater microbial communities from Lake Lanier, Atlanta, Georgia, United States - LL-1503 | ecosystem: Environmental > Aquatic > Freshwater > Lake | place: USA: Georgia | collected... | reverse complement strand
GAGCTTTAATTATTGATTTGTTTGATTTAACCTACTACCGCATTCAAATTATAGGAACCACTTGACCTGTGTCAATAGAGATAGAGCTATCACCTTATTCAGACGCAAGAGTAAGCAGGGTTCAGCTGCTAGGGCCGGGTAGGGGGTGTCCAGAGTCTGGACGCTGTGGCGTGTGTTGAATCGACTTGGTATGGCAGCTGGGAGGGGGCAGGTCAAGTCAAATCAAATATTCGACCGGGATTGAGGATATTACGAGCGTCGAGTGAAATTTTGACGGTTTTCATCAAAGATAGCTCCGATTCGCTGCGACTGAGCCCGAGCCAGGCTTTCTTCAACATACCTATTCCGTGTTCCGCCGAGATAGCGCCTCTGTGCTCGTTCACGATACCGTAAACCATATCTAAGATTTCTTTCTTGGGCTGATGTCCAGCCGATGGAACATGCACTACCAAATGGAGATTGCTATCAGCAACATGTCCGTAGAACAATGCAGTGACGTCTGGCCACGAATTTACAAGTGCGCTTTCAATTTCCTGCGTTGCCCGCGTCATTGCGCCAAGCGGGATACTGACATCGAAACCGATGTGCCCCGGCATTAGCCTTGGAAATTCTGATGGAGCTTCACGCAACGACCACAGTCGCTTGCGCTCTTGCAGCGACTGAGCCACTACTGCCTGCGTGACGATCCTATCTTCATACAGATTTGCGAGAAATTCTTCAAAGAGGCTTTCACCTTGATGGGGTGACCGGGCTTCTGCATCCAGCAGTAACCACAAGCCTTGTTCGCCATTAAGGGGCATCGACATGTTCATTGTCTTTGCAGCGAATCTTCGGAATCCCGGCCACATAGCTTCAAAAGAAAGTAAGCTGGTACCCAACACCGAGCCGGCACGGCGCAGGACATCCAACGCTGCATCAAAGTCCTTGACCTCCACCATCGCGCATTGAATCTCGCGCGGCTTTGGATGAAGCGCTAAAACGACTCGAGTGATTACACCAAGAGTCCCTTCGCTACCTATGAATAATTGTTTAATATCGTATCCCGTGTTGTTCTTCATCATCTTGTTCAACATGGGCAACACGGTCCCATCCGCCAAGACCACTTCGAGTCCAAGCACGTTCTCTCTCGCCATTCCATATCGAAGCACCTGTGTTCCACCCGCATTAGTGGCGACATTGCCACCGATCGTGCAGCTTCCCCTAGCCCCGAGGTCAATGCCACAGTGAAAGCCAGCCGCTTCTGCAGCGTTCTGAATGACTTCAAGTGGAGTTCCAGCCCATGCAGTCAAAGTTGCACTGTTCTGGTCAACTTCTTGAATGCCCGCAAGGTGTTCCAACGAAATAGCGACTTCGCCAACAAGTGGCGCCGCCGCGCCGGCCAGACCCGTCAAACCTCCTTGCACTGCCACAGCCTGCCCATGCGAATGGCAGATGCGGAGTGCTACGGCGACCTCCTCTGTAGATTGAGGGGAAATAAGGGCCATAGGCGCAACCGGCAGCACACCGCTCCAGTCCGCATGATGCCGTGCGGGAACATCGGCGCCGACCAGAACACGCGTACTCCCCAGCGCACAAATCAACTCTGAGACTACTTGAGTTGGATTCATGAAGTCTCCCCTTCGCGTCCACAAGTCACGTGCATCGTATGCACTGAATTCCTGGCACCAGACATCATGAAGCCAGCGTCGCTTCCAACCGTTAGAAGCCGGAACCCCATCGCATACGCGCGAACGGCGTATTGTGGCGATCCCGTGTGTAGCCCGGCGCGGATACCACGACGATGCGTCTCACGAATCACACGCTCGAAGATATCAATGATCTCAGGCTCCTCCCGATCTAGCTTCGGCCCATAGCCAAGCGAGAATCCCAAATCACCTGGCCCAACATAAACTGCGTCAACGCCTGGAACATCAAGGATTGCTTCGAGATTCTCCAGCGCCTGACGCGTCTCGATCATGACAACGCAGCGTACACGTGTATTTGCGCTTTGATGATAGGTACCCGGCTCGCTATAGATGGCAGCACGCACCGGGCCATAACTTCTCTGTCCCTGAGGCGGGTACCGACAAGCTGCGACGAAACTCCGTGCGTCCTCTTCGGTGTTAATCATTGGACAAATCACTCCCCACGCACCCGCGTCTAGTGCTTTGCCGATATCGCCAGTTGCATTTGAAACAACCCGGACCATAGGGAAGACGCTGTGAAGCTCGACAGCGCGAATACAGTCGACCAATGATCGATAGTCGTGGATACCGTGCTGCATATCTACAGTGAGACTGTCCCAACCCGCTTGAGCCATAGTCTCGGATGCGTGGGCGTCGGGAATTGATAGCCAGCCATTCACTATCAGTTGATCCAAATCACCCCAACGCTTCTCATTTGTGCTTTTCATTTTCTATCCACCTCGCCATTAGACAGTGACAATCTCACCGAAACGAAGGTAGTTGCGGCCTCCGATTCTTGCAAGCGTGCGATATGCTTCTGCATCTATTTTCTGATCATGAATCAACTTCTGTTCTACGTGCATTAGCACTACATCGCCGATGATGAGTTGGTTTGGAGAATCGCCGACCTCAATCATCTGTTTTAACCTGCATTCAAAGTGAACGGCCGAGATGGCCAATCGTGGGACGGATAGCTTTTGGGAGGGCAGCAGTTTCAAGCCTAGCTCCTCGACCTCACTAACATCAGGTGGATAGTCATTCGAGCATTTCTGAATAAGCTCTGCGGCATGTTCTGGCACAGTGTTAATAACAAACTCACCGGTGTCTTCTATGTTTCTCTGCGTGTCCTTTTTCCGCTTGCCAAAAGCGACGGATATTGCGAGCAGCGGTGGGTCATACGAAACCACGAGGAACTGACTGAAAGGAGCCGCGTTGATCACACCTTTCGTTGACCGGGTTGTTACCCAAGCGATCGGTCTAGGAATAATTGAACCGGTTAGAAGCTTGTAGCGGCTTAACGACTCCAAGGCTGCAAGATCAAAGTCTTTGTACGCGCGAGGAGCTTCATTCATTTGGTCTTCTCCGGTACGTATGAGTAGGTGTTGTATGGAAAATGAAGCGCCTCGCCTTCGAATTTTGGGAATTTGTGGAAATCTTTTCTTAGCGCATCTCGAACCGGAGACTGCATTGCTTCGTTCATGGCCTCTACGCTATCGAAGACAGTCTTGTTGCGTTGCATAGACGGTCGCACAGGTATTGGAAGATCACAGATCGACACAGCCGGCGTGTAGATTTCTATTCTACGAATTCCCGGGAACTTTGCCAGAAGATGAGGGTGATGGTTTGTGTAGAAGACGTGCCATTCGTTTTCGTTCTCAGCAGGTCCAGGGTATTCGACCCAATAACTAAGCGAAGTTTCGCTTGCGGAATAGATCGCAGGTTCTTTGACTGGATATCTGCGAGTCAGCATGGCTTGTTGCGCAGGCGTTGCACCTGTCAGGCTGGGCAGATAGTCAGAATCGGCAAGACATGCGAGATAGCCATCCCGGCGCAGGCAAGCCTCCAGTAAGGTGATTTCCCGAAACTCAAGTTGCATGATGAGTGAAGGGGCACCCTTCGCATCCTTGTAGTAAGGATCGTTTGCCGTAGTTGAAACAAGTATGTGGCCCTCAACCAATCCAGGACAACCGCATACCAATGCTTGCAGCCCATTGAGATCGTACGGATCAATTTTGGGCTGCTGGCCGGCGGCGCCTTGCCACACGCAAAACCATGAAATTGACATCAAGAGCCTCCTTAATATTCTTGTCGTCTATTTTGAGCCATCGACCGGGCGCGCAATCGAAACGAAATTACCTTCGCAGTAAACCAGTGAGTCGTCGGAGGTGGTTGGCAAGTGCACCAGGGTTACATGGCCGATTATCAACAAGTGGGTGGAGGCGGGTATAAGAGATGTTGCAACGCAATCGAATCGTGCAAGCGCGTTGATAAGAAAGGGGGGCCGGCGTTATCGAATTGCCAGTTACTGCCCTGGAATCTCTCGTTTCCACGCTTTCCCGCCATCCCCGCGCATTCGCGCGCCACGTCCTCCTGCATACTTCCCACTATGTTCACACTGAAAAGTGAGCCGACGGCAAGATGCGATGCAAACGAACCTCCACGGTTCGCGCAGACTAGCAAGGTGGGAGGATCTGTGGAGAGAGAGCACACTGCAGTTGCTGTCATGCCGAACAGTTCACCGTCATTGCCACGAGTGGTGACGATGGTCACGCCTCCCGCCAGCCTTCGCATGCCCGCCTTGAACTTCGATCCAGATTCGGCGCCAAACACCAAAGGCATAGTGGCGCCTAGCGCCTCAAGGATCGATGTTGTTTCGATCACCTCAGGCCCGCATTCTTGAGCGCAGGAATGACCTTTTCGCAGAAAAGTGGCAACTCATCGCGATAGTTGACAAAGGACAAAGCAGCGCCGTTGAATCCAACCTCCGCAAGGCTTGCAAGTCCTTCGGCAACACGGCTGGGAGTACCAACAAGTGGGAAGCTTCCAGTGCCAGCCGCAAAGCGCTGCTTGTAGGTATCGTAGGCTTGAGCGTCGTGGCTTCTGCTGAAGTTTTTCTTTTGCTGCATGTGGTACTGGACAGCTTCTTCATCGATGTTTTGACGCGAGTAATAGTCGTAGTAGTCTTCAGCTTCTGACTGAGACTCTCTGCAGACGACGTGACCTACTGTGAAAACCCCCACCTTTCTTTCTGCAGCATCGGCTCTAGCTGCGATGTCGGCGATGTGCCCTGGCCCATCCTTGAGTTCCGTGAAGCTAGTGAATAGGTGGTCGCAGTTATGCGCGGCGAAATCTCGCCCAGGAGGGCCGAACGCCGCGTTCATGGTCACAGGGCGGGGAGTCTGCAAGGACGTCGGGCGACTTACTGCACCCTTGAGCTTGTAGAACCGTCCATCAAAATCAAGCGGGACGTCGCTGTTGTACGTACCAACGATCACATCCAGCCATTCTTTGGCTTGAACATAGGGTTCGGGGGTTAGGCTTACTCCGAACATGTCAAATTCGTCTGGATTCCAGCCGCACACGATGTTCAATCCGGCGCGTCCTCCACTGATGTGATCGACGGTAGCGAGTGCTTTGGCGGCGTATAACGGGTGAAGAAGTGGCACATGAACTGTCATAAAAAGTGCCATTCGCTGGGTCACTGATGCGAGTCCGGCTGCGAACGTGAAAGTTTCAAACGATGCTTCGCGAACTTTGGTCGGTCCACCGTACCCTCGCCAGCGTCCGATAGGTAGGAAGAAGTCGATTCCGCCTCGATCGGCGATTTGGGCGGCAGCAAGTACATCCTGCCAGTTGACTTTCCAAGCCTCTGGGACCGTTGAAAAAGACAGGCCTCGATCGGCGTTCGCGGAAAACACCCCCAACCGAAAACCACCTGTGCTGAGGTCGGACATGGGATTTAAAGCTTGCATGGCAGTCTAAGGATCTTTATAACAATATTCTGTATACTATAATTATGCCGTGCAACTGTCAACCCTTTTTTTTCATAATTTGTCTTGCCTATGCGCCATCGCCAAAGAAAAAGCCGCCTCAAAAGGCCACTCGTTTTCTACGGTTGAGGTGATATTTACATTCCCGCCTTTGCTCTGCGATATCGCCGGAACGCGCCGAGCGCAGCGAGTACCTGTTTCTTGGTTCTGGATGCCGCATCTACCGCGCTCTTTGCCCGGAATGCTTCGCAAAGGCTCCACATCCTTTCGATAGCGTCGGCACGTACGGTTTTTGTTTGCAACGTTGCCAAGCGAATGGCCTGGACATGGTCGGCGAATCGCGCAATGGTGGAGGATAAGTGTTTATTAGACACTTGTGCAAGCCACGTGGAGCGAAAGTCTGCATTCGAAATAATAAATCCACGAACGTCGTTGGCCTCGCTTGTCGCCTCGCATTGATGCAAAGCAGTTTCGAGTTTATGAAGTGAAGCTATGCCCATGTTGCCAGCGGCGGACGCTGCTGCTGGGGGCTCAAGCAGGCACCGGATCTCGAAAATGTCTTCAACTTCCTGATCAGAGAATGTCCTCAGCATGAAACCTCTTGACGTACTCTCCAGCGCACCTTCATGCACTAGCTGCATCAAGGCTTCACGGACTGGCATCCGTGAAATTCCAAGGAGGGCTGCAAGTTCGAGGTCGACGATGCGTTCATCTTGCGCGATCAGCCCGGCTTGAATCCGATTGCGCACAGAGTCATAGACACGAACACGCAAATTCTTCGGCTTATTTAGCCGAACATCTTCCAAAGCTTGCCTTTGCTCCCTACTTGTCAATTTAATCTCCTAGTCAAGGTTTTGTACCACGCTTGTCAACCCTAGTCACATGGTTGCCAGCGAAACTGAAGGCCACTTTACGCCCACGGATTCGGGAGGGGCAGCATCAATAAGCATGCGAGTATACGGATGCTGAGGACAACTGAAAACGTCCTCAGCGTTACCGCTCTCGACGATTTCTCCACGGTTCATCAGAAATACGCGGTTACAGAGGTAGCGGACAACTGCAAGATCATGACTTATGAACACTACTGTTATTCCATGTTCGCGATTCATTTCCAGCAACAGGTTAAGAACGTGCGCTTGAACCGACACATCCAGGCCCGACACAATTTCATCTGCGACGATCAGCTTGGGCATCACGCAAAGTGCCCGGCCAATATTCACTCTTTGCTTCTGGCCACCCGACAGCTGTGAAGGAAACCGATCCAGGCAATCAGGAGGCAGTCGAACGTCGTTCGCCAATCTGTTTGCGCGGCTGGATCGATTAGATGGCCCGTCCTCGCCGGTTCCCTCCATAGCCTGAGTCAGCAGTTCCATCACACTCCGCCTTGGATTTAGCGCTGACTGAGGATCTTGAAAAATCATCTGCGCGTCTTGACGACCGAGATACGCATTGTGGTCCAACCGATCTCTGGGATCGTGCCCGTTCACCCGAATATTTCCGCCAGAGGGTCGCTCCAGACCAACGATCAAACGGCCGATAGAAGTCTTTCCACTCCCGCTTTCACCAATGATACCGATCATCTCCCCAGGTTGTATCGAAAAACTGACCGACTTCACCGCATCGAACGAAGTCTTTTTCATACCCAATAGCCCGCGGGACGCGTGGTAGGTCAAACGGACGTCTTCAAACGTAAGGATGGGATCGACTCCGCTCCTCACCTCCTTAGCTGCGGGCATCAGAGCGCCGGGTTCTACTGCTCCCAATATGAGGCAGCTTGCGCCGCAACGTGCCCAGTGGCCGTCGTCACCAACAATGCGCTCCGCATCGCCAGCTTCGCAAGTTGTATCGCGAGCACCACAGCGAGATGCAAAACGACAGCCGCTAAGTTCCTTGAACATCTTCAGCCCAGGCATTTGCTCGAATAACGCAGGTAGCATCCGACGTCTGCCCACCAGACTGGGCATCGCCGCCAGCAAACTCTTTGCGTAGGGATGGATTGGCGCCTGCAGCACCGCCGCCGCCGGCCCAAACTCAACCATATCTCCCGCATACATCACGCCGATGTTGCGACATACCTGAGCCGCTAGGCGCAAATCGTGAGTGATGAAAAGCAAGGCGGTGCCGCTTCTAGCCTGCTGCATAGCGATGAGTTGCATGATTTGAGCCTGCGTCACGACATCCAGCGCAGTCGTAGGCTCATCAGCGACCACCAGTGACGGGTTCCCGCTGAATGCCATCGCAATCAACACCCTTTGGCACTGTCCGCCTGAAAGTTCGTGAGGATACCGAAGCAGCATCTCACCGGGGGCGGACAATCGAACGTCACTAAGTTGCCTTAGTGCAATCGCATGACGTTCGCCCCGCGGAACCATTAAATGCGCCAGGTACTCGTCGAACTGATCGCCAATAGTGCGCACAGGATTTAACGCGGTCAGCGGCTCTTGGGGGATGAATGCAATCTTTCCCCCCAGCAACTGGCGTCGTTCAGCCTCACTCATCGCACCGAGTGACTCACCATTGAACCTTACTGTCCCGGAACCGATCAAGAATCCCTCCGGGAGGAGCCCTGAAATGATTCGTCCAATCATACTTTTTCCGGCACCTGACTCCCCAACGAGGCCTAGGGTCTCACCTCGCGCAATACCGAAATCGACATCACGGAGCACTTGAACAGTCCCTCCATCAAGAACGGCGTTGAGCGTGACGTGATCAAACTCGAGGACGTTCATCGGGCATCCCTGTTGCGAAGACGCGGATCAAGCGCGACGCGTAGACCCTCTCCCAAGAGATTCAGACCAAGGACCGTCATGAACATTGCGAGGATTGGCAGAAGCGCTACCCACGGGGCCGCGTGTATATCGCTACGACCATCAGCAATCATCATCCCCCATGCGGGCGTATCGGCGGGAACACTCATCCCCACAAAGCTCAGAATGGCCTCGACGATCACGCCAATGCCTACCTGGAGCGTGAACAGCGTAATAATCAGCGGAGCGACGCTAGGAAGAATTTCGCGTAGAACGATACGAAGGTGTCCAAACCCCAGCAAGCGTGCAGCTGAAACGAAGTCCTTTCGTCTAACCACCAGCACCTCTGAACGCACTACTCGGCAAAACCGCGTCCAGTCCACCAACACGATAGAGAGGATCACGTTTCCAACTCCTGTGCCCAGGCCAACCATCAAGGTAAGAGAAAGAACGACCGGCGGCAACGACATCCACAGATCAACCAAATATCCAATAGCCCTGTCGACTTTCCCGCCGCAGTAGCCCGCCGCGAGTGCCAATGTGGTTCCAATAACCGCTGCGCCAGTGGCAGCAAGGAATCCAACCTGCAAAGCAATCCGCGTCCCATAAATCACTTGCGAAAGCACACAGCGGCCGAGGGCATCGGTGCCAAAGGGGAACTGTCGAGATCCAACACTCGACCACATTGGGGGCAAAAGAGTGTTCGCCAGGTCCTGGATAGAAGGATCGTTCGGGGCGATCCAAGGCGCAAAGACAGCGCACACAATCATGCACAACACAATCAGGGCTCCGACCAGAACACGAGGCGAGTTCTGGATGGCTCCGATGAAGTCTCTTATTTTCGTACCTATCGATCTGCCAGCAACTGCAATCATGACGACTTTCGCAATTTCGGATTTAGCACGACGTACAAAATGTCGACCAGCGTATTGATCAGCAGTGTTGTGATGCAAAAGACAAGAACGATCCCCTGAATCAAGGGAAGATCATGATTTCGTACAGCTTGAACCATCAAGTTGCCGATCCCCGGAAACGAGAAAATGCTCTCTATCAGCAGTGTTCCGCCAAAAAGAAAACCAAGCTGAGCGCCAATTAGCGTGATTGCTGGTAGCGCCGCATTGCGAAGCATGTGAGCGATCAATACACGAGTCTCCGAGAGGCCTCTTTGCCGCGCGGCCATGACGTAGGCTTCGCTGGACGCCTCAATCAGTGACGATCGCAGGACACGAATAACCATGGGGCTGAAGCCCAAAGCCAATGCTGTAGCCGGTAACGCTAGGTGGGATAGTGCGCTCAGCCAGTTGCGCCAATCAAGACGGATCAGGTAGTCAACAAGAAGCAGTCCTGTTCCAGATGGCAAGATTGCATCCGAATCGACTCGACCCGCGAACGGCAGAAGGCCGAAAGCGACACCAAAGGTCAGCATAAGGAGGAGCCCCCAAAGGAACGTTGGTATCGAAAGCATCGAAACGATTGCCAGATCTGCTACAACTTCCTTTCTCTGCCCGCGCACAGCGAAAAACCATAGCCCGCCAGGCACGCTGATCAACAGCGCCAACGCTAGCCCCGCAATAGACAACTCCAGCGTGGCAGGGAGCGCGTTGGCAATCAAAGTGGTAACGGGCTCGCGAAAGGAAATTGAGGTGCCCAAATCACCATTAAATGCATCTCGAAGCCAAAATACAAACTGCACCGGAACGGCGTGGTCCAACCCCATGGCCACTTTCATGGCAGCGGCGTCCGCCTGGGTCGCATTCGGCGGAAGCAACAGCGCCAGCGGATCTGCGGGAAGCGCTCTCAGCACGACGAATACCACTATCGACAAAAGAAAGACAGTTGGAACTGCGTCAAGCAGGCGCCGCAGCGCCACTTGGGCGAGAGCTTTGAACATTCGCCAACGTGCTTTCGACTAGCGACGACGAGCAAATTCAGCGGGCAAAATATAGCCAGCGGCATACTTAGGCACTGCAATGCCCTTCTTGGAGACAACGTTTCCAACTGTCTGCAAAAGCGGGATGCTCCAGGAGTTCTCAGACGCTTCGATTTGCAGCTTCTTGTAAGCTTCGATGCGCTGTGGGGTCAGTTTCATCGCATAGAGTTCAGCGATGCGAGGGGCAAGTGCCGCATCACGCCACGCAGCGAAGCGAAGGTCGGGATTGAGAATCCGGCCAGCAAAATTCTCCGGGTCGCCGGTGGGGTTGGCCCAGCTGTAGAGCATCACGCCATCAAGCTTTTGAGAGTGGTTGAGCTCGAGGTATTTTGCGATGGTTATCTCACTCAACGTCGCATTGATGCCCACCTGCTTCCACATCGCGACGAGCGCACGTGCGATCAGATAGTCATTGGGATATGTGCCATTGGTGGCCTGTAACGTGATTTGAAGAGGTTTTGCGCTGTCATAGCCGGCCTTCTTCAATGATGCGATCGCGCGCGCTTTGTCGTAGGGGAAATTGTAGCCGGGCACATCACTTGACGAGCCGCTGGTGGCAAGCACCGAGAGCGGTTTAGCCACCCCATTGAAAAAGGACTTGGAGAGCGCCTGCTTGTCAATGGAGAGGTGAAGCGCAGCGCGTACATCCTTATTCTTGTAGATTTCGACATAGCTTGGGACCTGCAGGAGGAACACTTCACTCAGGTCGTAGATGTCCGATGTGAGATTGGAATTTGAACTGAGGCGGACGGCTTCGCGAAACGGAAGTTGCGTAGCAATGTCGACTCTACCCGATTCGATCGCGGCAACTCGCGCAGTTGGCTCAGGAAGGATTTGGAAAGTCACCTTCTTGATAGAAGGAACGCCCGCCCAATACCTGTCGAATGCCTCCAGCACAATTCGGGAGCCGCGCTGATAGTCGACCAGCTTATAGGGCCCGGCTCCGATTGGCTTCTCAAGGAAGCCCTCATTTCCCACGCGCAAGTGGTAGGCCTTCGGAATAATGTACGCCGCCAAAAATCCAAGATAGTACTCAACGGATGGCGCAGGCTTGGAGAAAATTATCACCCCCTTTGTTGGAGAAACGATTTGGATGTCATTCATATCCGGGATCATCCCACCAATGGCCAATCGACGGTCCTTTTGTGGCCTTTCAATCCAGCTGTACCGCACGTCTTCCATAGTCAATTGCGAGCCGTCGTGAAACAAAATCCCGTCCTGCAGCGTGATTTCAAGGCGGGTGTTCGCTTCATCGAGCCACTTGCGATCTTTGATCTGCTTCGGCTGGAGTTTCTGGTCGGTCGAGTAGTGCATAGGCGAGTCAAAAACACACTTGTAGATGGACTGGCCTGCGGGGAACGTCACCGAAGTTGGATCCCAGCTTTGGACGTCAACTGGAAATGCGATGCTAAGCGTGTCTGATACTTGGGCAAGCGCCTCGCCCTCAAATAGTGTTGAAAGAGGAAGGCCCAAGGCGGTGGCACAGAACTCTCTTTTTGTAAAACGAAGATATTTTTCCATTTGCATCTCCAATAGTGCGGTTGAAGTATAAAATATAAATCAGAATACAGTATATTGTAAACGGCACGCTGAAGCAGGGTAGTCTGAATAAAGGTGCTCTAGCACTGCTGCCTATTTGTCTGGCGCCTTAGATCAATCGAGGGGCGGGGGAATTTGTGGGGTACTAAAACCACCGGCGCTATCACGAGAGTTTTGGCAACTTAACCCCGGCCGATGTCTACGTTGGCAGGGGCCAAGCGATACTTAAGGACAGGAGAAAGATCAAAGAAAAAAAACGAGCCAAAGCAGAAAATTACATCAGTAACTTCAAGACGTATAAACTTAAAAACTTAAAAACTTAAAAATAATTTAACTAATCTCTCTTTAAAAGAAGTTGAACCATTTAAAGACGGGCACTCTAAGGGGCCGACTGGCTATTTCTTATGGGCATTCCAAACCCCTGCATGGGGCGATCCCAGCTTCAATCAAGCAACTAAAGAGTAAAGGAGTTTCATGAACGACAGCATTGGCGCATATGCGCTTGCGGAAACGGTCTATAGCGCATTTTCCCAGAGTGCGATTCGCTGGCCAGATCGTCCTTTCTATCACGTCCCCCTCGAAGCGGCGAAGTCTTACAGCTCGTCGCCGATCGACTGTACCTATGCAGAAGCGGATAGTAGAGTCGTTGAGTTGGTGGGTGTGTACAAAGTGGCAGGAGTAGGGCTGCGCCACCGCGTGGCTTTGGCGATGGAAAACCGTGTCGAGTTCTTTTTACACTACCTCGCTTTGAATTCGATTGGCGCATCGATTGTGCCGCTAAACTGTGAGGCGACTTCAGGTGAGATCGCTCATATTCTTAGTGACAGCAGAGCGATACTTGTGCACGGATTGCCCAAATTCCGAGATCTCTTGTTAGCCGCGACAAGCCAACTTGAAGTTCGCCCGATACACGCATGGCTGGGTGAGGAAGCTCCACAACTGAGTGGGATTTCGAATGCTTCATCTGCCGAACGCTCAGAAGCTGCTCTGCTTTACACATCGGGGAGCACGGGACGCCCTAAGGGGTGCATTCTTGCAAACGAATACATGCTAAGTATGGGTCGATGGTACAAAAGCATTGGTGGAGTTTGTGCGATCGAAGATGGTGAAGAGCGGTTACTCACACCTTTGCCGCTTTTTCATATGAATGCGCTCGCGGCATCAGGAATGGCGATGATCATGTCCGGCGGCTGCATTGTGCAGCTTGATCGATTTCACGCGTCTACATGGTGGGACACCGTTCGACAATGTGGGGCAACAATAGTTCACTACCTTGGAGTGATGCCGGCAATCCTCCTTCAAGCGGCTCCTTCGCCATCTGATCGAAAGCACAATGTGAAGTTCGGCTTCGGGGCGGGAGTCCACCCGAAACACCATGCAGCATTTGAGGACCGGTTCGGGTTCCCGCTCGTCGAGTCGTGGTCAATGACTGAAGTTGGAGCTGGCGCTGCAATCATTGCTCAAGATCCTTACCGCCATGTGGGTACTCGTTGCTTTGGCCGCCCGGCGCCATTCATGCAGTACCGCATAGTGGATGACAACGGCCAAGATGTTCAGCCGGGCATTGCGGGCGAGCTCTGGGTACGAGCGACCGGCGAAAACCCTCGCGCTGGGTTCTTTATTGGATACGCGAACGAGCCAGAGCTGACTGAAATAGCTTGGGCGCAGGGGTATTTTCACACGGGCGATATTGTTCGAATGATGGAAGACGAATCACTTCAGTTCGTTGACCGCAAAAAGAGCATTATTCGTCGCAGCGGTGAGAATATCGCTTCATTGGAGGTGGAGGCGGTGCTCAATCAACTTGATCAGGTGCGGGGTGTCGGCGTCGGTCCCGTTGATGACGAGATGCGGGGTGAAGAAGTGATGGCCTGCATCGAACTTTCGCCAGGCCATCTGCCAACCTCTGAAACCGCACAAGTAATTTTTGCAGCTGCTTCCGAGAGACTCAGCTATTTCAAGGTGCCTGGCTATATCGCTTTCGTAGTCCAATTGCCGTTGACGCCATCACAAAAATTGCAGCGAGGCGCGCTCAAAGAACTGTCTAAAGATCTGGTCGAATCAGGGCACGCATTTGACCTGAGAGAGCTAAAGCGAGGTTTTTCGGGGAAAGCACGTCGAGAGTCCAAGAGCGAATGATCAGTTCCGACTTCGATCGCGTTGTCCTTGCCGTCCCAACCTCATTTGGCTACGCGAAACACAGCAAGCAGTCTGCAGATTGGTTCGTTGCGCAATGCTTGAAGCGCATGCTTGTCGACGCGGGCATTGAAAAGAGCGATGTCGACGGACTTGCCGTTTCTAGCTTCACGATGGCTACCAATCCCGTTGCCTCGCTTTCCAGGTCATTGGGAATGAGCTTGAAATGGCTAGAGTCGGTTCCCTTTGGAGGTGCCAGCGGTATTTTGGCATTGCGACGTGCGGGGAGAGCTGTGCAAAATGGAGATGCGAGCATCGTTGCTTGTATAGGGGCAGACAGCAATCCCCGAGGCGGCTTCGAGTCGCTTGTGAGCAGATTTTCGATGGCAAGCGAAGACGCTGTGTTTCCTTACGGTGCCGCAGGACCTAGCATGCCCTTCGCACACATGACGCGTCAATACATGGACGCAACCGGGACCTCTCGCGAGGACTTCGGGAGGCTTTGCATCTCGCAGCGATGGAACTCAAGCAAGTGTGAGCATGCGCTATTGCGGTCACCGATTTCGCTTGCTGAGTATCTCGAGGCTCCGGCAATTGCAGAACCATTGCATAAGTTGGATCTAGTGATGCCATGTGCTGGTGCAGACGGATTTCTTGTTATGAGCGAAGATGCTGCTCTTGCATTGCGACTCCCCTATGCGCGCATCAGGTCACTTGTCGAACGACACAATGCATTTGCAGATGATCAGCGCATTTTGCGTGGAGGTTGGGCGAGAGACAGCGATGTCTTTTATGGACTTTCTGGGCTCCGTCCGCGCGACATCGACGTTCTGGCGACGTACGATGATTTCCCTGTCGTCGTATTCATGCAGTTGGAGGCGCTGGGTTTTTGTGAACCTGGGCGCGCCGCCGAATTTGTCCGAGACAACGATCTCACGATCAATGGGAACCTTCCGCACAATACAAGCGGCGGCCAATTGGGATGCGGGCAGGCTGGAGCCGCCGGCGGGTACTTGGGCCTGGTTGAGATTTTGCGTCAAATAACTCATCAAGCGAGCGGAAGGCAGGTGAACGGCGCAAGAATCGGCGTTGTGGCCGGATATGGGATGGCCGTCTATGACAGATGCCTCGCAACTGGCATTGCGATGCTGGAGGCCGCATGACGCTTTCCCACCTTTGGCATCAATCGCCTCAACTGGCTGAGATGATTGAGGCGTGTAGCGTCAATCATTTTGCAATTCCAACTTGCTCTCATTGCCATACGAGGTTCTATCCCCCTCAGAGTTGGTGCCCCAGCTGTCTGGACGAATCTGTGCAGTACTTGCGCGACGATGGTGCAGGAACCTTAGTTTCTTCCATCCGACTTCATATCTCATTCGACGCTGCCTGGAAGATGAGGTTACCGGTTGACGTGGGCTGCATCCGACTTCGCGCAGGGATATCGGTTTTCGCGCTGATCGACGAGTCGTCGATCAGCATACGGCCAGGCGATGATGTTCTGGTTAGAGCACAGCCGCCTTCAGAGTCTTTCCCCGCATTGTTGCGCGCAGTGAGGGGTTGAAAAAGCTGCTGGCGTGAGGAATATCAGGATTCGAATCGGTCAAGCTTTTAATCACCTGTGCGGTCAATCCCCCAAAGGCGCTCCACAAAGATGTTGTCGTACTCCCGATCGCGACCGCCCATGCTGATGGTGATGTCCTCGCGCTTGAGTACAGCCGTGAAGTCATATCTGGTGAATTGGCTACCCTGGTTACCGTTGAACACGTCGGGTTTGCCATGCTCACGCAAAGCGTCTTGCAGACAGTCCACGCAGAACTCTGCCTCTAAGCTGCTGCTGATGCGCTTGTCCGTATTGGATCTCAAGGCTAGACGGGCAGGGGGTGTCCAGATTCTGGACGCTTTGGCGTGTGTGTTGAATTAACTTGTTATGGGTGTAAGGGAGCAGGTCACAATTGTTTAAAGATAGATTAATTTCATTTTTGAAAGAAAGTTGCAGGATCTGTAATCCCCATTGGGAAAGGCCAGTCGCTGCCAAAAAGAACGTGATCATTGCCAAATAATTTCTGGGCATGATCAAGCAAACTTGCATCGTGGCAGATACAGTCTGCATAAAATCGTTTTACGGCTTGAAGTGGTCGCTCTACATTCAAATCTAATCCAGGACGTGAGGTATCAAAACCCCTTTCAAGTCTTCCTATTAGAGAAGTTAAACTACCACCGCCATGTGCAAGACAAAACCGTATATTTGGAAATTTTGAAGGGATACCTGCCATGATGAGGTGAGATGCAGCTATGCCAGTCTCATGTGGATTGCCAACTAAATTTTCAAGATAATAAGCGCTTAATCTGGGGTCAGCACAAGTGCCCGGATGTATGAAGGTAAAGAAATTATTTTGATTCAAAATTTCCCAAATGGAAGTGTACTCGAGAGCCGAGTAATCAATTTTAGGATGTCCCCCTGCAGCTAGAGCGACGCCATCAAATTGAGAAAGTTTGTACCGATTCAAAAGATCTAGTGAAACATCTGGGTGTTCGGCAGGTAAATAAATTAATGCACCCAATTTTCCGTTGCTTGCTTGCTTTATAACAAGCAGTTCATCGTTCAAATATTGAGACCATTCAGCAGAATCAGTTGCAGATAATTGCTGCCGATAAAGAGGTGGAGGTATTGAGACCAGTGCTTTACTGATGTTGTATCGATCAAGCCATTCAAGCAATTTAGGAGGGGAAAAAAGGTTTGAAATTCCCACCTTATGCCCATCTACTATCAATGCATTATTTTGAGCATTCCATTCAACACCAGAGATGGAATTGATGCGGTTCACATTAATTGGTGCTAAGTGTGCATGTACATCGGTCGAAAAGGCAGGCATATTATTTTCTTTCGTGGTTTGCATTCATTTCTTTACCCCAAAATTCAGGTGCCCACTGTGGCCAAACATACGGTAATTCATTCCAATCCTTGGCTTGCCATGAATCACTTATTTTGTCCATGTCGGCGTAGTACTCGACCCAGCTTCCCCATGGATCCCGGGTATAGTAAAAAAGGTTAGAAGCTAAAGCATGTCTGCCAATTCCAAAACCATCTGTAAACCCAGCCTTTTGCATTTGCATGGCACCCAAACCAATCTCGTCTATTGAATTTACTTGAAAGCTACTGTGTTGAAAACCTCTATGTGTGCTGTTGATTAAACCAAAGCAATGATGGTCTCGAACACCTGAGCCACCGGCCATAAAACTAACTTTTCCTGCGGCCCGGTCACTGACTTTTAGACCCAAAGCAAGGCAATAATAAGCCTCAACCTTTTCCCAATCCTGAGTGAACATCAACATGTGACCAAGTCGATTAGGTTTGATTTCTTTGGGTAACTCACGCCAAAGATGTCGGTCAACTCGAGGTACTGTTAAATTTTCAGATGGGTTTCTAATTACCGTGGTAGGGGTAAGGTTGATCCAAGTTCCCCATGGGTCTTGAAACCAGAGCCCTTCTCTGAGGCCTTTTTGAGGTGAAGCCGTAGCTGGGGTGCCAATTTTTTTCAGATGCTCTTCAAACTTAGACATATCACTTGCATAGATTCCAAATGATAGATGGTGCAAGCGTTTTTCTAGTCCTTGAATGGCGATCAACTCTGCTGGACCTTCATGCGCACTGTGCATTAAGAGTCGGTCTTTCTCAATAGACGCTCTCAGACCAAATGCCGAATAGAAATCGGAGGCAACCTTAAGATCCGGTACTTCCAGCCCGTAACCGCAAAGATGATTAACGCTTAACTTATGCATGGATTAATTCTCAATTCGGCAGAACAGCGATTGCGTTTATTTCAATCAAGTAGTCTGGGGAGGTCATCTTTGCTATTTCCACCATAGTGGAGGCGGGCAGTGGGGGATGAAAATACTCCATTCTGACTTTATGAATGGTGCTGAAGTGTTCCATGTTGCGAACATAAACATCCACTCGGCAAATGTCTTGCAGCGTTCCTCCTGCCTGTTCAACTGCAGCCTTGAGGTTTTCACATACTTGTCTAGTCTGGGCTTCAACATTGCCAATACCGGCAATGCTTCCATCCTTTTGGCGAGCAGTCATTCCTGAAATAAAAACCAACGTTCCTTTTGCTTCAATTGTTGTCGCTTGCGAAAAATGACCGTTTGGAACAGCTAGCAAGGGTGAAGTAATTTGTTTTTTTGTCATATTTATGTCCTTTTAATTTCAGTAATTTCAAGTTGCGTATAAAGATTTTGACTTTTAGCTAGTAGTGCTAATTGTTCAATTACGTTAATTGGCAATTCACAAAAATTTCCCATTTGTTCCTCATGAAAACGTTCGAGATCACCGGGTGCAAAAATTCTTTCTACACCAGCAGATTTTTTTGAACTACGTATTTGCACTTTGAATTCATCAACTACTTTTCCAATACCTACCCCATTGCCAGCTTTATTGGCGTCAATTGCGATGAATGTGTGGGAGCAGTTATAAGGCTTGCTGTTGTTGTTATAAAGCGGCTGAACACCCGAGCCAAGGCCACCCGAAGAAAGCGATCCGCAAAGCAAGTCAATTGCGACGGCCAGTCCAAAGCCTTTTGGCCCAGCCGCAGGCAACAACATGCCAGTAATGGCTTCGGCTGCAGATGTGGTTGGATTGCCAGATGAATCGGTTGCCCAACCTGTGGGAATTGAAGCGCCCTTAGAGTCGGCGAGTCTGATTTTCCCCATTGCCGTTGCGCTCATGGCCATGTCGACAAATAAAGGCTCATTGCTTGCAGATGGAAAGGCAATTGAAAGAGGGTTGTTACCCACTATCCTCTCTGCTCCACCGGGAGCTGGCATCAACGGGCGAGTATTTGAAAAAGACATTCCAATCATACCGACGTCTGAAAATTTTCTTGCCCAATATCCTGAAGTTCCAAAATGAAATGCATCACGAACAGTCACACAAGCAATGCCGTGAACTTTTGCTCGTTCGATACATACCTTCGCTGCATGCGCAGAGGAAATCTGACCAAGACCGTGTTCGGCGCTCATGACTATCAGTCCGCCATAATCTTCAGTGATGACGGGTTTGGCCGTTATGGAGACGCTTCCCGCGAGTATTCGATCTGTATACATGGGTAATAGCATGACCCCGTGTGACGATATGCCCTGAAGGTCAGCAGAAATAATTGAATCGGCAGCAATTTTTGCATCTTCATCTGCAGCGCCTAAAGAAACAAAAAGTTCCGTGACAAAATTTATCAAAGATAAGGTACTTACATATGCCATAGTATTTTCTTGAATTAGTCTGCACGAGCGCCAGAAATTCTGACAACTTCTTTCCACTTTCGGGATTCGGACTCAATGTAGTAAGAAAAAGCTTCAGGTGTATCGAAAACAAGATCAACGCCGCTTTGTGCAAAGCGGTCTTTGATTGCTGGATTTTTCAAAACCTCATGAATACTTGCTACCCACTTTTGAATAACCAAATTTGGTGTACCTGCAGTGGTTACCAAACCAAACCAAGGAGTAGCTGAGAAACCTTCATATCCAGACTCGGCCACAGTAGGAATATCGGGCGCTGCAGCAATTCTTTTGTCTTCAGCAATTGCTATTGCTTTCAAATTACCAGATCTAACTTGAGGCAGACTAGAGGTAGTGTTGTCAAACATCATCAGAACATGTCCTGCTAAAAGATCATTTAGTGCGGGCGAGCTCCCTTTATAAGGTACGTGTTCTGCTTGCAAGGCAGTTCGTGACTTTAATAATTCCATTGCTAGATGCCCGCTAGAGGCATTACCTTGTGATGCATAACTTGCTTTGCTTGGATTGGCTTTTGCATATGCAAGAAGCTCTTTCAGATTCTGTACTGGAAGCTGTTTGTTTACAACCAAAACTAATGGTGCAATTGCAACGCGTGCAATTGGAGCAAAGGCAGTTTTGGGATCAAACGGCAATGAAGGATAGACGTGCATGTTGACTGATACTGGGCCCGGCGCAGTCATAAGAAGCGTATACCCATCCGCAGGGCTCTTGGCGACGAAATCAGCTGCCAAATTTCCATTGGCGCCTGGTCGGTTTTCGACAATAACGTTTTGACCTAAAATTTTCCCAACACCCTCAGAAAGCACTCGAGCTAGTTGGTCAGCAGTTCCACCTGGGGGGTAACCTACCACGATCCGCATCGATTTGTTAGGGTAGATGCTTTGTGCAAAAGAAGTTCCTACAAATTGAATCGATATTAAGAATAATGTGGCAAGTGTTTTAACTTTGTAGCGAAGCATGACAATTCCTTTTGACTCAGAATTTAGTGGGCGTCTCTTTCATCGGTATACCAATCTGGAGTTGTGGGGTAATGTGGGCCATCATATATTTCAATGACAACAGTTTCTTCATGGGCTAAGGTTGGGCCATGAACATTTCCC
>Ga0214919_10004571_pt1 | contig 20179 bp, 16 predicted proteins | sample LL1503_MetaG_FD_177994 | JGI IMG/M metagenome (GOLD analysis project Ga0214919, IMG submission 177994) | Freshwater microbial communities from Lake Lanier, Atlanta, Georgia, United States - LL-1503 | ecosystem: Environmental > Aquatic > Freshwater > Lake | place: USA: Georgia | collected... | reverse complement strand
ACCTAGATGAGCAGGGGATAGTTCGTCTTTCTCCTATCTATCAAGGCAGCATTGTTTCTGTTCAGGTATCACCAACAGAAAAGGTGACTCCTGAGGTTGGATTAGTTCAAAAAGCACCACTGAATGAACCAACACCTCCCACAGGACCTGTTGTTCCTAAAGAGCATGCTCCAGTCGTGAAAGAACAAGTAGTAGCTGCAGATAACTCCATTTCAATGAAGATTGAGATTCCCACAGCAAATCTGCCAGTTAACTCAACAGTCTCTGTTCAAGTAGTCACAGATGGTCGCTCCACAACAGCTATTGGTATAGATCCAACACAGCCAAGCACCACTGTCACAGTCAATAACCTGCCTCAGAATGAAAATGTCACAGTCAAAACAGTGATCACTGATACAACTACAAACAAGGAAACAGTCATTGTTAATCCTGTGGTGACAACAATTCCTGCACCTATTGTCACACCAGAGCCTGCACGTAGCCCTGCGGTGGATAAGGCAACAGTTGCAGTACCAGCTGTGACATCTTCCACAACTGATGCATCTGGCCACCGTGTAGTTGAAATTAAAACCCCAGTTATTCCTGACTATGACCCAACTAAATCAATAGCAACATTGATGGTTGTTGGCCCAGGTGGCTCCACAACAGCAATTGGTTTATTTGGTGCTGGTGAAACACTGACAGTTGGCTCACTTGGTCCTGACTCCACCTACACAGTCAAGGTAGTAATTAGAGATCTTGGTACAGGACAAGAGACAGTTATTGCTGGTCAATCGATTAGTAAGGGTGTGAGTCCGTGAGTGGTTATGGGGAAGCAATAAGCACTGAACGATTAGTAGATTTCACATGCAACAAGATTGAGTTTATGTCTCCGCCGCGTGACTGTGATGTTGTGTATGGAAGTACACCAGTAGTTTCTTTTGGTGATTTTACGAAAGCAAAAGTAGCAACAATCGGTATCAATCCAAGTTCTGCCGAATTTATGGACAAATCTGCTTCAGCCACGTCGAATGACTTGCTGCCAGAAGGCAAGAAGCGCTTAGCTGATGCCGAAACGCTTGGCTTGATTTCTGATGATCCATTTGATGATGACACGGCGGGATATGTCTTGGGTGCAAGTGGTGCACAAGATATCTGGGAAAAGTGCCGTGATTACTTCATTAATCCAAACCCATATTGGAGTTGGTTTTCAGATTTAGAATCAGTTTTAACTGGTTTATCAGTCAGCTACAAAGATTCCACAGCATGTCACCTGGATATAAGCCCTTGGGCGACAGATCCTGTTTTTCGTGATTTAACGCAAGAGCAACGTGAGCGTCTTCTTCTTGGTGAATCAGACTTTCTCGAATGGCAGATTGCTAAATCGAATATCGAGATTGTCGTTTTTAATGGAGCTCAGGTTTATGAATCGTTACACTCTTTGGATGGATTCAAATTATGGAGTGCTGGGCAGATTAGCTATCAATCTGGAGACCAAACGAGAACATCGTATTTGTATATGGGAAGGGGCCCAGGAACATCACACGTCTTTGGTTGGAGCCTAAATCTCCAAGAATTGCGAGTGAGTAAGGATGAAAAGACTCGAGTTATGGGAGAACTAACTTCATGGCTTTCTGAGTTCAAGCCATAAGAAGTCGCAAAGGCTGATGAGATTACGAGAAGACTTGCAAACCTCAAAGAAATCATTAAGGATTGACCATGACCTGGCAATCTGAAGTCTCCCAACAGCAGTGGGAAGAATGGTTAAACCTTGCTCGCAAGCTTTCTAAATCTAAAAAGGTTATTACCAGTCTTGGTCCGGAAGACTATGCAGCTCAAGCGATTGAAAAGTTATTCACCCAAGAAAATCGTCCTGCAAATGTTGAGGGTTGGCTAGCTTTAACAATTAAACGCCAGTACATCGATCGCTTCAAAAAGATTCAGGCACGTGGTGGCGCTTCCAATCGCGATTTAAGTGATGAGCAATGGGAAGCAGAGATGGTAATTTTTGCTGTTGGCTCGCCCAGTGGTTTGTACAGACGCAAGGAGTCTGTCGCAGAAGTACTTTCGGTATTAACTGAAAAGGAGCGCGAGGTTTTGATCATGGCAGCAGCAGGCTATGACAATCATGAAATCGCCACACACTTGGCGTACGGCTCCAACAAAATTGTTGCCACTCGCTTAAAGCAGATTCAGCTCAAGGTTCGCACGGAACATGAACGGACTATGCCTGACGTCTTCTGATCCCAATTTGTCAGTGGGTCTTGCTAAAATATCCACATCACAGAAACTAAGGGGGGAACAATGTTCAAAATACGTATATCCCCAATTATTACCAGTTCTATAACCATCTAGCCCGCTACTCGTAAGGCCGCCAAACCAGGCCTTAAAGCAACTCTGAAAATCCCTACCGCTGTATGAAAATCATACGTTTAGCGGCTCTGAACTGTCGGGTTAACCCGGCAATCACCGCAATCTGCGGCTCCAAAATAAAGCTCATTGACTTTTGGCCCCTTTTTTCGTTTACCAATATAGAGGGGTAAATAACCCCAAGAAGGAGAATCAAATGAACGTAAAAGCACTGCTCGATGTGGACATGGTTGCTCTTGAAGCCGCCGACAAGGTCACGCTCATGCTCGACCTAACAGCTCCAGCAAATCCTGCTCAGAGCACCCGCCCAGGCCAAGCGATTCAAGTCGTACTTGATCGCTCAGGCTCCATGGAAGGCCAACCGCTAGATGCGGCTAAAGGCTCTCTCTTAAAGCTAGTTAGCCGTCTTGCACCGCAAGATGCATTTGGCTTAGTCACATTTGATGACTCAGCGCTAGTTGTTGTTCCAACTCGCACTATGGCAGATCACCACATGCCATCACTTCGCAAAGCAATCCGCGATCTTCAAACGGGTGGTTCCACTGATATCTCAGCTGGATACCTGATGGGTCTTCGCGAGTTAACACGGGTCCAAGCAACTGGTGGTTCAACACTTCTTCTCATTTCTGATGGCCATGCAAATGCCGGTGAGCAGGATCCAAAGTTCTTCCAGGAAGTTTCTACTAAGTCTGCAACAGAAAAAGTCACTACTTCAACAATCGGTTTAGGTAATGGCTACGACGAGACAATCCTTGAAGCGCTCGCACAAGGCGGAGGCGGAGCACATCGCTTTGCTGGCTCCATCGACGAAGCAGTCGGTGCAATCGCAGCTGAAGTCGATGACCTGCTAGATAAAACAATCGTTAACGCTGTTCTTCGCGTTACACCAACATCTGCAATGTTAGGAGCTCCAGCAATTGAGATCGTCCAACGCCTTCCATATTGGAAGGATGGCGAAACATTTGTAGTTCAACTAGGAGATCTCTATAGCGGTGAGAACCGTCGATTCATTATCGATCTTGATGTCCCAGGTATCGCCTCCCTAGGTCTATGCAAGATTGCTGACATCACTATCGAATATCTAGATTTGGCACAGCGCCAAGAAATTTCAGTGACCATGCCAGTTAACGTCAATGTTGTCCCTGGTGACGTAGCTGCCGGTCGCATCGCAGATCCAATCGTTCGAGCTGAACGGTTGATCTTGGAAGCTCAAACTGCAAAGTCATTGGCGGTAGATGAGCTTCTTAACGGAAAGATCAAAGAAGCCTCTTCGCGCCTTAAAGGTGCGGCGTCTTCCCTTCGTCGTGAGGCTTCTTTGATTCCCGTAACAGATGAACGTAGCGCTGAATCACTTGCAATCATCAAAGCAGAAGCTGATGAGATAGATGTCTTGGCTCAAACAGCTGAAGATCAAGATGTTATGTACTCATCAAAGCGTATGACTGAGTCTTATTCACGTAAAACCCGCTCACGCAATGTGCGCAATCAACCAGTCGATTCAACAATCGACACCGATGAACACTCAAACTAAGGAGAAATTTCAATGTCATATCAACCAGACGCACTGTTTAATGAAATCGCAACAAATCTCTTCATGGGTGGGACCGATGACATGGATGTCATCCACTTTCCAGCTAAGAACAAAACTCGCAACGATCTTCCCTTTGATGCAATCGTGACGATGTATGCATATGCCCAACCTGCCGATTGGAAGATTCAGGAGTTCCGTTATGGAGTTCCAGATGCAGCGATAGCTGACATCGACCTAAACCGCCTAAAGCAGGCTGTTGAATTCGGATACAACCGCTGGATGGCAGGGGATCGCGTTTTAGTTCGCTGCCAAGCAGGACTTAACCGATCTGGTTTAGTTACAGCTCTGATCTTGATGAGCACAGGACTAGATGCAGAAACTGCCATTAAAGAGATTCGTAAGAATCGTTCAGAAGATGCACTCTTTAATCAAGATTACGTCAACTGGCTGAAAGCTGAGGGTGCGAATTTTATTTCACCTTCTCCATCTCAGCAGGCGGCATAAGAGAGACATCATGCAAGAGCTGCCCGAATACCTTGATGGCCTCATCGAAGTTCTCACCACATATATCGAAGCAAAGGAGGATCATTTCACTTTGCAAACCTATGGTGGTGAGTACATCGATGGTCCCTATGTCCAAGCGCTGCAAGAGCATGATGGAATTCTGCTAATCGAAGCCGTCAGTAATGAGTTTTTGGATCCGCCGCTGGCGCAGCCTGGTCAACAGGCCATGCTCTTTATGGGCTGGCGTTTCTTCCCTGAGAACTATCTACCGAATTACGCCCAATACATCGACCAATCCAAAGTTTCCCCACGGGATATAGCGATCAAATTGGCACAAGCCCTTCACTTCGCTTACGGCGTGGATGACACTTATAGCTTCGAAATAGCTCCACCACTAGCCAAGGCTCAATTAGTCATTGAAAGACGGGGAATCTCAATTGGATAGAAATCATTTAACCGCAGTCGATGTAATCGAAACCAGCATCATCGTAGAAATGGCGGCACACACACTATACCGTTGTACGCCACCCATCCGGGAATCTTTGTTCATAAGCAAAAGTGAGCAAACTTTCAGTGGCCTCCTTGCTGAAGAGCTCAATCGCTATCCAACTTTGCGTCTAAATGATCCAGGAGACTCACAATCAGGAAAGGTTCTTCTTGAATTCAAAGGTAAAGACTATGTAAACACACTTTCAGGCGTGAAAAAGAACACTCGAAATTTTCATGACATAGTAATTGTTGATCATGAAGCTGAAATTCAGTTAATTATTGAAAATAAATTTTGGTATCACTTTGATGGCTGCAAAGGCATTAAAAATCCCAAGCCAGAAAAAGGAATCAAAAAGCAGTTAATCGATGATATCTCCAAGATTCGGCAAACTTTGCAAGATAAACCCACCCAAGTTCGGGGTTTGATATTGCTAAATATTGTCACACCTGCAAAACCACATCTAATCCCTAAGAGTTATCTGGCCGAACATTTCAAAGTCTGGGAAAGATGTGGACACGACCAGCAGCGTTATCGTCAAGAAGGACTACAAGGTGTCATGAGCATAGTTGAGAGCATGAACTCTGAATTCTTAAATATGTCAACTTATACATCAGATCAGTCTTACTATGGCGGATTTGTCGATTACATATGTGCTGAAATTAAATTAGATTAAGGAGTTTAACTATGTGGCTATTTACAAATACAGGCTTTGTCAGTGCAGTCAGCACTGGAGCAGAACTTATGGTCAGATCTCGTGATCGTGAGTCACTTGAACCGCTGGCCGAAGCTGCTAAAAGCGAAATTATCTCTACCCCTTCTAATGACTACCCGTACCGGACTATCGTCAGCCATGAGATCTTTTCCCGCTGGGCTGCACACATGGCAAGCAATATCTCCTATAAGAACTTCAAATCAGAGCTTGCAGCTACACGTGGATATGACTTTGCCCATCCATTGATGAAGGTTTGGTCGGCTATGCATGAGGTGGAGGATCAAAGTGCAAGAGCTAAATTATTACCCTAGTCTCGAGTTGTTGTTGTGTGGTTTGCAGAGTAATTCAGCAAAGGAGCAAGCATGAGCGCAGCCGGAGAGATCTACTTTATTGGTGAAAAGGATTTGCGTACTAAAGAGATAACTTCTTACTACAAAGTAGGAATAGTTAGAGAGAATTCAGAAAATGCTGACAGAAATTCAACCCAGCGTCTTTTGGAGCACCAGACTGGAAATCCACGCGAGTTATATATAGAAAGTGTGGTCAAATCTGAACTCGTTGAGCTAGTGGAAACGCTCATACATAAGAACTTTGCGCCTCTTGGTGTACGAGGGGAGTGGATGTTACTCAATGCATCACAACTAATCGAGGTTCAGAAACATGCAGAGTTACTTGCAGCCGAGGCTAAAGAAATTACTGCCGATCTTGAAACAGCCGAGGAGTTAGCCAAAGTACTTTCTGATGAAGAATTGATTCCGGCAACCCCTGAGTTATTGGAGTTAAACGAGACTTATCTAGAGTCAAATGCCAAGCTAAAATCTTGTAATGAGATGTTCGATGCAATCAAGGCAATTTTTGCTGATGCATTAGAAGATGAAGATGAGAAAGAAGATGTAGGGGCTTTTGCTCAAATTCAGGAACGTCAGAAATCAGTCTTCGATGAAGAAGCCTTTAAGAGTGCGCACTCCGCAGTTTATTCAAAATTCGTTGTCACAAAATCTACGATAAAGGGTATGCCAAGCTTTTCTGGCTCTAGAGGGTTCAAAAAGGATTTCAAGGATTACGATCCTGCCTTTGCAACGATGGTTGATGGATTTGCCACAATTGTTGAGAGGATTGAATCAGGCAAAGAAAAGAAAGAGTATTTGCACGGATTTAGTTTGGAGTTACGTCGCATAAATGCAGAAGCGCTTTGGTCAAAGATGAAGGCTGAGAGCAAGATTAAGGTGGCATGTGGAAGGCACGCTGGCATCGATGGGGTAATCAAATGGGTTCGTACTGAGAAAGTTACAGAGTCACTGGATAAGAAGGCTCTCAAACAAGCTCACCCAGAATTAGTAGCCGAATTCACGACCGCCGGTGATGTTGTCAAAGCAGTGATTGTTGATCCCAAGAAGGGATATTGAGTCAGTGCTCTATAGGATTATCGTACGGAGGCCTCAAAGGGTGTTTATAGGCTCGTACAGGGACGAAAAAAGGCCATTCAGTGCCATTGTGAGTACAACTTGGATGATATTCGGGCTACCTTTACGGTGCGCGAATACGTCCGATCAATTGCGAAGGGGTTGAACAACTAAAATATGGAAAACCTAACCTCTAAACCTTTGATTGATAATGTAAATCGGAACATGCTCGATGCGCTTAGAGATGCACTAAAGAATAGCGATCGCGTCGATGTGGCCGTTGGATACTTCTTTTTCTCCGGTTTTAAGCTTTTGGCTGATTCCTTCAAGGATAAAAAAATACGGATCTTGGTTGGAAAAGAGATTGACCCGGCCTGTGTTCCTGACATTATAAAGTATTCAAAAGTCAATGATGAGTCACTTGAAAAATGGGCTCCAAGAAAACCAACCAATTCCGCCTTGCAGTTGAAGCAGAATTATGTTGATGCTCTTATTGAATTTGTTAACAATAGTGACACTTTTGATGAAGAAGCATCTGAAAATGCCTTCAAGATGTTTGCTGATAAAATTGCAGATGGTTCATTAGAAATAAAGGTAACGAAGAGAGAAAACCCTTATCACGGAAAACTCTATCTTGTTCATAATAATCCTGAAATTCAAGCTAATAAAAAACTTCCCGGAACTGTAATCATAGGATCTAGTAATTTGACTTATAGCGGACTCATTGGTCAAGGCGAACTAAATAAAGAAATGAACTCTGTTAAAGACTTTGACGATGCAGAAAAGATATTTCTAGATCTTTGGGATTCTTCCGAAGCAATTACCGTTGTAAATTTAACTTGCGCTGATGAATTTCTTGCAACAATGAAGAAAAAATTGTGGATCTATCAGCAACCAACACCTTATGAACTCTATATGCGAGTACTACACGAGTTATTCCAAAAACCGGATGATTTGAACAAGGTGCAAACTCCCAGTTCAATAACAGATGGAGCATTTCTGGATTTGGAGTATCAGACTGATGCCATTCGGATAGCAATTGATCGCTTAGATAAATTCGACGGGGTGATAATTGCAGATGTTGTTGGGTTGGGAAAAAGCATCATTGGCTCTGCTGTCGCGCACAACCTTGGCATGAACACGGTAATACTTGCGCCACCACATTTAGTTCCTCAATGGGAAGACTATAAAGAGGTTTTCGGTATAAAAGGTTCGAAAGTATACAGCTCGGGAAATATTCCCGTTGTTTATGAAAAATATGCCGACTCAAATAAGCCAATCTTATTGATTATTGACGAAGCACATAGATTTAGGAATGAAGACACCAATGATTACAAGTTACTGCATCAGATTTGTCGGAGTAATCCTGAAAACAAAGTGATTCTATTGACAGCTACTCCATTCAACAATTCACCCCAGGATATTTTTGCCTTGATGAAGCTTTTCCAAACACCAGGTCGAGCTACTATTCGAAGCGTAGATAACCTAAGTATGCGTTTTAGAGAGCTTATAGCCAAATACAAGAAGTTACGTGTGGATTTGCGTAAGTCTTCGAAGGCGAATCTAGAAAAGGAAAAAAAGGAAATAGCCCGAGAAACTCGACGATTCCTGGAACCAATCGTCATTAGGCGATCACGTCTTGATTTGGAGAAGATCTCTCGCTACAAGAAGGATTTGGAAACTCAAAATATTTCCTTTCCAACTATTGAAGGTCCTACTTTGCTTACTTACGACTTAAAAGAGCTTTCAGATCTTTACATCGATACTCTAAATAAGATCAGCAGTGATGAAACGGGCCAGAGTAATGGTTATATAGGTGCTCGATATAAGCCTGCAACCTATGTCAAAGACCACGAAAAATTCTTGGAAAGATTTGGCGAAGCTTTTGACGACAGAGATCTGAAAGTGGCTCAAACCAACCTGTCAGAATTTATGCGTAAATTATTGGTTATGCGTTTTGAAAGTTCTAAATACGCGTTCAGAACTACACTCGAGAGAATGATTGCAAACAACAAATTAATCATTAATTGGTGGAGTCAATTAGGAATCGTTCCCATCATGAAAAAAGGAAATTTGCCCGATCCAGATGATTTTGCCTTGGATGACGGTGTTGGATTAGACGATTTCGAAAGTAAACTGGAAAAACTACGTGAATCCAAGGGCCTCCTCGAGGTTCCAGCTGAATGGATAGATGAGAAGTTTATTATGGATGTCACCAGCGACACCCAGCTGCTAGAGCAGATCCATCATTCATGGTTTGAGAATGCGGACTTATCACTTTTGGATCCCAAGCTTGATGAACTAGAAATCAAAATAAAGAAGTTGCTAGATGAAAATCAAAATAGAAAGATTGTTGTATTTTCTTCCTATGCAGATACAGTCTATTCAATTGCTAATGGATTAATTGATAGAGGTATGGCAGGAGTTCTTGCATTTACTGCTTCAGACTCGTCCCGAGATTCTAGAAAAATTCTTCTGAGTAACTTTGATGCTAGTTACACCCTTGGACCTCAACAGAATCAGTATCAAGTTCTAATTTGCACGGATGCCCTTAGCGAAGGCGTGAACTTACACCGTGCTGGTGTTGTTTTCAATTATGACATTCCTTATAATCCAACTCGTGTTGTTCAAAGAATTGGTAGAATTAACCGAATCAATAAAAAAGTTTTTGATGTGATACATATTTATAATTTCTTTCCTACAGTTATTGGAAATTCAATAATTAGTATTAAAGCCATTGCGACACTTAAGAAAGCTTTGATAAATAGCATCATGGGCGACGATGTGCGTGCTCTAATACCGGATGAAAACCTTGAGACATTCTTCATGGAAGAATTCGTTGCTGCAGATGATCGTGAAGAGGATCTAAGCTGGGATTCAGCATTTATAGAGGAATATGAAACTGCCATAAAAAGCCCATCTCTGTTGCAGAAAGTTGAGCAGATTCCACGTAGATCTCGAATATCGCGAACTTCGCAGCAACAGGATCTAGGTTTGGTTTTTAGCAAGCATGGTCAGAGTTCTATTTTCATTTCAGCCCAGCCCGACTGCTCTCCTGAAGTCTTGTCAACCGAAGAGGCGCTGAAGTTGTTTAAAGCAGAGCCACAGGAAGAGGGCGCAGAAGCAAGTCCCAAATTTCAGCCTCTTTTTAAGGCCGTGCGTGATAAGTTGGAAACAAAGCATGAGCTCCCGGTAATAAAAGGGCGAAGGAATGATGCCCTTAACTTGCTTGAGGCTCTGCGACTGCAATTGCCTGCCGCATCTAGTTATTGCGTAGATTTGATTAGAATCATCAGAGATCTCGACGATATAGACGAGGGTACATTGAAAGATCTGGCACAGATTAGAGAAAAATCCCCAGATAAGATTTTCGAAATTGTAAAAGTAGCTGTACCTGAGTCACATGTTCGCAACATTTTAGCACGAGTTCAACGTATGGAGGATGAAGCACAGACCATCCTTCTGGCAGAGGAGTTTCAAAAGTGACTATTCCTAGCTTAGTGTTATCAAATCCATTTGACCAAGGTCAATTCACGAAATTTATACGAGATTTCTTGCCAGACTTTAGGCTGGATGAGCGGCAAGTTGATGTATTAAAGAGTGGTTTTTCTAACATTACTAAACTTGGCGAATCAGAATCCTTGATAACAACAGTTCTGATAATAAAAAGTAAAAAGAATATTGATAGCCGCATCACATTGACTAATAACAGCTTTAAAATCCTCAAGGCGTACAATATTTATAGAGCCCTTATTGTTTATATCAACGATGACGATTCAATTTGGCGATTATCTCTTCTTACGGCTGTTCCAACCTTCGACGTAACAGGTAAAGTAGTGATCAGTTACTCCAATCCCCGCCGCCACTCTTATGTTCTTGGCTCAGACGTTGGGATAGCTACTGCTAGAAAATATTTAGCCAACATGGGACCTATCATCGATTTTGAAAATCTTCAATTTAGGTTTTCGGTGGAAGCCGTAAATAGGGATTTCTACAAGGAGATTGCAGAGCATTTTTACGAACTTGTTGGCCGCTACAGCGAGGAAAAAGCAGTGATAAAGAAGCCACTTCTCAAGTTGCCTGGCAAGAAAACAAAAATCGAGGATTTGCAAAATTATTCAGTGAGGCTTCTGGGTCGAATTATCTTTCTTTGGTTTTTGAAGCAAAAAACGAGCAATACAGGTAAACCCCTTTTGCCACCCGATTTGCTGACAAAGAGAGATGGTAAGTATAAAAATATCCTTCATGAGAGAGTAGAGCCAGTATTTTTCGAAGTTCTCAATAAGCAAATCCCACAGAGACAATCTGAATTTCAAGAAGGTTCTTACGGTCAAGTTCCCTACTTAAATGGTGGATTATTCCACCCATCAGATGGCGAAGCGGGAGATTTTTACAACGAAAAATCCAGGAAATCGGAAATAGATATCCCCGATAATTGGTTCATAGGTTTATTTGAGACACTTGATACATATAATTTCACGATTGATGAGAATCTCGAAAACGATGTTGACTTGTCTATTGATCCTGAAATGCTTGGTCGAGTTTTTGAAAATTTACTTGCAGAAATAAACCCAGAAACCGGACAAATTGCTCGAAAGAGTACGGGTAGCTACTACACCCCTAGAGCCATCGTGAATTTTATGGTAGATGAAACACTAACTGAATATCTTCTAACCAAGACTTCAATATCTGATGAAAAAATTAGAGCGGTTATTACTACAACTAAGCATGATGATGTTGAACATCCCTTGGATACCAGCGAAAGAACTAAAATCGTAAATGCAATATCTGAACTTCAAGTCCTAGATCCTGCATGCGGTAGTGGTGCATTTCCTATGGGTATGTTGCAGAAATTACTGTGGGTTATAACGCAGGTTGATCCAGATGGAGATGAGTATTTAGAGTCTCAAGACATGGAAGGAACAGAACACTGGCTTACCCCTGGGCGTCTTGATTACTTGAGAAAGCGCAAAATTATTAGAGATGTTATTTTTGGAACCGATATTCAGTCTGTCGCCGTGGAAATAGCCAAACTTCGATGCTTTCTCACCCTTATTGTAGACCAGGAAATTGAAGACGATTCGCCGAATCGTGGTGTAGTTCCACTACCGAACTTGGACTTCAAGTTCATTTGTGCTGATTCATTAACCCCGCTTGATGCCAATAAGCAAATGTCAATTGGTGATGATCCCGATCTTGAGAAAAAGCTAGCAAGTATCAGACGCCGATATTTCACCACTACAAATGAAGGTAAGAAGATTAAACTGAGAGAAGATTTTGAAAAGCTCGTTACTTCGGATCCAACTCTTTTCGCAGAGAGTAAAAGGAATTCGCAGCTGAAATCTTTTAGACCTTTAGCCTCCAATAATCAGGCGAGATTCTTAGACCTAACAACCATGTTTGGAATTGCCGGTTTTCCAATTATTATTGGTAATCCACCTTATAAAGTGCTCGAAGGCTCGGATTCAAAAGAAATTTTGAAAAATCTTAAAAGTATTCTAAGTTATAAGTACGCACTTGGTGGGAAATTAAATCTTTACCGGCACTTCATTGAGAGATCCGTTCAATTACTTTCCAAAAATGGAATTCTTAGTTTCATTGTGCCAAGCACATTAATTGCAGATAAGAATACTCAGGGTATTCGTCGAATGTTTAAGGAAAAAGGTTCACTCAAATTCCTCATAGAGTTTCCAGAGAAGGAAAAAGTATTTGAGTCTGTTACGCAAGCAACGACTGTGTTTCTTTTTGCAACCGGGAACAGCTCGGACACTTTTTCTTTATCCGTTGGCTTAAACTCTGCTGTGCTACCACCAGATTCACATGCTGATATTCGTTGGGATGAAGTCGAGTCACTCTTCGGAGAAACTCTGGTTTTCCCTTTAATCAAGTCGAATTATGAGCTTCAGTTGATGAAAGAAATTCACAAAGATTCCAAGAATCTTAAGAAACTTGTGAGTTGTTATCAGGGTGATATTAATGTTTCCTCAAGGAAGAGCGATCTCAGAAATATAAAAACTGATTTCCTTCTAGTCCGGGGCGAGCATATTCAGGCGTATGGAGTTAATTTGTCGGATAACGATCCTGATCGGCGCTGGATTGAGGTTAAAAAATCAGAACTGAAAGGTACGCTCGAACCGGTTACTCGTGAACGTCTGGTAATGCAAGGTATCTCAAACATGGGTACGAAATTTCGGTTACAGGTCGGAAAGATACCAGCTGGTGTTGTCGTGGGTCATTCTGCCAATGTCCTTGAAATTGTAGATGATGAAATAGATACCAATAGTGTCTTGGCAATTCTCAATTCCAAATTAATGAATTGGTACTATAAGAAAATTAGTACAAATAATAATGTAAATATCTATGAAATGGACGATCTTCCAATACGAGTTTTTAAGGGTGAAGAACTGAAAAAAGTAAATCAATTGGTGGATCGTGTTCTTACGATAAAGAATGGAAAGATTCCCTCACCCAAGTTAATCGAGGAATTTCAGAAAATTCAACCTCAGATAGATTTGTTGGTTTATAAGCTTTATGGAATTGGAAGCGAAGAAATTGTAATTATTGAAAATTCTTTCTAGTACAGGGTTTTGATTTAAAGAATACTCGCGCCCGTTACTACCCCCGCCTGTGGGTAGCTAAATACTGTAATCTCTCGCTCAAAATTACTATCTCTGTTCCTAGCCGCTCTTTACCAGCAAGACATAGAGAGCGGTCGGGAACAATTAATTTAGCCACAGGTATAGGGGTCGTAATGGGTCATGTTCGGTTATAGCCAGGGGAGTGGTTGTTGTGCACCTTGATTAAGATTTGTCGGAGACCACCCAGTAAACACTTCCCCCATCCCTCTCCAAGATCCCGTACTCAATCATGTGCCGTCTAATGGCTGCGGTGTCTTGGTGGTAGGTGGCAATGATTTTGTTGAGTTCTTTTTCGGGGTATTTGGTGTCAGGGGAAAGCTTGCATGCGATTATCTTTAAAACAGCGATCTTCTTGGCAGCTTTAACAGGAATGGATATCAATGTGCCATTGGGGGCAAAGAACTGATCTATCTGCTCGGGCATAGGCGTAATTCTTACTCATAATTGCGTGTCGCACCCTTGACACACCTCTCTAATCCAATTAGTTTGTTCACATGACGAACAAACTAGGGCTTGTCCCTCGCCTCAGCTATCAAGGAGCGGATTCGTCACGTGGAGCAGTTCTTCAACTGCTCTTTTCCAACAAGGATTTGAGCAGAGCTCATATTTCAAGAGTTTCTGGACTCTCTAAGCAAACAATTTCCAGCGTAATGGCAGACCTTGAAAATGCTCATCTGGTCGAAGAAACCGGAATCACTGAAGGTGGCATCGGCCGACGTGCCCAGACATATCGACTCTCCCCAAGGGCCGGCTTTGCAGTTGGAATAGATCTTGGTGGAACCAATTTTAGATCGGGGTTAGTGGATTTTTCTGGAAATGTTTTGGGGGAGTTGAGTGTTGAGACCCCACATTCGAGTGTGGATGAATTACTTCAAATTATGAGCAAGACAATTACTCAATTGTTCAAGAATGCAAACGTGCCCGTGAGTGAGTTGGCGCAAATTGTGATTGGTATTCCAGGGGCGGTAAATCCAGCAACTGGTGTGATTTCAAATGCACCCAATCTTGAATATCTAGACAATCTAGTTTTAAGCAACTTGATTCAGGCTAAGTTCAATGTTTCTACACTTGTTGAAAATGATGTCAATGTTGCAGCACTTGGTGAACTAGAAAAATCAAAGACTGAAGATTTTGGGTTCATTGCGATTGGCACTGGCGTTGGAATGGGATTGATTCTTGATGGTGAACTAAGGCGAGGCTTTAATGGCGGCGCTGGAGAAATTGGTTACCTACCTTTAGGAGAGAATGTAAATCAGCTCAGTAAAGAGGGGCATTTCGAAGAACTCATTGGTGGTCACGCCGTTGAATCAAAATATCTAAAACAAGTAAAAAGTAAGAAAACCCTAATTGAAATATTTGAAAGCGCTTCAAAAGGCGATTTAATCTCTGAAAAAATTGTAGATGAGCTCGGGAGCAATATTGCGCTGGGTATACGAGCAATATGTAGCGTTCTCGATCTTGGTGAGATTATTCTGGGTGGTGGAATAGGTAGCCGCGAAGATCTATATTCAAAAATTGTCGAAGAATTACAGAGAACTATGCAAAATCCACCAAGTGTGAAAATTTCAACCTTAGGAGCTCGTGCAGGACTAGTTGGAGCGATGTCATATGCACTATCTGAAATGCGTGGTCATGTTTTAACGCATGGCTCATTAATGACGGCAAGTGATGCCAAATGAAAACCTCATTAGTTCTTGATGAGAAGAGGGCCATTAGCGAACTTCAAGAAATCATTGCAATTCCAAGCATCACGGGATCCGAAAAGATCCTTGCAGCAGAACTTGCTAAACGCCTTGAGAAACTTGGGGCAGACGAGGTAATTCTGCAAGAGGGTGAAGATTTTCGGGCAAACGTTATAGCCACCTTTAAGGGTAATAGCCCAGCAGAGTTATTACTTTTTGCTCATATCGACACCGTCAATACTGGGGACTGGGAACATTTTTGGAGCAAGAAGAGCGAGAACGATCTAAGAACTAATCCGTTTGGTGGTGCTGATGTTGATGGTGCTATTTGGGGACGTGGTGCGGGGGATGTAAAGGGCGGTATTGCAACAGTTCTGCAGGCCTTGGCGCATATAAAGCAAAATTCTCTGCAACTTGAAAAAAGTGTAGTTGTTGTATTTGTTGCTGATGAAGAATCTGGTGAGCCAGGTATGGGGCTTAGTAATGGTGTGAAGTCAGCCTTGCCTGTTGTGCAAAAAAAATCACTCAATCCAGCTCTTGCTGTCTATTTAGAACCAACAGAACTAAACATTTATACAGCCCAAATGGGATTTCAGATTGTGGATATAGAAATTACTGGAAAGACATCCTATTTTGGGAAACCAGAATTGGGCATTGATGCTCTGAAAATAGGGCATCAGATTTTGGCAAAACTGTGGGAACACGACAACACAATAAAGCTTGAGATGAAGCATGACTTAATTGGTAATTCTAGTTTACTTGTAACGGCAGTGAATGCTGGAGGTCTCATTGCAGTTCCGGGAACTTGCACAATTTCTCTCATCCGAAAGGTTCTGCCAGGAGAATCGATGGAAAAATCAGGGCAAGATTTGCTAGCAGTTATTCAAAGTGTGCAAGTTGTTGACGGAGCAGAAGTCAAAGTTACTTTCAGCGCGTCAAGAGACCACAAATTTGGCGGTACACCTTTTGAGTGCGATGTTTCGAATGAGTTAGAAAAATTGCAAGCAATAGTCAACTCTCATCATTCAAGGATCTCTATGTTTGAAGGCGCACCATATTGGTCGGAAGCGCCGCTAATTGCTCATGCCTTGAGAATTGACTGCGTTTACTGGGCTGCTGGAGATATTTCGAATTGTCATACACCGGAGGAACACATTGATAAGAATGACTACTTTGCAGCTATCAAATCTCTAGCAGAGTATTTAGGTACTCCATGGACGTAAGAAAAAATTTTCACTGGCGGCCAGGGGGGTCAGCGGTGAAATTCCCAAAGGAGGGAAAAATGAAGAATAGAAAGAAAATAGCGGGAGTTGGAGCCATTGTCCTGGCATTGACTGCCTTTACAGGGGCAGCTCAATTAGCCCATGCAAGTGCGTCGGTTACGACAGGCCCAAACGGTGAAGCCGCAACTGCGTGCGCAAAGGTTTCACTTACTACCGCACAAGCTAAGTCAGTACGAGCAGGCAAGTTTACCGCTGCGCTCCTCTGGCACACTTCGAGTGATTTCGTTACAGCGGTTAATGCCGGTGCTTCGGCTTCACTAAAGCGTATGGGTATTAAAGTTGTTGCAACAGGTGATGCTCAATTTGATACTGCAAAGCAGAAGGCAAATGTCGATACTGCAATGGCGAAGAAGCCATCTCTTATTCTAGGTTTACCATTTGACGGAGTTGCAGCTGCAGCTGCGTATAAGTCTGCAGTGGCAGCAAAGACAAAATTGGTATTCCTATCGAATCTTCCAGATAAGTTCACTTACGGCAAAGAGTATGTAACAGTTGTTACTGATGATCTTGCCCAAATGGGAATTAAAGCTGCTGATTCACTAGCAACAGCTATGGGAGCAAAAGGTGAAGTTGGATACATCTTCCATGACGCCACCTACTATGTAACTAATCAGCGCGATCAAGCATTTAAAGCGCGAATCGCAAGCAAATATCCAAATATGAAAATTGTGTCAGAGCAAGGTCTGACAGATCCAGCAAAGGGACAGGAAATTGCACAAGCAATGCTGGCTAAAAACCCAAACATCGGCGGAATTTACGTTACTTGGGCACAGCCTGCTGAAGGTGTACTAGCTGCACTTAAGGCTGCTGGAAACAAAACAACCAAGATTGTGACTCTAGATTTATCTGAGCCACTAGCCCTTGACATGGTACGCAATGGAAATGTTGCCTCACTTACAGCAGATGCCGCATATTCACTAGGTGAATGTATGGCAGTTGCTGGTGCAATTGGACTGGTAAATGGCAAAGTGCCTCCATTCCTAATCGCACCAGCCTTGACGGTTTCAGCAAGTAACGTTGAAGAAGGTTGGAGACTTTCTCTCAATCGTCCGCTTCCTGCAAGCATCAAGAAAGAACTCGACTAGAAATGAGTTAGAACTGGGCGCTAGTTCGCTAGCGCCCAGTTTTCTCACTATAAAATAAGGGATGTGCCAGTGAAGAAAGTCCTTAAAGAGAATTTTATATATATTGCCCTTTTTACTGTTTTTGTTTCTTTTTCAATTTTACTAAGAAATGATGGATTTTTTACTACAAACAATCTGTTGAATGTTTTGATACAGAGCGCACCAATTGCCATCATGGCAATGTTTACGTGCTTTGTTCTTTCTGCGCGAGAAATTGATTTAAGTATTGGGGCAATTATTGGATTATCAACTCTTGTAGCGGCGACCAGTTTACAAGCGGGATTTCATTGGATTTTATCCGCGTTACTCGCACTTTCTGCTTGCAGTTTTGCAGGATTTATCAATGGTTTTTTTGTTACGGTAATAAAATTACCCTCATTCCTTACAACATTAGCTTTCACTGGCGTAATTACTGGCATTGCACGGTGGACAACGAATCTGAGAACTCTCTCTGTCGGGGATCGTGATTTCGCAGGGTTCTTTGGTGGAGGCAAATTTTATGGCGTCCCTTCATTGATTATGTGGGCATCACTATTATTGATTATTGGTTACGTTATTTTGCAACATACAAAGTTTGGAGCTTGGGTTCTTGCGGTTGGAGACAATCCCATTTCGGCCCAATCCCAGGGAATAAAAGTTTCGCGAGTCAAAATGCTGGTGATGGTGTTTAGTGGATTTGGTGCGGGATTGATTGGGCTCCTATATGCCGGGCGCTTAGAGAGCGCTAGTTACATGATGGGTTCTGGAGATACATTGACAGTGATCGCTGCGACAGTAATTGGCGGAACATCTCTGTTTGGTGGAAAAGGAAGTATTCCTGGGCTATTAGCGGGAAGTGTTTTACTAGGATTACTGACAAATGGTCTATTACTTGCGGGTTTTTCGGTGACTCAGCAGATTATTGTTCAGGGCTTAGTTTTACTTCTTGCCTTGTCTGTGTCATCTAAATCTAAGGCGGACAATTAAATGTTTTTGCAACCCTTACTTGATAGGAACTTTCAATTCATAAGTTCTGCAGTACAGCTTCACCAAAAGGGTGAAATCGATGCGAATACCTACGTCTTTGATCTTGAAACAGTTACATCTAACGCCAAGCTTTTATCGGAAAAAGGTCAAAGCCTGGGCGTCGATGTTATTGCAATGACGAAACAAGCCGGGCGCAATCCTGACTTCTGCAGAGCGGTAAAGTCTGGTGGAATAAGTGGATCCGTCGCAGTGGACTATGAGTGTGGAGTTTATTCACATGCGGCTGGACTCAAGATTTCCCACATTGGCCATTTGGTTCAGATTCCTAAGAGCCAGATTTCAAGGGCATTTGATTTGGAACCGGCTTTATGGTCAGTTTTCTCATTGGAACAAGCTAGAGATATTGCACGAATTGCAGCAGAGCACAGTGAAATCGTGAATATTTCACTCAGAGTTTGGGATGAAGAATGTACATTTTACAAGGGCCATGAGGGGGGATTTCATGCCTCCGAGGTTTTAGATGTTGCTAAGCAATTGTCCAGTTTGAAGAATTTAAGGTTGGCCGGTGTAACGAGTTTCCCTGCGCTCTTATTTGATAAAGAGTCAAAGCAATTAAAAGTTACTAAGAATGCAGAACTGATTAGAAGAATGGCCGAAAATCTTGAAGACTTCCTTGGCTATAAGTTGATTAGAAATATGCCAGGCACAACCTCAGTAGAGGGAATAGAGATGCTTGCAAAAGCTGGAGCTACTCAGGTGGAACCAGGTCATGGATTAACTGGGACCACGCCGTTGAGCGCTGTTATTGAAACGATTGAAAAACCTGCAATCGCTTATGTCACTGAAGTCATGCATCATCATCAGGGCAGAGCCTTCGTCTTAGGTGGTGGTTTGTATATGGACCCTGTTCTTGGGGACATCCCAACAAAAGCGGCTGTCTTCACAGACAGTGGTGACTTTGAAATACTTGAAGCTGACATGCCAAATCCTGGTGCAATTGATTATTACGCTGCCCTGTCACCAAACAAAAATGGTTCTATACCTCCAATTGGTAGCACAGTAATTTTTGGGTTCAGGCCTCAGGTCTTTGTTTCACGTGGGATGACTTTGGGAATTGAGAATTGTTCAACCAAACCGAAAGCATTGCATCATTATGGTTCATCAGGTGCAAAGACTTTGGTCAGAGATGGGAGTAGATAATGCAGTCCATCAAAGCACATAATTTAGAGAAATCTTTTGGCGCAGTAAAAGCTGTGCAGAATTATTCCGTTGAAATCAAACAAGGAGATGTAGTCGCCTTGGTCGGCGATAACGGTGCCGGCAAGAGCACTGTTGTGAAAATGCTTTCAGGGTTATACAAGCCTGACGCAGGTGAAATTTTAGTGAACGACCAATTGGTAACTCTTAGATCAGCTATTGACGCGCGAAAAGCCGGTATTGAAACTGTTCTTCAAGATCTAGCTTTGGTACCCCAGCGCCCTGTGTACTTGAATCTCT
>Ga0214919_10004570_pt1 | contig 20180 bp, 12 predicted proteins | sample LL1503_MetaG_FD_177994 | JGI IMG/M metagenome (GOLD analysis project Ga0214919, IMG submission 177994) | Freshwater microbial communities from Lake Lanier, Atlanta, Georgia, United States - LL-1503 | ecosystem: Environmental > Aquatic > Freshwater > Lake | place: USA: Georgia | collected... | reverse complement strand
TAAGAATGTAGAGTTAATTATTATAGACAATACACATTCAGATTTCTATGATAGTGATCCGAGAATTATAATTGTCAAATGTAGTAATAATATATTTGTAAATCCCGCTTGGAATTTAGGTGTAAAGTTAGCAAAAAATAAATACATCTGTTTATTGAATGATGACATTTATTTCAACTATGTTACAGTATTGAATAATTTTCAAAGGTTTATAGATCAAAATCCAAAACTTGGATTGATTGGATTTAATGAAAATTCAAGAATAAGAGACAATAGTACTGCCTTAAATAATGATGATGATGAATTATTACTTGTAGACACCACGGGTATAGTGCCATATGGATATGGTTGTTGTATATTTTTAAAAAAAGAGGATTATTTTGACATATATGATGATTGTAAAATATTCTATGGTGACACTATTTTAATTGTATCTATTGTTGACATTAAAAGAAAACATATGTACTATATAGATAATTTAATAAGTGTTGGACGAATAAGCGTATCAAGTAATGATTATCCACAAAACATGGATACTGATCAGATTACATTTGATAAACAATACAAAAACATAAAAAAATGATATGCATAAAGATGTTATAAAGAACAGTAAAATTACTGTGTGTATATTTGGCAGACAAATAGATGTTTTATACTCTGACAAAAATGCGCCTGAGTATGAGGAAAATTCATTTAATATTTTAAATTATGAAAATGATCATGCGTTAAATGATATCATAAAACAATATGATCCTCACGTTTTTGTAACTTTTGGTGATTGGAGTAAATATAAAAAATTATCAAGTTCACCTTTTAGTGTACGTTCAAAATGGTTGAGTTATCCATCTCCACCTTCACTTGATCAATTGGGAAAAAGTATAATACATTGTTATCTTCAAACCACATTAAATTATGATGATGCAGCATCAAATAATCCATTAGTTTCTGTATTTACTCCTGCCCACAAAACAGGATCAAAAATATTTAGACCACTACAATCACTATTAAATCAAACATACCAAAATTGGGAATGGATCATAATTGATGATTCTGATGACAACAATCAAACATTTAATCTTTTAAAAGAAATAAGTGAAATTGATCATAGAATAAAAATATTCAAAAATCCAAGAAAATCAGGAAGTATTGGTGAACTCAAAAGATGGGCAGCCGGATTGTGTTACGGTGAATATTTGTGTGAATTAGATCATGATGATGAACTCACAGAAAAATGTCTGGATTATGTGGTAAAAACTTTTCAAAAATACAAGGATGTCGGATTTGTATACACTGATTCTACTGAAGTATATGAAGAAGATGGTACATGCGTTAAATATCCAGAAGGATTTTCTTACGGTTATGGATCATACAGAAAAGAATTATACAAGGGGAAAATGTATGATGTAGTCAATGGTCCAAAAATAAATCCAAAAACTATTAGACACATTGTAGGAGTTCCCAATCATATTAGATCATGGAAAAAAGAAATTTACTTTAAAATAGGAGGACACAATCCAAATTTACATGTATGTGATGATTATGAATTGATAATCAAAACATTTCTAACCACAAAAATTGCATATATACCAAAACTAGGATACATACAGTACAGAAATAAAGATGGTAATACCACATCAGAAAGAAACAAAGAAATACAAAGATTAACTAGAATTATAAAAAATTCATATGATCCATTAATACACAATAGATTTTTAAAATTGGGTATCAATGACTTTTTATATGATGAAAAAACTCAAACGTCAAATTTAGATATTCCAAATCCAAGTACTGAACAACACGTTTGTATTATTTCTGATGTAAGTTAATTTGTTTATAACACTGTCTAAAATTATTAGAGTAATCTAAGAATTTACCTTCTATATCAGAAAATCCAGATATTTGAGAACTTAACAATTCATTTGATGCAAAACAATTGTTTTCATATTGAAATTCTCTGACTAAATACCAAGCAATTGATTCATATTCCTCAGAATAATGTAAAATGTCTAATTCTGAGTTTAGTTTTAAGCTTTTTAATATTTTATCCATTCCTCTAGAAGAATATGCCAATGAATGTGTGCAAAATCCAGTATTGACCTTTACCAAATTATCAGAATATCTTTCAGTTGGTTCATAATCATATCCTTTTACAAAATAAGAACCTAGATAAAAAAGATCCCAATCTAATGGAAGTTCATTTAAGCTTTTTTTCAATTTTATATTAAATTCATCCGGTTCTTTAAGAAACAAAAAATCATCTTCTAAAACCAAAATATTAGAATAATTTTTAAGTTTAGCTTCTTTTATTATATTGTAATGTGAAAGAACACACCCAATATGCGCATTAGCTTTTGCTGAAAGTTTGAGGTGATTATACTTTATGGCCTCAAATCTTTGCACATTAGATATACCAAATTTAGAAAATTGATTAAGGCAGTTATTCCATCTATCAACACGACTACTTAAATTAATACAATAAATTTTTTCAAAAAATGAAAACATATTATGTATTATCATTTATTTTCTAAAACTGTCAATCTGTTTTTTAAATCTTCAATTTGATGTTGTTGTTCTTTTATTGCTTCAGTCAAAACCGCAACCATTCTTGAATAGTCCACAGCTCGAGCATCCTTGACTTCATCATTTAATTCCCACTCACAAACCAATTCAGGAATTACTTCTTGTAAATCTTGAGCTACAAATCCAATAACTGGAACATTTAATGCATAACCATCTCTAACACTATTTATAAATTCATTCCATTCATATTTTACGCCTTTTAATTTCATTACCTTATCTAGCGCATTTTCAATTGGAACGATCTTTTTCTTGAATCTTCTATCTGAAGAAGTTGGAAAACATGTAGCATGAACTTGACCGTTAAAATCTCCTTTATAAGATGATGGCGTTACACCAACACCCAAATTTCCGCTTGCATTGAATTGAGCTACTAAAGTAGCACCATTATAAAAAGCATGTATACCGGTGGAATATGCCATTATATTAAGCTGACCAGCGGTTACTCCTAAACCGTATGCGCTAGTACCATCATGATAAAATTTAAGTTGTAATTTAGAAAAAGAAACTGTATCTGCGTAAGAAGTTCCAAAACTTATATTAGATGGAGTAGCAGAAGCTGTAGTAGTAGGTAAAGTTAATGTTCCTGTAGCAGTGGTTGTTCCAATACAAATATTGCTACCATCATCATAAATGATACCATTACCAAGTGTAGTAGTCGCAGTAAATTTAGCATGATAATTTGTTGTACCACTTGCATTTGCTGAACCAGCAGGTCCAGCAGGTCCAGCAGCACCACTGGTACCACTTGATCCACTTGATCCGTTGTTACCGTTGTTACCACTAACACCACTTGATCCGCTTGAACCAGAAGATCCGTTGTTACCGTTGTTACCACTAACACCACTTGATCCGCTTGAACCAGAAGATCCGCTCGAACCAGAAGATCCGTTATTACCGTTGTTACCACTATTACCACTTGATCCGCTTGATCCACTTGAACCGGAAGATCCGTTGTTACCATTGTTACCTGCTACGCCTTGACGACCTTGTGGTCCTTGTGGTCCTGTACCACCAGGTGAACCAGCAGCACCACTTGTTCCTGAAGAACCACTTGTTCCACTGTTACCAGGTGTTCCAGATGTTCCAGAACTACCACTAGATCCGCTTGTACCACTAGAACCAGATGAACCACTTGTTCCACTGTTACCAGGAGTACCACTAGTTCCGCTTGATCCGCTGTTACCACTTGATCCGCTTGACCCAGATGAACCACTTGATCCGCTTGAACCAGAAGATCCATTGTTACCACTATTACCGCTTGATCCACTTGAACCTGATGAACCACTTGATCCGTTGTTACCATTGTTGCCTGCTACACCTTGACGACCTTGTGGTCCTTGTGGACCTGTACCACCAGGTGAACCACTTGTTCCGCTTGAACCGCTTGAACCGCTTGTACCGCTATTACCAGGAGTGCCTGATGTTCCAGATGATCCGCTTGAACCGCTTGTTCCGCTTGATCCACTTGATCCGCTTGTACCGCTATTACCAGGTGTTCCAGATGTTCCAGAACTACCACTTGAACCGCTTGTACCACTAGAACCAGATGAACCACTTGTTCCACTGTTACCAGGAGTGCCTGATGTTCCGCTTGATCCGCTGTTACCACTTGATCCAGAAGATCCAGAAGATCCGGATGATCCGCTTGAACCAGATGAACCACTTGATCCAGATACGCCTTGACGGCCTTGTGGTCCTTGTGGACCTGTACCACCTGGAGCACCACTTGTACCACTTGAACCGCTTGAACCGCTTGTTCCGCTATTACCAGGAGTACCTGATGTGCCTGATGAACCACTTGATCCTGATGTACCACTTGAACCGCTTGAACCGCTTGTACCACTGTTACCAGGAGTACCTGATGTGCCTGATGAACCACTACTTCCGCTTGTACCACTACTACCTGCAGCAGTAGCAGTTGATTTATAAACAACGCCTGTAGTATTATCTACTGTTAAATAATAACCTGTTGCATTAACTGTTAGACCGTCCAATTTAACTGGATTAGATGAAGCAGATACGTGTAATCTATTTGCAGGAACTGATGTACCAATACCAACACAACTGCCTGTAATAACAAATGCGTTTGAATTGAATGTTCCGCCAACCACTCTGTTGTCACTGAACACTTCAAGAATTGGTAGACCTGAGATATCATTTACACTGAATAGTGAACCGCTTAAACTATCATCTACAGCAAATAGAGAACCACTTGATCCTTCTACTCTAAATACAACTGATCCAGCAGCAAGTGAACCGCTACTATTTACATTCAGTTTAGCATTTGCACTGGTTGTGCCAATACCTACGTTACCACCATATGGTTGTAATTGTATTTCACCAGCATTTGCACCATTAAATGTTTGCCATTGAAAAAGGCCTGTTGAAAGTCTTCTTATATAAGACAAATCTGAGTTACTTGCACCAAATGAAAGTGCAACTGCATTAGTGTTAGTTGAAATACTAACTTGAGCAGTACCACCTGTTGTAAGTGCAGACGTTGTACCTATACCAACTTCACCTGTACCGGTAATACGCATTCTTTCAGTATTAGTTGTACTAAATACTATTGGTATTGCAGATACATTTCCAATTACCAATGATGTTGGATATGCTGAACTGAGTGTAGTTGTACCAACATATGCTTGACCTGCTGCAGTAACTCCAAAATTATTTCCTGCACCTGCAGTACCATACACGCCCATAATAAGTACGCCATCACCATTTGCTTTTACCTGATACTGACATATGTTTGTGGTAGTGTCTGAATCAAGACGCAGTACCGTTTGTCCTGATCCGCTTATATGTAATTTACTAGCAGGACTTGTTGTGCCTATACCAACGTTACCATTATTTAATACTTTTAATCTACTTACCCAGTTTGCATGAGCAACTGTACCACTTGTATAATAACCTATATCTACTAATGGATTTGTACCGCCACTATAATCACCTACTAATCTTAATCCAGCGGTCGTTTGATCCATACCAATACCAGCATAACCACCATAAGTATTTATAAACAATGGATTATTTGGAACTGTGGTACCAAATGATAACGCAATTGTAGTATTAGTACCTACTATATCCAATTTAGCAGCAGGACTGTCTAATCCTATACCTATATTTCCTCCAGCTCCAATAAAGAATGGAACAGTACCAGCTGTAGTATTATTAAAACTAAAACCGTATTGATTTGTAGGATAGTTATTTCTTAATTGCCATGTAGGCGTTCCACTTCTACTTATGGTTATCCAAGGAGCAGTTGCATCATCTATATGTAATTTTGAAGATGGACTGGTTGTGCCTATACCAACGTTGCCATTACTATCAATTCTTAATTGTTCTGAATATGAATTGCTCCCAGAAACTTTTCCTATTGCAAAATATTGTGCTGAAGATATACCTTGTGCCCATACTAAATTTGATTCACTTGTGCCACTACTATAATTTCTTCCAATTGATACACCCGTAGTAAATCCAGTCGGTAAAGTAGATCCAACATTACCATTAAACCATGACCAGTTATTTCCACCTGCCGCAGCATGAACTTGCAATAATGAACCAGGAACTGTAGTTCCTATACCAATACATGATCCTGTTTCAAATATTGGTGTAGCTGTGTTTGCAATTGTAGATGCGCTACTAAATTTAACTATATATCCAGTTGTACCACTTACAGTGACAGATGTACCAGAACTACCACTTGTTCCACTTGATCCAGATGATCCACTGGTACCGCTATTACCAGGAGTTCCAGATGTGCCTGAACTACCACTGGTACCACTTGAACCAGAACTGCCTGATGTTCCGCTTGATCCACTTGATCCACTTGTTCCAGAACTACCACTAGTACCTGAACTGCCTGACGTTCCACTTGAACCAGATGATCCGCTTGTTCCACTACTTCCGCTACTACCGGATGTACCGGATGATCCGCTGGTACCACTTGACCCAGATGTGCCTGAAGAACCGCTACTGCCTGATGTTCCGCTACCACCAGGAGCACCACTAGTTCCGCTACTACCTGATGTGCCTGATGATCCGCTGGTACCACTTGATCCGGAACTACCACTACTTCCACTTGTTCCGCTTGAACCAGAACTGCCTGATGTTCCGCTACTTCCACTTGATCCGCTTGTTCCGCTACTTCCACTTGTTCCGCTTGAACCAGAACTGCCTGATGTTCCGCTACTTCCACTTGTTCCGCTTGAACCGCTGGTACCACTTGATCCACTAGAACCAGAAGTGCCTGATGATCCTGAACTGCCTGACGTTCCACTTGAACCAGATGATCCACTTGTTCCGTTATTGCCGGGAGTTCCAGATGTACCACTTGATCCACTTGTTCCAGATGAACCACTTGAACCTGATGTGCCTGAAGAACCACTTGTGCCTGATGATCCTGAACTACCTGACGTTCCACTAGATCCAGAACTGCCTGATGTTCCACTGGAACCACTAGTACCGCTTGATCCGCTTGTGCCACTAGATCCAGAACTGCCTGATGTACCGCTACTGCCTGATGACCCGCTTGTACCACTAGAACCTGAACTGCCTGATGTTCCAGAACTACCACTAGATCCGCTTGTTCCACTATTGCCAGGAGTACCTGATGTACCACTGCTTCCGCTTGAACCAGATGATCCGCTTGTTCCTGAAGATCCACTTGAACCGGATGTACCACTATTACCAGGCGTTCCTGATGTGCCTGATGAGCCACTAGTACCAGAAGATCCACTTGTGCCACTAGATCCAGAACTGCCTGATGTTCCGCTGGAACCACTACTTCCACTAGTACCTGAACTACCACTTGTTCCACTTGATCCGCTTGTGCCACTAGAACCGCTTGATCCAGATGAACCTGAACTGCCTGATGTACCAGAAGATCCACTTGATCCAGACGTACCACTTGAGCCGGATGTGCCGGAACTACCAGATGTACCACTTGAACCAGACGCTCCAGATGTTGTTTTTGATACAACGCCACTTGCATCAACTGTCAAAAAGGTTGTATTGCTTGCGCTTGATGATAAATTCAAAATCTGCAATGGTTGTGTTGCAGCAGATGAACTTATTATTAGACTACCTGTTATTGTGGTTGACTGTAAAATTGCCATAATTCACTCTATAAATATAAAACAGTTTGGTTACTTATCATTTAAAATCATTTCAATTTGTTGGATAAATCCTCAATTTGTTTTTGTTGATTATCTATGATATTTTTTAATTCTTTAATACTTTGAATTAATACGGAGGTTATTTTACCATAACTAATTGAATCATTGGTTTCAGATGTAAATTCAGGATATATTTTAGCCACTTCTTCTGCAATTAAACCAATACTATGTTTATTGTTAGTTTTATAATTAAATGATACGGGTTTTAATTTCAAAACATTTTCCAATTGACTTGGAAGTGGTGATATATTATATTTAACTGCTTCTGTAGATGTTTCTGTTAATGATAAACAAGTTATATTTGTAGTTAGATTCAATGAACCAGTTATTGTTACACTTCCACTGACATCAAGTGCTGATATTGGGGTGGATTTATTTATACCAACACGACCACTTCCACTTACATATATTATATTTCCACTAATTGGTGAATTTATATTAAATAATACATCACTTGATGATCCTGTTATTTCTAATTTAGCACCAGGACTACTTGTTCCTATACCAACATTTGCTCCTGAAAATACAAAATATCCGTTAGATCCACCAAGTTGATTGGCTCTGAAAGCCATGGTATTATAAGAATTTAAATAAGCAGTGCTATTATTTTCATATAATGTAAATATTTGATTTGTGGCAGTACCATAAAAATTCAAGAAATATCTATCAGTGCCGGTAGTTACATTTGATATAAAAGCCCCGTCAGTTGCTGTAATTGAACCGGATACATATAATTTGGTAGTACCGCTTGTAGTACCTATACCTAGATTACCATTACCGTCAATACGCATTCTTTCACTCAATGAAGCTAAACTTCCTATAGCAACAGTTTGTGTTGGACCTGTATACCAACGATGGGTGCCACCATCTTGAATATAAGCAGATCTTACAATGTTTATTCCTGTTGAACTAAAAAATGAAGCTACTGATGCGGTTGATGGTGATACACCGTAACCTAAAAATGGACCACCACTACTAAATTCAGAGCCTAATACTGTCAAACTTCCATTATTATAATATCCTTGAAGTATTGTAGTTCCACTGGTTGATGTATTTGCGCCAGCAGTAACTGAACCTAATACATGCAATTTATCAACTGGGGTTCCTGTACCTATACCAACGTTACCACCATCCAATAAAACCATTTTATTGGATCTACCTGCACCTCCAATGGATGTGACTGTTCCAAAATAAAGATTTTGACCACTAGCCCAATCAAAATAATTTATTCCTGTGGTTCTATACAATCTTATTGATGCATTATCACCTTCAATTTGCAATTCACCAGCACTTATTCTGGTTGATCCGCTTACGTTTAATGTAGTAGCAGGACTTGTTGTTCCAATACCAACATTACCTGCCGTATCAATACGCATTTTTTCAATTGAATCAATGCCAAATACTAAATTATAAATTGCACTATTTGTACCAACATAAAATTGTCTAGCTGTTACACTACCAGAAATAATTTCTAATTTACCGCCTCTATTAACATCATCAATATTACCCAAATTAATTCTAGTGTTTGTACCACCAATTACTTCTAATTTAGAACCTGGACTGCTAGAACCTATACCAACATTACCTGTTTCACTTACTCTGAACAATTCAGTTCCAGCTTTAAGCGCATTATTTTGTACAATAAATGCCTTATCTGTATCATTATTATTAGCATCAATGTTTACATATACGCTACCAGCACTTGCTAAATATAAAGAACTATTTGAATCACCATTTTGAACCAAACTTAAATCATAACTGTTATCTCTTTGTAAGTATATATTACTGTTATCATTACCAAGAAAAAGTGCACCAGCTAAAGATGTTGATGCAATTCTTGTTGAACCAGATATTACAGATAATTTTTCACCAGGTGAGGTTGTACCAATACCAACGTTGCCACTATTGTTAATAAAGAAAAATCTTGACAATGATCCGCCTGATGGAGTTCTACCAATCCAAAAGTTATCTGTACCATAACTTATGCCATCATATCCACCAATATCCATTCTCCAACTAGATAATGAATTGGCATTTGTTTCATTGGTAATTATTGCTAAACCATTATAGTTGCCTGAAGAACCGGCATTTGTTATAATTGCAGTTCTGCCGGTATTGTATCCTCTCAAATAAAGGAATGTATCAGTTCCATTAATACCCACGTAAGATGTTGCTTTGCTCACATCTAATCCTGCGGCTGGACTACTTGTACCAATACCAACGTTGCCATTACTGTCAATTCGGACTCTTTCACTTCCGCTTATAGAAAATCCAAGTGTATCTGCTGCTGGTGCATATATGCCAGTATTAGTATCACCAACAAATGAAATTCCAGGAATTGGTGCGGTACCTGTTGTAGCAAGAAGTTGATAGCCAGATCCCATTGATAATGTACCTTGTTGTGACAAACTTCCATTATTGGTCAATCCGGCAATTGTATAACTATTTGCTGGTGTTAAATATGAAGCAGTCAAACTGTTTGTGGCCCAACTGCTTGTTCCAAAAACACTGCCTGTAAAATTTCCACTAAATGCACTACCGCTAAATATTGTACCAATAATAGTACCATTACTTGCACTAATTGCATATGACGTTTGAGATCCTGATGCATTGATTTGTAATGCAACTGCACTACCAGTTAATGCAGTGGCATCAATTTTCATCATTACATCAGAACCAGTTATAGCAGTGCTTGTAAAATTAACATCAGGAGCAGTTAATGAACCTGTTATCATGGTTTCAACATAAACCATGCTATTACCAAACCATACATTACTTGAACTTAATGCGTTACTTGCACTAATATTACTTGCGGTAAGATTTGTGATTGTATAACTGTTGGTTGGTGTTAAATATGAAGCGGTTAAACTGTTTGTTGAAAAACTTGCTGATATTGCAGTTACTGCATTTGTTATGCTACCACTAAATGAACCTGTAAATGAATTTGCAATTATTGTACCACTTGCACTAATATTACTTGCAGTAAGATTGGTAATTATTGACGTACTGCCATTCACATAACTTGCAGTTAATGCAAAACTTGATGTTACCGCATTTGTTGCCCAACTACTTGTGCCTGTCAAATTTGCAGTAACGCCTGAAGTAACACTCAATGATCCACTAACAATATAATTTCCTGTTAATGTTTTATTATTGTTCCATTGACCGCCACCATATACCAATAAATCACCCGCAGATAAACCTGATAAAGCTACGTCACTCAATCCAGCCAATGTAGTAGACACAGGAGCTGTACCACTACTACCAACACCACCAACATTTCTAAACAACCCACCTTGAATTATTGTACATTCTGTAGAATCTAATAAATCTCTACCTGCACCACCTTCAATAATAATATAACCAACAAATATACCATTTAATGCAGTATTTGGTGCTTCTGTAAATGGTTCACTATCTTTTGCATTTACTGCATCCAATAAAGTTGGATAACTTGCATTACCATAATATACCAGAAATGCATTGGTAGGACTGTTAGGAATCCAAAATACTCTTTGTACTGTCCAATTACTATTACCAACAGATGTCAATTGACCAGTTGCGGTATTTACATAATTATCATTATCAATTGTTGTATAACCTGCATTAGCTACGCCCGTATCAATTACGGGTGTAGATCCTGAAAGATAATATCTATAAATCTTGCTAGAAGTTATTGCATTTTCAACAACAGTACTTGGATGATTTGGATTTATTAAATAATTTGCACCTTCTCTATAAGCAGTACCGCCTGATTTTTTAATACTTAATGTTGGACTGCTTCCACTTGCTTGTAGTGTGTGTCCACTAATTTTTAACGGACCAAATGATCTGAAAAAGTCATCTGCTTGTTGTGGATTTGCATATGATATCTGAGGACTATTAAATACACCGTTACTTACACTTCCACTCAAATGTAATACAACACCCAAAGCAATTTGATTATCCCACTGATTTATATCACTACTGCCCCATGCGTTTGTTTGTTGTACTATTGCTCCTACATTATCAATACCAACATATGTTATCTTAGCACTTCCACTGTTAATAATTGGTTGAGTTGATGTAGGCCAACTAACTAATTTGACGGTTGGATACGGAGCACTTGCCGTAAACGCATTCATTGTAACAATTATACCCTCACCATTAGTAACTGTAAACGTTGTTGAACCAGGAGTACTAGTCAATACACCACCATGTAATATTCCAGTATATAAGTTACTTTCTATCCATCTTAAACGTGTTGTATTGGTATATGGACCGTTGTATTGTGTGAAGTACATATCATTTGTACTTCCACTGGTGTAAATATAACTTGCAGTTAAATTAGATGGTAATGAATATCCTCCAACAGGAAACATTTGTACATAAGCATTACTACCAGTAACTATCAACGGTCCATTACTAGCAAGAATACTACTAGCAGTTAACTGATTTGCTTGAATTTTACTACTTGCACTAATATTACTTGCGGTAAGATTTGTAATTATTGAGGTGCTGCCACTTACAAAACTGGATGTGCCAACGGTAGTACTATTTAAAGATTGAGAAGTAAGCGTTCCTGACGCATTAAATAAAATTAAACTACTAGTTGCCGCTATTATTTTTGTTTCAATGAAAGATGTACCAGAACCACTTACTGTGCTGAGTATTAAATCTCCTGAGTTATATACATTTGTGCTTCCAATTGGCATATTCTATAAATATAAGACTATTTCAGTTTGTATAAATATAATAACCCAAGACTTATTATTATCTTGGGTTATCAATTACTTAAACATTTTCAAGTTATTTTACGCTAACCAAGTTGATAGTGGAACTCTCTTCCAAACTTGATTTGTATAAACATAAATAAAGTTATTATCCACATTTATTTGACCAGCTAATCCAGTTGCAGTTGGACTTGAAGGAACTTGAGCACCTACACCAGGACTACTTCCAGTGGTAATAGTAATTGTTGTAAATGAACCAGTTGAATATGTAATATACACACCAGTAGCATAAGTAATGCTGCCTGTATAAGCTACAGTTAGTTGTGATGAAGTAACTTGTGAAGAAGATATACCAGTACCAGCATAAGATAGTGTAATACCATCATCAATCAATGAACTGTTTTGTAAATTTTTACCTGTGGATTGTGCTTTTGGAATATAATTTGTAGTTAACAATTGTTCATTTCCAAAACTTCCACTTGGTCCACCAATCATTATTGCACTGGATTGTGTTAATGGATTTCCAGTCAATTGATTGTTGCTTACTAACAGCCAATTATCATTTAATCCGTCCCATAGTAGAGAACTGGTTACGCTGTTTGTATATGTACCACTACCACTGTCAAATACGTCTATGCCAGCATAACGTTGAATTGGAGTAGCTGCATTTAATACAACTCTGTTATCACCAATTATTATTGTACTTGAGCTGATATTAACTACTGAACCAGTACCGTAAATTGTTAAATCACCATATAAGAATGTTGATCCACTTACATACAAATTCTTACCAATTCCAACACCACCAGCAACAGTCAAAGCACCATTATTCCATGCAGTTGCTTGAGTTGTACCAGCAACACTCAAATTACGACTAGAAGTTATATCTTGATTTGTACTTAGGATGATGTTAGTAGTGCCAGCAGAAGAACTAATTGAATTTCCATAAACTTGAATACCATAACTTTGAACTTGTAATCCTGAAGAACCATCACTTCCTTTAATTAATCCGGTGGCTAATTTTACATCACCAAAAAATGTAGTTAAAGGAGTATTAAGAGAATTACCAACATTTATTCCTGTTGCAGATGCAAATAAATTTACTGTACCATTTGGTCCATCAATTGTTCCACCACCTACATATAAATTTCCGCTGCTAGATAATGTATTTGTTGATGGATTCCATGTTAGTGTAGAGCTATCAGTTCTTAAAGCTCTTACACCAGTAGTTCCGTCCACAAAAGTCACATAATATGTTCCTGCAGTAGTTGGAGTATCAGTAATCAATACTGCACTTGCACTATCAATTGTACCAGCAATGTTTCCTGTGATAGTTAAACTACCACTTATACTAGTTGAACCAGTAATTTGAATAACATCTGATGTTGCGGTACCAAAAGTAACGTTATCAGTAACAGTCAAATTGCTTGATGTGATATTTCTAGCAATAAAATCTGTACCAGCAATTATACCATTACTTGCACTAATTGCATATGATGTTTGAGATCCTACAGCATTGATTAATACTGCAACTGCACTACCAGTTAATGCGGTTGCACTGATATTAAACATAACATCAGAGCCTGTAGTAGCAGTGCTAATAAAATTAAGATCAGGTGCAGTAAGTGAACCAGTTGCCATGGTTTCTGAATAGTTCATACTATTACTAAACCAAATATTACTTGCACTTAATCCGGTACTTGCGGTGATATTTGTTGCATTTAATGTTGATAATGTAGAAGTACCTAGAACAGTTAATGGTCCAGTAATATATTCAGCTGAACTTGTGATTCCACCACTTGAACTAATAAAACTTGCAGTCAAAGAGGTTACTGTCAAATTTGTAAAACTTCCGCCAGGAATACTTGTGCTTCCTGTCAAGTTACCATTTGCATCAGTAAGTATAAAAAGATTACTACCGCTAATTATTCTTTCTGTAAATGGAAATTTCCCAGTATTATCTGCGCTTCCGCTTGTTTGGGATATTACTATGTTTAGTTTGTTGTCATTCGGATATGGCATAAATTAAAATTGTTGAATTAGTTTACGTTATAATGGTTGGCTATAAATATAAAAGTAATTAATAAAAAGATCATGATTTTGTATAACCTTGTACTTCAGTTGATTTTTCTATATTATCAATAATTTCTGGGACAGGAATTCTATAACTATCATCATTAGAAGACATACCCACGCCAGTATTATAATAAGGTTCAGATGGATTGTTATAACTCTTGTTTTTAACTTCTTTGTTTATTGCATCCATTTGCGCACTGGTGACAGTTTCTGCTACAATATTTACTTTTCTTGGTGTTAAAAGTCTTTGAACGGTTGATTTTCTATCTTCAAAACTATCAGCCAACAAATATGCATATACTGTCATTGGAAATGTAGTTCTTACCATTCTGTCTTTATCACTTGACACTTCAATGTTGTTGGTGTAACTTCCTACACTTACTCTAAACTTGAATCTTTGTGGATCACCCCAATAATCCTCTGATGCAAAGTTAATTTTTTCCAAAACATAATTCATTTGTTCAACATATTCAGTCCACACCATGAATTCATATTCAACTTTAACGTGATCAGGCAATGTTACTGCAAATATTTGATTGGTAGGTGCGCTTTTATTATTTAACACACTAAATTTATCATACTTGTTCTTTTCACTGAATTTTGTGATGACTGGATAAGTTAAATACCTATTTAAAGTGGTTAAACTTTCATTTTTACCAAATGTATTTCTTTTGAACATTATTGCTGGTATTTGAATTTTACCTTGATAATCTCTTAAAAATCCATCAACCTTTCCAGCTTTCCATCTTTCAGGATTACCATATAAAATTGGTACTTTAACATTTTGACCAGCGTCTACAACAGTTGGATTGATTACATTTTGTAGATATTCCAATACAGATGTATCAATATCCAATAATGTAATTGTTTTATTTTTTCTCGGATCTTGATCTCTTCTAGTATCTAATGCAGGATTTACAACATTAGCAGATACGGGATTAATCTGTGTTTTATCCGTGTAATTAGGTACTGGATTGTTTTTATTTCCTGTCCACATAAATTAAAATTGTCTATCAACCAAGTTGATTTGGCTGAGTCTGCTATAGTGAGTATTGCAAATTATACTGTGAGATTTATTTGCTTGACCACCCAAGAATTGTTCTTGTACCACGTTATCAACTTCATGATAACGGTCATTAAATAAGATAAAATCACCAACTTCTGGATAGAAATTTGCATCTTTCAATGCCAATTCTCTAAACTTAAATACAACACTTTGATCTCTATCAGGACCAAATCCTTCATCATTTGTTGTAATATCTCCTCTATCAATAAGAGCAGTCAATTCAACACCAGGAAAAAATGATTTGCCTTCAGTTGGTGCAGCTTCACCATACATATTTACTCTGGTTTCAGCAGCACAAATCTTGAAACAAACAACATATGTTTCAATGATATCACGCAATAATTCAGCATTAATTTGATTAACAAAATTAATGTCTCTTTGACTAAAATATCTTCCAAATAATGGCATATTTTTTTATCCGATATAAATCAGGAGTGGAACAGTCTTCATGATTGATGTCATTTTTTCAGTTTCATCTGCTTTAGCTTCCATCTGAGATTTACGACTGGTTGCTTCAAGATTTTCTCTTAATTGTGTTATTAGTGCTTCTTTTTCAGTAGACGCTTCACTTCTTAATTCTGCACCGTCTAATGTAACTTCACCGCCAGGAATAGGAACTGTGCTATATTTTTGTCTAATTGCACCCAATAATTCTTTACACAATGCCAAGAAATATTTCTTGACCCATTGTTTACCAACCGCATTCAATTTATAGTAAGTTACGTTTTGATAAGGAACATTACTATAATCACTAACTACATCATAATTACTTCCACTACTAAATGTGGATGCATTATTTAACTTGTCTTTTTCAACAACATATTCTACATAAATTTTATGATTATAAGTTGGAATTGGAAATATCTTTAATTTGTTATTTACAACTTCAAAACTATAAGCACTTTTACGTACCATGTCATTAAATTCAATTGCTTGACCTCTCAATAAATCTTCAAAGATTGGAGTCATCAAGAATTGTGTAGCAGGACTATATCCAGCAAATCCCATTTCATTTAGTACGTTACTATAACTCATACCAGTCATACTAAATGGATCATAAATACGTGCAAATGCTGGAGGAGGATAATGAAACACTCTTCTAATTTCAACTCTACTTCCACTTTCAATATCAGCTCCAATTATTGTTTGTAAATCATATGTTTGTTGACTTGAACTCAATTCAACTGGTGCTTTTTTGATTTCAACATATCCACCTACACCAACTTCACTGCCATATCCTTTTGATAATTGAATTATATAAGGTAATCCTGTGCCAGTAACGTTTTTACCAGTGATATTAGGATTATCTGCGGTACTTAATCCTTGTAAATTTAATAGATTATTTCTGATATTAAATTGATTTACTTGAGCGCCATATTCATTTACAGCTTCTTCAAAACATGCATAAAAATTAACGTCAATCATTTCAATATCAATGATTGGATATCCTAATCTCTTTGCAGCCCATTCCGCACTTTTTTCACAGTCATATTCAAAATAACCTATGCTTGCAGTTAATGTAGAAGGAGTTGGTTCATCCAAATAAAAGCCAAATGGTATGTTACTAGAAGTAACAGCACTACCACTTCCTGGCCATCTTACTCTGTCAGCGTCGAGATTAGCACTCATATTTTAGTCCATCCTTTCACGTTTTTTACAACTCTGTCTTTTTTTAAAAAATAACCAATATCTCCATTTGTTAATATATTAATAGATGGATTGTTACTATTTAATTTTTTCATTTGTTCAATTAAATCAAATCTTGTTCCATTGATAGTATCTCCGGTAAATTTATTTTTGAGGGTATAGATATTTTTATCTGCGGCAGGATTGTTTAATCCTAATTTTGATTGTCTGATCTTTTCTTTTACTTCTGGTCTATTATTAACCTCAATTGCAATTAATCTTTGTTTTTCTTTATTTTCTGGTTTATTTTTTGTACAAATCATCTTTTCCAACGCAATTTTATTTCTTCTCATTGCGTTGTTATCTCCACGATTTGCAATACTTATTTTTTCTTTTGTTTCTTCAGTGTGTTTCTTTCCAAAAAAAGTTCCTTTATCACCGCAATAAATATCTATTTTAGTTCCTGGTTTGCCTGTTTCAATGATTAAATTTGCCCAATCATTACTTTTAACTACATCAAATTTATTACTATATTCTATACACAATTTACTAAATTCTTCAATTTTATCTAGATTATATTTAGCAAGTATTTCTGTATTTATGTGTTTACCGTGGACTTTTAAATGATTATTCCATCTTGTTCCAGATCCCAAGTATGAAATAGCTTTAGAATCACTGGTAGTAACTTTTTTGCAAAGATACTTTAATCCAGTGATCATATGTGTCTTTATCATTAAATAAAGATATTTATTAGCACTCATTGATTATAAATATAAAATCAATTAAGTTTATTACGTTTTATAATCCAAATCTTGATTTTAAAGCATTATAGTTTTGTAATATTTCTGATGCGCTTAATATTCTGTTATATGCTAAAACAAATCCACACTGACCTGTTGAATATTCACCGCCGCCTCCATATGCACCTATACGTAGACCATTTGGCCCCGCAGTACCATTTGTATTGCTTACAGAAAGACTACCATTAACATATAAAGAATAAGACGGGGATGTAGTATTAGATGTTGATGTCAGTATTCTCCAGTTAGTATCACTTGCACCAGAACTAACAGCAGAAACCCATCCTTCTGCATAATAATTTTGAGTTGTACTTGACCAATGACCCATCAACCAATTATTGTTCAATCCATTAATAATTCTGCCTCTTGTTGCTCCGTTATAACGTGCAGCGCCCATTATAGTAGAAGTTCCAGTTGCAAAATTTACGCCAGATACATTTATATAATTTGTTGATCCATCAAATGTAAATGTTCCTTGACTAAATGTTGGACTATTTACCAATGTGCCATTGTTTCCATTACCTGTTAAATCTACCCACGTAGTACCTGTTCCTGAATAACTTCTTGGATTAGCCGCATCCAAACATAAAACTAACCCTGATGTAACTATTTTTGGTGAATGTGTTAATCCCATATATTTTATAATCCAAATCTAGATTTTGTTGCGTTATAATTTTGTAACACTTGTGTAGATGTGAGTGGTGTATTATACATTCTTATAATAGCAATTCCGCCAGCAAATTGTCTGCTATCAGATTCTCTTCCTATATTAATATTTACACCGGCATTAGCGTTTCCTACGCTGCTTCCATCAGTTGAGGCTTTAACTCCGTTTGTATATTGATATATTTTCCCATCAGCATTATTCCAAACACTACACCAATGTGTCCAAACAGACCTATTAGAAGCTGATGCATTTTCCCAATATCCTTCTGTTGGATGTCCATACCAATAATTTGATAATTGTTGAGTACTTTTATTCCAACTCATATAAAGTCCATTAGTTCCAGTATTTAATATAATTGTACCACGATCACCAACACTAACTTCTGCAGCTGCTGGATATATCCAAGCTTCTAATGTAGCGTCAGTTGAAGGACTATTAACAAAATTTGAACTTCCATAATAAGGGCCTCTGCCAAAATATTTTCCAACTGCATCCAAATTAAAAGCTATTGCACCTCCAAACTGCGTCAATGATATTGTTGTAGAAGCATATACGTCATTGCCATTTCCACTTAAATCTGTCCAAGTAGTACCTGATCCAGGATAACTTTTTACATTAGCCGCATCTAAAGCTAATACTAAACCTGATGTAACAATTGCCGGTGAATATCTTGTAGCCATACATTATAACTATAATCCATATCTTGATTTTGTTTCATTATAATTACGTAATACCTCACTTGCAGTTAATACTCTATTATAACAATATATACTGTTAATATAACCAACATCAACTGTTCCTGCATAACCGCTTCCTATTTGTATTGCGCCAGCAGCAACAAGAGCCACATTACTACGTGAATTGTAATATGATGTTGTTGGAGTAGTTCCATTAATATATGATTGACCTACTCTTGCACTTGTAGTTTTACCCGTGGTCATTGTTATAGTCATCATATTCCATTTATTATGACTACCACCGGCAACTGTTGCATAATCATATGCCGGATTTTGTCTACAATAATAACTCCAGTTAGGAGCAGTATCAAGTTCCCATGTAACTGCTATTTCTTGTTCATAAGATTGATATGATGTTCCTGCTTTTTGAAAAATAGTTCTTCTTATAGATGGTGATTCACTATAAAACCAAATAGAAATTGTACAATCTCCTCCTAAATCTACTAGGCCAAATCCACTACTGCATTCCCAATAACCAGAACTATTAAAATCAAAACATTTTACATTTGATAGTGTTGTATATGGCGTTTGAGTTACACCTACAGAATTAAATATCAAATTTTGTACTAAATCAGACCAAGTAGTACCAGTGCCTGAATAACTTTTAGGATTAGATACATCCGCGCAAAGTGTTAATCCTGATCTATTTAAATTTGGTCCTGCTGCTGCGCCCATAATATAATAAATATTATTATAATTTAGTTATTTTAACTTTTAATTCATTTGTTCCTTTTAT
>Ga0214919_10004569_pt1 | contig 20184 bp, 17 predicted proteins | sample LL1503_MetaG_FD_177994 | JGI IMG/M metagenome (GOLD analysis project Ga0214919, IMG submission 177994) | Freshwater microbial communities from Lake Lanier, Atlanta, Georgia, United States - LL-1503 | ecosystem: Environmental > Aquatic > Freshwater > Lake | place: USA: Georgia | collected... | reverse complement strand
CAATTATAAAATCTGGCTTCTTAGATAACATATGTTGTAAAGTTAACTTGTAAGCTGCAGGGTCACAATTACTATCCAAATGAGGGTCCGCTTCTACCACAAATGAAAAAGTAGAGCCTAACTTTCGTTGAGTTTGAAAATAATGTTCTGCCCCATTGATATAAGTATTTGTACCAGTTAATTTATATTTTGTTCGATAAAAATATTTTGTATTAGCAGTTAAATCATTAAAAACAACTTCAATAGCAGAGTCGGCAATGGCTGTATAAACAGGCGTATTCGTAGTATAAGACCCACTTACTAGTCCATATTCCCAATACACATTAACAGACTTATCAAATAAAATACTCATTGTTATGGAAACATCTGTTGGCCTGCCTAAAACTTCGGTATAGTTCTGAGCTTTTAATGAGCAAACAATTATTATAAATAATATTATAAAATTTATTTTTTTCATAACTATTATTTCTGAATCAATACTTTTTGACTTTGATGCCATTTATCTGTTTGTATAGTTAAAATATACATCCCATTAGACAAAGTATTTAAATTTATTTTATTTTGATTAGAGATTAATACTACATTACCTATTTCATCAATTAAAGTACATTCAAATTTTATAGTAGGTTCTTTAAAATTAATATAGAGCATATTACTTGCTGGATTTGGAAATACTTTCACAATATCATTCAGCTTATTATTTTGAATATCATCTATTCCTGTAACTAAACAAGTACCAACAGTATAACTAAACCCAATTTCTCTATTTTTATGCTTACCGTCAAGTGTATCTTTAGGTAAATATGCTTTTACATAGTCAACTTTGACACATGAACTTGACACTGATACTTTTATATGCCCGGTTCCATCTAAAGTGTCAGAGGTATAGGCGTCTGCATTGGCAAGCTTGCCAATCATATAAGTAGAATCACTAGGCATTGGAACTTCTTGATAATGTATGCCATCCAATATTTCATGTGCAAATAAATGATCATGTCCTTGAAAAAATATACTTACCCCATTATCTTTGAAAAGTTGATGGATTGGTTTACCCCAACCTGGTCTATTTTTATCAAATCCATATGTTTTTCCATCTGCTTCATACCCTCCCCATTCAAATAATTTAGCATTTGTCAATGCCCCTCTGCCTTGCCCTCTAATATGGTGCGCAAAAACAAACTTATATTTTGCATTACTTGTTTCAAGAGTGCTTCTTAACCAACTATACTGTTTAAAACCTAAGGTCCAATCCCAGTTTTGAGGTTTGTCTGAATTAATATTTTGATATCGATAAACATCTAGAACTACAAAAAGTGCATCTCCCCATGTCCATGCATAATAATTTTCAGGGCTTTCGATTCCGTAAGGCTCTTTTTCCGTATTTCCAGTATAAAAAGTATTAGGTGAGGGATTTGGATAATAAAATTTTCTCCAGTAAGTTCCCCATATCGCTAAATTATTTGGAGGATTTTGATTCAAATAAAAATCATTTTCGCCTTCATGATTTCCCAAGCTTATATAAAATGGGATAGAATGACAAATAGTGCCAAGATATTGTCTATAGTCTTTATGTAATAAATCAAGATCCTTGGAGGTAATAGTGTAAGGATTATGATCATCACCAAAAATATCGCCTAGCGAAAACATAAAGTCAGGTTTATCAAGCGCTTGATTATTCAATGTGATTTGATACATATTCCTAACCCCTTTTTTATCATATAAATGTTCATCTGATTCAACAGTAAATGAAAATACTGACCCCTTATCTCTTTGAGTTTGAAAATAATATTCTGGACTAGCACTAAAAGTAGAAACTGAATTTGTTTTAAATCTTAAACGGTAGTAAAATTTTGTATTAAATGTTAAATCATTTAATTCAATATTATTTGGAACATTTGCCAAATTATTAATTGTGGAGGTGGTTTTTGTATAGAGTGATGCAGTCGTGCCATACTCAATGTAAAAGTTTACATTCTGATCAAAAAGTATACTTAAAGTAATGGTTTTATCAGTGGGCCTACCAAGTATTATAGAATAGGTTTGACTATTTAATAACTTACTTGTAAAGCATAATAATAGTATTAATAAATACTTATTCAAATTGATTTATTTTATATATACTTTTTAGACCTTTGTATTAAAATAAAGTTTAATACTCTTTAAACTTATTTACTGATATTTGGTCAAATTATTAAAAGAGTAAGTTTTGAAAAAATCTATTTCAATATATTTATTTTTTCTTGTATTAGTAAGTTGTCAAAAATCAACAAATACAATAAATACTTTAGTTAATACAAGTACAATTTCAGCTAGCCCCACTATTGCTAATCAATTGAAATTCAGTGGAAATGGTTTTATTCACAATGGAATTTACCCTAAATTATACACATGTGATAGCTTAGGTATTTCTCCTGGTTTACAGTGGTCAAATGCACCAACAACAACTAATAGTTATGCCATTACTATGTATACTATTCCACCAACTGGAGAAAAACATGTATATATAGTACTTTACAATATCCCCTCTTCTACTACTTCCATTCCAGATAATTCTAAATCAATTGGTGTATTTGGTATTAATACAGTGGACGGAAAAACAACCTACACCCCACCTTGCTCCCAAGGCCCAGGACCTAAAATTTATGTTTTAACATTATATGCTTTAAATGCACAACCTACAATTACCGTGCCCAATACTCAAGTAACAATGGATATTCTGTTGGCGGGAATGAAAAATAAAATTGTAGATAGTGCAGTGATGAGCGTCACCTATACAAGACCTTAACTATGAAAAAAATTCTCTTCTTTTTAATTGCCTTTAGTATTTTAGAAAGTACAAATCTAATGGCACATTCTGGCGGACATTATCATAAAGGGGACGGAATTGTATTAAATACATGGAGATTAAAATCAGGTGAAAAAGTAAAAGGTAATTTTTCATTTGCCAAGGACAACAAAATCTATTTAGAACAAGAAGAAGGTCTTATCAAATCCATTAATATAAGTGACTTGATTTTAGAAGATCAAAAATTAGTAAAATTTAAGATTGCAAAATTTACACAAATAAATTATACGCCAACTATTAGCATTGCAAATGAGGATCATACGATGAAGTATCTTCCAATTTGTATATTTAGCTTACTATTATTTCTCGTATACTTATTCAATAAAGAACTTATTAAGGTTTATATATTAAATTCTAAAATTGGATTAAGTTCTATATGTATACTATTTATTATTTCTATATTAATAGCTTGTAGTAAATCTGAAACGACTACTTCAACAAATACCAATAACACAATTATAAACCCAATTTCTGTAAGCATCCCTAAAACGAGAACTACGTTTATGGATTCAGCATTTGCTGCATTTAAACCAAGTATTGGCACTAGCTGGGATGAAACTTATTTTTATATTGCTTCAACCGGAATTCCCAATCACAACATGATGATTGGCATAACAAGTTGGCAGCAACAAGTTCCAATTACACAACCTTACAATGGCACTAATAGCTGGTCTATTCCTTTACAACCAGCTTATGCAAGTACGCCATTAAGCACAAAAACAAATTTAATGAAAGGAGCAGTTGCCGTGGCAGTTAATGGAATTCCTATTTTTAATGCATTAAACAATAGAGGAGAAGACTCTTATAAAATAGGAGAGTTAGATAACTGGGGCGGTCATTGTGGAAGAGGGGACGATTATCATTATCATGCGGCACCCCTTCACCTATCTACTATTAATGGCCCCCAACCAATTGCATTTGCAGTTGATGGCTTCCCCGTTTATGGCACTAAAGAACCAGATGGAACAAATATGATTGCACTAGACACTTGTCATGGGCATAATGGTACAAATGGTTTATATCATTATCATGGAACTACCGATTACCCCTATGTAATTGGCGCTTTAAAAGGTAAAGTTACTCTCGATCCCACTACTACTGCACCAGAAAATCAAGTAATACCACAAGCATTTACTAAGCCAGTTCGTCCTGCTACTAGTCCTTTATCAGGTGCTACTATTACAGATTTTGTTGCTGTAGGAATAAATGGTTATTTGCTAACTTATAAAAGAGGAACAAAGTATGGATATGTGAAATATAGTTGGGATGCCAATAATAAATATACTTTTATTTTAACCGACACAGCTGGTAATTCAGTGACTAGTACCTATCAGAGATAGTAAATAAAAAGGCCTATGATGAAATTTAATAATTTAATAAGCGTTCCATCATTTCATCTAAGCGTGCATTCGCTAGATATTGTTTTTCTAAAACAGTATTAAAAGGAATAGGTGTGTCAAGTGATGCACAACGCAAAACAGGTGCATCTAAATATTCAAAGCAGTGTTCTGCAATCCAGGCACTAATTTCTCCGCCAATACCCCCTGTTAAATTATCTTCGTGCAGTACCAATACTTTTCCAGTGGCCTTCACTACTTTTTCAATGGCTTCATAATCTAAGGGTGCCAAGGTTCTTAAATCTAGGATTGAAATAGAGGCTTCGCTATGCGCCGCTTGATATTGTTGCGCCCAATGCACTCCCATACCATATGTAATAATACAAGCCTGTTCTCCTTCGCTCACTAGTGCCGCCTTACCAATAGGAACTTGATAATATTCATCAGGCACTTCTGCTTCAATACTTCTATACATGACTTTATGTTCGAAATAAAGTATAGGATTCGGATCGGCTAATGCAGCAATCAATAAACCTTTTGCATCAATAGGATTAGAAGGGTAAACAACTTTTAATCCTGGAACATGTGTAAACCAAGCTTCATTAGATTGAGAATGAAAAGGACCCGCTCCCACACCTGCGCCTGTTGGCATTCGGATCACTACATCTGCATTCTGTCCCCATCTGTAATTTATTTTAGCCAAATTATTTACAATTTGATTAAAGCCCACTGTTACAAAATCAGCGAACTGCATTTCCATAATAGATTTTATACCTTCTAAACTTAAACCCAATGCAGCACCTACAATTGCACTTTCACATATAGGTGTATTGCGAACTCTTTGCTTTCCAAATTGTTGGACAAAACCTTCAGTTACTTTAAAGGCCCCTCCATATTCTGCAATGTCTTGTCCCATCATAATTAATTCCGGATATAAAACCATTGATTGTCTTAAGGCTTCACTAATAGCTTCTATAAAACGCTTCTTCTTTAATATTGGATTATTTAATTCGCAAAAATCTAAAATAGTATTTGGCATGGGAGGCGCGAATATATCGGCCACTTCTTCATGCACAGATGGCTCCCAGCTTTCAGGCTCCATGGCTATTTTTAATTCGGCTTCAATACTTTGCTTTAAATCATTTCTGATAGTAGCCACTTCCATTTCAGTGATTACTTTTTCTTTCACTAAATATTGCTCGTAGTTTTTAATAGGATCTTTTCTGGACCAAGTTTCCATAAGTTCTTTGGGAACATATTTCACTCCACTTGCTTCTTCATGTCCACGCATTCTAAAAGTAGTACACTCAATTAAATAAGGGCGCTGATTATTAATACAATAATCTCTTACTCCTTTAATGGTATCGTATACTTCTAAAATATTATTACCATCAATGCGAATACCCTCCATGCCATAACCCTTCGCACGGTCTACTAAATAATCGCATTTATATTGTTCATTAGTAGGTGTGCTTAATCCGTATCCATTATTTTCAATAATAAAAATAACAGGCAGCCCCCATACAGCTGCCACATTTAAGGCTTCATGAAAATCTCCTTCGCTTGTCCCTCCTTCTCCTGTAAATGCTAAAGTGGCTTTTAATTGCCCTCTTTGTTGATAAGCCAATGCCACACCATCTGCGATAGCTAATTGAGGGCCTAAATGAGATATCATACCACATACATGATGCTCCTTACTACCAAAATGAAAACTTCTTTCGCGTGCTTTACTATAACCAGATTTATATCCTTGCCATTGTTTAAATAAATCTATCAATGGCATACCTCGTGAAGTAAATACACCTAAATTTCTATGCAAGGGCATGATCCATTCAGAAGCTTCCATTGCTAATGTAGCACCCACTGCAATAGCCTCTTGTCCAATACCACTAAACCATTTACTAATTTTTCCTTGGCGAAGTAAAAGCAACATTTTATCTTCAATCATCCTGGGCAAAAGCAAGGAACGATAAAGATGTATTAATTGCTCATTCGTTAATTTACCCCGCTTAAACTCCATTATAATTTTTATTTAAAGGGATAAATATTCCCACTAGTCTTTTGAGTTTAATTTGCTCAACAACTTTAATATTTCTAAGTATAACCAAACTAGTGTTACTAATAGTCCAAAGGCACCATACCATTCCATGTATTTTGGGGCACCCATTTCAGCAGCTTTTTCAATGGCATCAAAATCTAATAATAAATTTAAAGCTGCTATACCTACAATAAATAAACTAATTCCAATACTTAATGGAGAGCTATCAAATGCGAAGCCCATATTCACTCCAAACAATCCTAAAATCCAAACTATTAAATAAAATAAACCTATGCCCATTGTTGCAGACATTATAATTGAACGCAAACGATTCGTTACATTTATTATTCTAAAATTATAAAGTAAAAACATAGAAAGGGCTACACCTAAAGTTAAACCCACTGCATGAAGTACAATATTGGGATAGGTTTTTTGAAACATAGCATTAAAAAAAGCACTAATGCCTCCTATAAATAATCCTTCTAGAATACCATAAGCAGGTGCAATATAACCAGCCCATTGAGGCTTGAACATCATCACCAAGGCTACTACAAAACCGCCAATGGCGCCCACTAACATATATGTAGTGGCAGAACTTGTATTGCCTTCAGCAAATAAATTCCATTCGTACATGGCTGCAGCCATTACCATGATTAATAAAAAACCAAATTTTTGAATAGTACCGCGAATGCTCATTACGCCAAATGAGGAAGCTGTATCATGCAAACTCTTATCAAATATTTTTTCTGTAAGTGTTGGATTTCCAGATTTAAAAATGGCCATAGTTTTATGTTTTTTATGTTATAAAATTACTAAATACTTTGAATGATTGTCTAAAAAAAAGGTTAATTCAAGGCATTTTTAAGCCCTGGATATTGGGTAATCTTATCAAACTGGTAATGCTTGCGTTTTTTTAACAAGCCCACCATTTTTTCTAATTTTATTGAATCTGCACTTGAAGCAAACATATGGTCATGCATTAAAATAACAAGATGATTCTTAGTTTTCGTTTGGTTGTGTTCAAATAAGCTATCCACCAATAGTGCTATGGTTTCCGGACTTTGCATGGGCTTCCCATATTTATTAAATCTCCATTCCATATCCCATCCAATTACATCCCAGCCTAGACTATCCATTTTATGTGCTAACGGCTTTACTAACCAACTAGCTTTCTTAGCATCCTTAGTATCCCATGCATTATTGCCGGGAAATCGGACCAAATTATTAGTAGGCGCCAAAACAGCCTGCCCTTTTAAAAAGTCTAAAGTGGCTGAGTCAGGGTGCTGATAAAACCACATGTATTTGCCATAAGCATGAGAATAGCTATGGTTGGAAAGTGAAAATAAACTTGGATTAGATTTAATTTGCTCATAGAGCTTGCGGCCCTTACTACTCCTAGATTGATGAAGGCCAATTTGAAAAAAAGAGGCAGCCACTTTTTCTCTCTCACAAATGATTATACAATTTGCTGTCCCATTTAAAGGGCCGTCATCAAAGGTTAAATAAATATGTTTTAGCGTGCTGTCAAAAGGCTGATTGGGGGACTCAAAAGAAGGCTTTTTTATAGTATGAAACGGCTCTGCCATTGACTTAGAAGGCATAAAGGGAAGCAAAAAAAGACTTAATATGTAAAAAACAGGCCCAATAAGCATAATATCAAAGCTTTGTGGCCGCAAAGGTAGACAAGAAAACTATAAAAAAACTATAAAAAGTTAAGGTTTTAGGCCCTCGGATTTGTACCTTCGTGCTCCAATAAAATCGAATATGCAAAAAGAAGTTGTTTTACAGGATGTAGTTATAAAATTTGCTGGTGATAGTGGTGATGGTATGCAATTAACAGGTCAGCAATTTACCAACAACACTGCCTTATTAGGTATTGATTTAGCTACTTTTCCTGATTTCCCTGCGGAAATCAGAGCTCCATTAGGTACCCTACCAGGCGTAAGTGGTTTCCAAATTCATTTTAGTTCTAACAGAGTCTATACACCAGGTGATATATGTGATGTACTAGTAGCGATGAATGCAGCTGCCTTAAAAGTGAATTTAAAAAGCTTAAAAAAAGGCGGAAAAATTATTGCAAACATTGAGGGATTTGATACAAAAAATTTACGCTTAGCTGCTTACCCCGATGGTGTTAATCCATTAGAAGATGGTAGTTTAGATGGATATGATTTAACTAAAGTGGACGTAACCAAATTAACTCGTGAAGCACTTAAAGCATATACAGACCTAGGTATCAAAGAAAGAGATCGTGCAAAAAACATGTTTGTATTGGGTATGATTTATTGGTTGTACAACAGAGATTTAGATACCACTATTGAATATTTAAAAGACAAATTCAAAAAGAAAGAATCTATTTTAAATAGTAATATCGATGTTCTAAAAGCAGGATACTACTATGGTGAAACAGCCGAGCTTTTTAATTCTAGATATAAAGTAGAAAGGGCAAAAATGGATCCAGGTACTTACAGAAGTATCATGGGTAATCAAGCATTATCAATGGGTTTAATTGCTGCTGCTCAAAAAAGTGGATTACAATTATTCTTAGGAAGTTATCCTATCACACCTGCTACCGATATCTTACATGAATTAAGTAAGTACAAGAACTTTAATGTAAGAACTTTCCAAGCAGAAGATGAAATTGCAGGTATTAGCGCAGCTATTGGTGCAAGTTATGGTGGTTCTATTGGTTTAACCACTACTTCAGGACCAGGTATGGCTTTGAAAACAGAAGCCATGGGACTTGCCATGATGTTAGAGATTCCTTTAGTGATTGTGAATATTCAAAGAGGTGGTCCTTCCACTGGTTTACCAACTAAAACAGAGCAAAGCGATTTAATGCAAGCTTATTATGGAAGAAATGGTGAAGCACCTATTCCTATTATTTCAGCATCAACGCCTAGCGATTGCTTTGAAATGGCATTTGAAGCAGTGCGAATAGCTCTTCAGCATATGACACCTGTTATTTTATTAAGTGATGGTTATATTGCTAATGGTGCTGAACCATGGAAATTCCCTACTTCAAGTAGTTTACCAACTATTGAAGTAAAATTTAAAAAAGCATTAGACAAAGGCGAAGAAAAATTCCTTCCTTATAAGCGTAATGAAAAAGGTGCAAGACCTTGGGCCATTCCAGGTACACCTGGTTTAGAACATAGAATCGGTGGATTAGAAAAACAAGCAGAAACTGGAAACGTTAGCTATGATTCTGAGAACCACGAATTCATGGTAAAAGCAAGAGAAGCTAAAGTAGAAAAGATTGCCGACTATATTCCTTTACAAACCATTGACTCTGGTGCTGAAAAAGGTAAAGTATTAATTCTTGGATGGGGTTCAACTTATGGTACCATAAAGAGCGCTGCACTTCATTTACAAAGTCAAGGCAAGCAAGTGAGCCATGCACATATTAAGTACATGCGTCCTTTTCCAAAAAACTTAGGCGATATTTTAAAGAATTTTGAAACAGTGGTTATTCCAGAAATTAACAACGGACAATTAATTAAAATTATTCGCGATAAATATTTTGTTGACGCTAAAGGTTATAATAAAATCATGGGCGTTCCTATTACTAAGCAAGAATTAGTAACAGCTGTAGAACAATATTTGTAATCTAATAAAAAAGCGTCTCAAATTAAGAGGCGCTTTTTTTTGCCCCTTCCTTGCAAAAAGATACTAAACCACAGGCATCACATTTAGGACTTCTTGCCAAACAAGTATACCTACCATGCAGTATTAACCAATGATGTGCTGTATGTACTAAAGATGTAGGAATATGTTTGATTAATGCTTTCTCAACTGCCAAAGGTGTTGTGGCTGTCATTGGAACCAAACCCAATCTTCTACTGACTCTAAACACATGGGTATCTACCGCCATGTTGGGTTGCTTATCTACTACAGAGGTTATAACGTTCGCTGTTTTGCGTCCCACACCAGGAAGTGTAATTAACTCCTCTACTGTCAAAGGCACTTCTGCCTTAAAATTTTCTACTAATAATTGACTCATTCCAATTAAATGTTTGGCTTTATTATTTGGATAAGAAATGCTTTTTATAAGTGCAAACATTTCTTCAAAACTAGCCTTGGCCATTTTTTGAGGAGTAGGAAATTTTTTAAAAATTGCAGGAGTAGTTAAATTCACGCGCTTGTCAGTGCATTGTGCCGATAAAATTACGGCTACTAATAATTGAAAGGGATTGTTATACAACAGCTCCGTTTCAGCAATAGGAACTTGCTGCTGAAAATAAGCAAGCACTAATTCAAAGCGTTCTTTTTTTGTCATTATTTGTTGCTAGTATGCAGTGTATCTTCAAACAAATACAGCTCCTCTCCTTCCCTGCGTAGTAAATATCTTTCACGGGCGTATTTTTCAATAGCCGCTTTATTATTTTGTATATTATCTAGTTGCTTTTGTGTGCTTTCAATTTCTTTCTGATAATATTTTTTAGCGTCTTCTACTTTTTTTAGTTCAGCTGCTCTTTCTCTTTGTTGAAAAAAATCTCTTTGATCAAAAAATAACATCCATACAACAAATCCAAAACTTACAATAAAGTAACGATTGGCAACATAGGGTATTATTTTTTTGATAAATTGCATTGTAAAGACTTGGTGTAAAATTAACATAGTTCTTATGATATGACAAAAAAAAGAGGAGCCCCTAGGAGCTCCTCTACTAATTTTAATTGTGGGTGAATTTATTTTGTACCAAACTTCAACTTCCCTTTTGTAAGAAAAATGCCCGTTTCACCTAACTGCTCTTCAATACGAATTAATTGGTTGTACTTAGCCATACGGTCGGTACGAGAAGCAGAACCTGTCTTTATTTGACCACAGTTTAAAGCCACTGCTAGATCGGCAATAGTAGTATCTTCTGTTTCACCACTTCTATGAGACATAATGGTATTATAGCCATTGTGTTGTGCTAAACTTACTGCATTGATAGTTTCAGTTAAAGTTCCAATTTGGTTCACTTTTACTAGTAAGCCATTCGCAATTTTCTTGTCAATACCAGTTTGAATTCTTGTGACATTGGTTACAAATAAATCATCTCCAACTAATTGACATTTATCGCCAATTGTTTGTGTTAAATTTTTCCAACCTGCCCAATCGTCTTCAGCCATGCCATCTTCTATAGAAACGATAGGATATTTTTTCACCCAGCTTTCCCAATACTTTACTAATTGGTCGCTACTCATTTCTTTACCAGAACTCTTATGGAAAACATATTTTTTCTTCTTCGAATTCCACAATTCACTGTTTGCTGCATCCATCGCAATTGCAATTTGGCTTCCAGTTTTATAACCAGCCGCTTGAATTGATTCTAATACTGTTTCAATCGCTTCTTCATTGCTTTGAATATTTGGTGCAAATCCACCTTCGTCTCCTACGTTGGTGCTATAGCCTCTTTTCTTTAATACACTTTTTAACTGATGGAAAATTTCAACTCCCCAGCGAAGTCCTTCGCTAAAGCTAGGTGCCCCCACTGGCATAATCATAAATTCTTGAAAGTCAATTTTATTATCGGCGTGTGCACCACCATTTAAAATATTCATCATAGGCATTGGAACTGTTCTTGCATTTGTGCCACCAATGTATCTGTATAAAGGAAGGTTCGCTTCTTCTGCAGCTGCTTTTGCAACTGCCATACTTACCGCTAAAATTGCGTTCGCACCTAATTTACTTTTATTCGGAGTGCCATCTAAATCAATCATAATTTGATCAATCTCAGCTTGCGCAGTAATGTCAAAACCAGTTATAGATTTTGAGATTAAATCGTTTACATTTTTCACAGCCTTTAGAACACCCTTTCCAACATATTTTTTCTTATCGTTGTCTCTTAACTCCACTGCTTCGTGAATTCCTGTACTTGCCCCACTTGGCACAGCAGCACGACCTAAAGCTCCTTCATCTGTTAATACATCTACTTCAACTGTAGGATTTCCACGACTATCCAAAATTTGTCTTGCACGAACTTCAATAATGTAACTCATATAAATTATTTAATTTTTACTTATGATTCAAAATGGAGACTGCAATTTACACCCTTTTTTTTAATGGGTAAGCATTTTGAATATTTCTTCTAAACTAGCTCCATGTTTATCTAATAATTGACGCGTAGACTCATCTGCCACTAGTTTACCTTGATGTAATACTAACACTCGATCACATATAGCAGTAACCTCTTGCAAGATATGTGTTGAAAATAGTATCATGGTGTCCTTACTCAGCGATTGTATCAAGGCTCTGATTTCAATTAATTGATTTGGATCTAATCCAGCTGTAGGCTCATCTAATAAAATAAGTGTTGGCTGATGTATAATAGCTGCTGCAATACCTAGTCTTTGTTTATATCCTTTAGATAAGGTTGCAATTTTTTTATTTTGCATTTGACCTAGGCCTGTTTTTTCAATCACTGATTGAATCGCTTTTGTTTCATTCGTAATTGAGTGAACAGAAGTTAAAAACTGTAAATATTCTTTCACATATAGGTCTTGATATAATGCATTTGATTCAGGTAAATAACCAATATGTTTTTTTACTCTAGTTGCATTTTGGTGGATGCGCTCACCGTTTAAAACAATAGAACCTTTGTCAGCTTCTAAAAAACCGGCTAGCATTTTTAAAGTAGTCGACTTCCCCGCCCCATTGGGGCCCAAAAAACCAACAATTTCTCCATGTTTTAATTCAAAAGAAACTTCATTTACCGCAACTTGATGGCCGTAATTTTTACAAAGGGCATTTACTACTAATGGCATAGATCAAAACTACTTATATAAAATGATTTTATCACTAATCATATTCACCTTTACTGGCATAAGCGCCAAATATAAAAAAGCCTATACAGATGGGTGTAAAAATTAAAAGTATAATAACCCACTGCAATATAACATTCGATTGTGTTGCAGCTGTAGCTTTAGAAATTTTATCATAAGCTTCATATACTAAAAACAAGATAATACAAGGCGCTAAAAGCATCCATACATATCCTAATAATTTTTTAATCGTATTCATAAAAGTATTTTTTAACTAAGCATAAACATCAAGCCAAAGGCTATTAGTCCATTACATTTTTATCTATTTTATTCGTTAAATATAGAAGGCCAATAATAAAACATATAGAAGCTACTCCAATGGGATACCATAAACCTGCTAAAGAATCGCCAGTAGGATTTGAAGAAGTTTTAGTGAACTCTACAATTAAAGTGCCTAAAAAAGGAACCAAACCTCCAAATACACCATTACCTATATGATAAGGAAGAGACATGGAAGTATATCTAATTTTAGTAGGGAACATTTCTACTAAGAAAGCTGCTATAGGACCATAGACCATGGTAACATAAACTATTTGAATAAAGACCAACCAAATCATATCCCAATAAGCAGCATGGCCTAATGTTTTTTCCACTACCAAATTAGGCTTGGGTGAACTATACTGAATCATATCAGGATTAATTAAAGTAATTGGTCTTGCTTCATCTCTTGGTGCTTTCAATATAATAGTATCTGTTCTATAATATTTAAAAACAGAGCCATCAAAATAAGTAGTATCTGCTTCATGTTTTAAATACATCTTCGTTTTATCCTTGGTGTCATAAATAGGATAACTTGTCATGGTATTAGTAAGTCTTGCATCTACTATTTTAGTTCTATTTGCTGCAGAAGTAATATTGATAAATTCTTTATAAATAGGTCTATAAGTAAACACGGCAGCTAACATACCTATTAACATAATCCATTTTCTACCCACTTTATCACTTAACCATCCAAATAAAACAAAACAAGGAGTAGCCATTAATATTGCTATGAGCATTATATTACGCGATTGTACAAACTCTACTTTACAAACTGTCTCAATAAAACTTTGTGCATAAAACTGGCCAGTATACCAAACAACCCCTTGTCCCATTACAGCTCCAAACAATGCCAATAAAACCATTTTAAAATTAGCCTTATGTCCAAAACTTTCTTTCAATGGATTAGTCGAAGTTTTTCCTTCCGTTTTTAATTTTGAAAACATGGGTGATTCACTCATGCGCATTCTTATTAATACAGAAACGCCCACTAGTAATATCGAAATCCAAAAAGGATATCTCCATCCACCCCACTCTGCACTAAATTTTTCTACCCCTTGATTGGTCCTTATTAAAATAATAATGCCTAAAGCTAAAAATAAACCAAGTGTAGCTGTAGTTTGAATCCAACTTGTCCAAAATCCTCTCTGACCTGCAGGTGCATGTTCTGCTACATAGGTAGCCGCTCCTCCATATTCTCCTCCCAAGGCCAATCCTTGTAATAATCGTAGAATTAATACCAATATAGGTGCCGCCCATCCAATAGTAGCGTACCCAGGTACAAGACCAATGGCAAAAGTAGAACCTCCCATTATAATTAAGGTAAGTAAAAATGTGTGCTTTCGTCCAATTAAATCGCCTAGTCTTCCAAAGACTAAGGCTCCGAAAGGTCTTACAATAAAGCCTGCTGCAAAAATAGCCAAAGTGCTTAAGAGTGCTGCTGTACCTGCATTTGCAGGAAAGAACTGTTTTGAAATTATGGTTGCTAACATTCCAAAAATGTAAAAATCATACCACTCAATTAAGGTGCCTACAGAAGAAGCCCCAATCACAAAAGCAATATTATTTTGTTTATTTTCTTGACTCATACTTTTATTTATTTGCAAGTGAGTATTCAAGTTAAATATTTAAACTGAAAAATGTAAATTTGGCAATCATTATTTATTCAATCTGTGTATATGAGTTATTCTTATCAAATTAAAAACATAGAAGCTTATCACGAAGCTTATAAAAATAGTATCGACCACCCAGAAAAATTTTGGGGTGCCATTGCAGAAAATTTCACTTGGCGTAAAAAATGGGATAAAGTATTAGATTGGAATTTTACGGAACCTAAAGTAGAATGGTTCAAAGGAGGTAAACTAAACATTACAGAAAATTGCATCGATAGACATTTAGCAAAAAGTGGAGATAAACCTGCGATTATTTGGGAGCCTAATGATCCCAAAGAAAATCACCGCATTATAACATATAAACAATTGCATTTAAATGTTTCTCAGTTTGCACAAGTCCTTATTAATAATGGCGTACAAAAAGGGGATCGAGTTTGTATTTATATGGGTATGATTCCAGAGCTTGCCATTGCAGTATTAGCCTGCGCAAGAATTGGTGCTATTCATAGTGTTATTTTTGGGGGCTTCTCTGCACAAAGTATTGCTGACAGATTAGACGATGCCAAAGCGACTTATATTATTACATGCGATGGGGCCTACCGAGGCGCGAAAGATATTCCTTTAAAATCTATAATTGATGATGCACTTGTAGGCAATAACACAATTAAAAATGTAATTGTTTGTACAAGAACTAGAACTGCTGTGTCCATGTTAAAAGGCCGTGATCTTTGGTGGGAAGATGAAATTAAAAAAGTAGAAGCACAAGGCATTAGTTCGGTGGATGCAGTAGAGATGGATGCAGAAGACCCATTATTTATTTTATATACTTCAGGCTCAACAGGTAAACCCAAGGGCGTAGTGCATAGCACCGCAGGTTATATGATTTACACCAATTATACTTTTTTGAATGTTTTTCAATATCAGCCCAATGATATATTTTTCTGTACTGCGGATATTGGTTGGATCACAGGACATAGTTATATAGTGTATGCTCCTTTAAGTGCAGGTGGTACTTCTTTAATGTTTGAAGGTATTCCAACTTTTCCGGATGCAGGAAGATTTTGGGATATCATAGATAAATTCAAAGTCAATATATTATATACTGCACCAACTGCTATAAGATCATTAATGAGTTTTGGATTAGGCCCTATAGAAGGACATGATTTAAGTAGTTTAAAAGTATTAGGCACTGTTGGAGAACCTATTAATGAAGAAGCATGGCATTGGTATGATGAAAATATTGGTAAGAAAAAATGTCCCATTGTAGATACTTGGTGGCAAACAGAAACAGGGGGTATTATGATATCAAATATGGCAGGTATTACACCTGGCAAACCAGGCTGGGCCACTTATCCGATGCCTGGTGTTAAAACTATTTTAGTAGATGATAAAGGAGTAGAAATAAATGCCATGGAAGATGGACTATACCGTGGAAATTTGTGCATTACACAACCTTGGCCAGCCACCATTAGAACTACTTATGGCGACCATGAAAGATGCAGAACCAATTATTTCGCTACTTATCCTAATTTATATTTTACAGGAGATGGTGCTTTAAAAAATGAACTAGGTCAAATTAGAATTACAGGCCGAGTAGATGATGTATTAAATGTAAGTGGCCACAGAATTGGTACCGCTGAAGTAGAAAACGCAATTAATATGCATGCAGGTGTGGTAGAAAGTGCAGTAGTGGGTTATCCGCATGATGTGAAAGGACAAGGTATTTATGCCTATGTAATTTATACCGGATCACATAGTCAAGATACTCATGGCTCTGCAGATATAATTAGAAAAGACATTTTACAAACAGTAACGAGAATTATTGGACCTATTGCTAAACCAGATAAAATACAATTTGTATCGGGTCTTCCTAAAACTCGTTCTGGAAAAATAATGCGTCGAATACTTCGTAAAGTTGCAGAAGGTGAATTAAAAAGTTTAGGAGATACTTCAACACTGCTAGATCCGGCAGTAGTAGATGAGATTGTAAAAGGAGTGCTTTAATAAATAATTATACTGCTCTTTAATAGATATGCATGAATCATCTTTTGCTTCGCGCTCGTCTTGATCGCTAAGACTCGAATCTCACCAAAAGATAATTCATTGCTATCTATATAAATTCGCAAGTAGATTATTTTTCAAACGCATTAAATTAGCGATGGGTCAACGAAATAAAGTAAAATATAAATACAATCCTGAGTGTACTTTTGAGCAGAGCGAGAAGGAACGAAGGATTACTATTTTATATTTACTTTATAGAGTAATTAGAAAATTACTGCGTCATAAGATTTTTCAACTGCTTCGAAATTAAAAACAAAATGATGGAAGCAATTCCTGCCATGAATACGAAGAACATAAAGAACTCGTGCAAGTTGGAAATTTGATAGCCCGCAAAAGAAGTAACCTTTCCATTTTCAGGATACAGGGCACTAAATACACCTGCTAATTTATTTGCGAAGGCGTTGGCTGTAAACCACACTGCCATTAATAATGAGGCAAATTTAATAGGGGCTAATTTGTTAAAAATGGCAAGGCCAATAGGTGATAAACAAAGTTCACCAAATGTATGCATCATATACATTCCTATTAACCAAATCATACTTACTTTAACGCCCGCTCCTACTCCGTTCACTCCAGTGGCTATCCATAAATAACCTAGGGCTAAGAGCATTAAACCCATGGCCATTTTAAAAGGAGAAGAAGGTTCTCTCTTTCCTAATTTAATCCATACCCATGCCACTAAGGGTGCAAGTGTTACAACGAATAAAGAATTAAGCGATTGGAAAAAACTTGCAGGTACTACAAAAAAACCAAGGTCTCTTTGGGTATTCTCTGAAGCAAAATAGGTAAGTGAGGCACCTGCTTGTTCAAAGGCACTCCAAAAAAAGATCACAAAGAAAGATACCGTAAATAATACAGCTACTTTTTTCTTCTGAATAATATCCAATGACTTATCAGAAAAAATGATAAAGGCAATTAAAATAATACAAGCTAGTAATAACCAAAATAAATAACTCACGACTTTTATATCTATATACACTAATGCAATAGTGACTAAAGAAATTAAAAATAAAAAGCCCACCATCACTGGAATTTTTTGAAACCAGTTGGGCGCATCCTTAGGCGCTTCTCCGATGGCTTGACCTTCTTGGTTCACTAAATATTTTTTCTGAAAAACCATTTGTGTAATAACACTTAATAACATGGCTACACCACCTGCAAAAAAAGCCCATTTAAAATCGCCAGACTTTCCGGTGTCTCCTAAAAAACCACATACAAAGGGACCAATGGCACCGCCTGTATTAATGCCCATATAAAAAATGGTATAAGCTGCGTCAATTTTAGAATCGCCCTTGGCATACAATTGCCCTACCATACTTGAAATATTGGGCTTGAAAAAACCGTTACCTGCAATCATACATCCCAAACCAATATAAAATAAGGGCATAGCTAGTCCTGCATTTTCATAAAAATGTCCGCAAAAAAATAATACAAATTCCCCTATAGCCATTACCAAGCCACCTGCAATAATAGAGCGGTTATTACCCCAATATCTATCTGCTATATAACCACCTAAAAGTGGTGTTAAGTAAATCAAGCCTGTATAACTACCATATACTTGTGAAGCGAAAACCTTGTCAAATAATAAGGCCTTGGTTAAAAACAAAACCAAGATAGCACGCATACCATAGTAGTTAAATCGCTCCCACATTTCTGTTGCAAACAAAACATATAATCCTTTGGGGTGTTTCTGGGTGTTAGCTGACATAAGTATTTGTTTTATTTAATTGACTCAATTTAATAAAATCCATTCAATAAATTTTACTTTCGTGGTGCAATCCCTTTAAATATGAATATTTTACTCATTGGTAGTGGCGGAAGAGAAAATGCTTTGGCATGGAAAATGGCACAAAGTCATCAGTGTGATCAAATTTTTATAGCTCCTGGGAACCCTGGTACTGCTGAATTTGGAACGAATTTACCCATTGAAATAACTGCTTTTGATACCCTTAAAAAAGCTGCCATTGAACACCAAATTGAAATGATTGTCGTAGGACCTGAGGAACCACTTGTGAAAGGCATTTATGATTTTTTCAATGACGATCCCTTAACTGCTCATATTAATATCATTGGTCCATCTGCCAAGGCAGCACAGTTAGAAGGAAGTAAGGCTTTCAGCAAACATTTCATGCAAAGACATAAAATACCTACAGCTAGTTACGCTGAATTTACCCTTGAAAACTATGATCAAGGCCTTTCCTATATTAGCGCTCACACTTTACCCATTGTTTTAAAAGCAGATGGATTAGCCGCTGGCAAAGGAGTTATTATTGCCAACACGCATCAAGAAGCATTAGTGAGTTTTAAAGAAATGCTACAGGATAAACAATTTGGTGCAGCCAGTGACAAGGTAGTGATAGAGCAGTTTTTAGAAGGTATTGAAGTAAGCGTTTTTGCTTTAACCGACGGCAGCAATTATCAAATCATAGGTCATGCCAAGGATTATAAAAGAATTGGCGAGGGGGATACAGGTTTAAACACAGGAGGTATGGGTTGTGTGAGCCCCGTACCTTTTATGGATGCGGCTTTTATGGCTAAAGTAAATACTCAAATTGTGGAGCCCACTATTAAAGGAATTCAACAGGAAGGCCTTGTATATAAGGGATTTGTGTTCTTTGGACTGATGAATTGTAAGGGGGAACCCTATGTTATTGAATACAATTGTCGCTTGGGGGACCCAGAAACTGAAGTAATTCTACCTCGCTTACAAACCGACTTAGTAAGTCTTCTAGCCGCCACCGATAATGGCACTTTAGAAGACGTGAATATTCAATACCATGACAATGCCTTTGCAACCGTAATGGCTGTAAGTGGTGGCTATCCTGGATCTTATGAAAAAAACTTTCCAATTCAAGGAATAGAGCTTGCACAAAAATTACCTGACTGCCTTGTATTTCAAGCTGGTACTGGGTTTCAAGAAAATACGATTGTTACCAAAGGGGGTCGCGTACTCACTGTTACTAGCCAAGGCAAAGGCCTTCAGCAAGCCGTTCAAAAAGCGCAAAAAGCACTTTCAACTATTCAGTTTGAAGGCATGTATTTTAGAAAAGATATTGGTTACGAGTTTGCATAAAATTTGAGGTTAAAAAAAGTTTACGAATCATTTGTAAAAAGCTTTGTATTGTAAGGATTTTAGATGAATTTTGCTTCATTCAACTTCAACTATTCAAATAAAGATCTACAATGGGATTATTTAATTTTTTTACGCAGGAAATAGCGATGG
>Ga0214919_10004568_pt1 | contig 20192 bp, 13 predicted proteins | sample LL1503_MetaG_FD_177994 | JGI IMG/M metagenome (GOLD analysis project Ga0214919, IMG submission 177994) | Freshwater microbial communities from Lake Lanier, Atlanta, Georgia, United States - LL-1503 | ecosystem: Environmental > Aquatic > Freshwater > Lake | place: USA: Georgia | collected... | reverse complement strand
CCGAGCTTCTGCAGAGCGCAGCGAGCGAGAAAGTCCGATGCTACGGCTGCTTCATCTCGCTGATGGAAGTGCTGTACCGAGTCTGGCGCGACGAGAGCGAAGACCATGGGCGGCTGGCCTACCAGCAGTGCCTGAGGCTGCCAATGACCTGGGTGCGAGACAGCGACAGTTTGCTTTTGCGTGCCGCAGAGCTGAAGGCGAAGCACCCGCTGTCCCTGGCAGATGCCTGGATCGCTGCCTGCGCGTTGGAACACAACGCCATCCTGGTCCACAAAGACCCAGAGTTCCAGCCACTCGATATCTCGCAGGACCTGCTGCCTCTTCGCGCCAAGGTGTGACCTAACCCACCCAGCGCCGCGCATTGCGCCAAAGCTGCATCCAGGGGCTGTGGGCGCTGGGGTCGCCACTGGTCCAGCTCATCTGGATGTTGCGGAACACGCGCTCCGGGTGCGGCATCATGGCGGTGAAGCGGCCATCGGCGGTGGTGACTGCCGTGAGGCCGCCGGGGCTGCCATTGGGGTTGAAAGGGTAGGCTTCGGTGGCAGCGCCATGGTTGTCGGTGAAACGCATGGCGGCAATCGCCTGCTGTGGGTTGCCACGGCGCTTGAAGTTGGCGTAACCCTCGCCGTGCGCCACGCCGATGGGCAGACGGTGGCCAGCCATGCCGCTGAAAAACAGCGAGGGTGACGCCAACACCTCCACCATGGACAAACGCGCTTCAAAGCGCTCGCTCTGGTTGGTGGTGAAGCGCGGCCAGGCCTGGGCTCCGGGGATGATGTCGGCCAGCTCGGCAAACATCTGGCAGCCGTTGCACACGCCCAGGCCAAAGGTGTCCGCCCGGCCAAAGAAGGCCGCGAACTGATCGGCCAATGCCGGGTTGAAGGTGATGGACCTGGCCCAGCCGATGCCCGCACCCAGGGTGTCGCCATAAGAAAAGCCGCCACAGGCGACCAGCCCCGCAAAATCAGCCAGGCGGGCCCGTCCACTGTGCAGGTCGGTCATGTGCACGTCAAAGGCCTCAAAACCGGCTTCGGTGAAAGCGTAGGCCATTTCCACATGCGAATTGACACCCTGCTCGCGCAGCACGGCGACGCGGGGTCGGCTCAGCAGCAGGGCTGGTGACGCTATAGTTTTCGCAGCTAAAGAGTCATTCCCATCAAGGGCTAGCGCCTGATTTGACGGTATAAATACATGCAGGCCAGGATCGGCTGGCGCGCCCACGGCGGCATGCTCGGCGTCGGCACAGGCCGGGTTGTCACGCAGCTGGCAGATCTTCCAGCTGGTGCTGTCCCAGACCTGGTGCAAATCGGGCAGCGGCGCCTTGAAAACCGCTTGCGCATCACGCCAGACCTGCACCTCGCCCACGCCGGCCTGGATCACAGAGGTGACCGGCCGGGTTTTGCCGATGAAGTGGCTGTAGCGGCTTAAGGCGTGCTCGCGCAACACCTGCATCACCGCGCTGCGGTCCTCGGTGCACACCTGCAGAACCACGCCCAGTTCTTCGTTGAACAGCGCCTTGAGCGTGAGCTCGTCGCGCCGCGCGCTGACCTGGCTTGCCCAGTTCTTGCTGTCGCCGTACTCAGCCCGGCTGTCGGTGATGCCGTCGCCCTCGGTCACCAGCAAATCTACATTGAGCGTCACACCCACATGGCCGGCAAATGCCATTTCGCACACCGTGGCCCACAGGCCGCCATCGCTGCGGTCGTGGTAAGCCAGGATGCGACCCTGGGCGCGCAGCGCATTCACGGCAGCCACCAGGGCCACCAGATCGGCCGGGTGGTCCAGGTCTGGCACCTCGTCGCCAGTCTGGCTCAGGGTTTGGGCCAGCATGCTGGCACCCATGCGCATGCGGCCACGACCCAGGTCAATCAGCAGCAGGCTGCTGTCTGCCGTCGCGTCGAGCTGCGGCGTCAGCGTCCCGCGCACATCGGCCAGGGTGGCAAAAGCGCTGACGATCAGTGACACCGGCGAGCTGACTTTTTTAGCCTGCCCGTCGGCCTGCCACTGGCTGCGCATGGACAGCGAATCCTTGCCCACCGGAATCGACACGCCCAGCGCCGGGCACAGCTCCAACCCCACCGCCTGGACCGTGGCGTAAAGCGCGGCGTCCTCACCGGGCTCGCCGCAGGCCGCCATCCAGTTGGCCGAGAGCTTGACGCGCGACAGCTCGATCGGCGCCGCCAGCAAATTGGTGATGGCCTCGGCCACCGCCATCCGGCCCGAGGCGGGCGCATTCACAGCGGCCAGCGGCGTGCGCTCGCCCATGCTCATGGCCTCGCCGGCGAAGCCAGAAAAATCAGCCAGGGTCACCGCGCAGTCGGCCACCGGCACCTGCCAGGGCCCCACCATCTGGTCGCGGTGGCTCAGGCCACCCACGGTGCGGTCGCCGATGGTGATCAGAAATCGCTTGGACGCCACAGTGGGGCTGGCCAGCACCGCAATACAGGCCTGCTGCAGGGTGACACCGTCCAGGTTCAGCGGCGCAAACTGCCGCTGCAGACTGGCCACGTCGCGGTGCATCTTGGGCGGCTTGCCCAGCAGCACATCCATGGGCATATCGACTGGCAGATCGGCCGGTTGGGCGGCTTCGGTATCGCTCAGCACCAGCTGGCGCTCCTCGGTGGCCACCCCCACCACAGCAAACGGGCAACGCTCGCGCTCACACAGCGCGCTGAACAGCACCAGCGAATCGGGGGCAATCGCCAGCACATAGCGCTCTTGGCTTTCATTGCACCAGATCTCCTTGGGCGCCATGCCGCTTTCCTCCAGCGGCACAGCGCGCAGGTCAAACCGCGCGCCACGGCCGGCGTCGTTGGTCAACTCGGGGAAGGCGTTGGACAGGCCGCCGGCGCCCACATCATGGATCGCCAGAATGGGGTTGCCCTGGCCAGAGGGGCCACCGTCCAGGCCCAGCGCCCAACACTGGTTGATGACCTCTTGCGCCCGGCGCTCGATTTCCGGGTTGCCGCGCTGCACCGAATCAAAATCAAGCTCGGCCGCATTGGCGCCAGTGGCCATCGAGCTCGCCGCGCTGCCACCCATGCCAATGCGCATGCCGGGCCCCCCCAACTGAATCAGCAGACTGCCGGCCGGGAACGCCACCTTGTGGGTCTGCGTGGCGTCAATCACGCCCAGCCCGCCGGCAATCATGATCGGCTTGTGGTAGCCGCTCTGCGCTTGATGCTCTGGCCCGCCATTGTTCAGACGGTAGTGCAGCGTCTGCTCATATTCACGGAAATACCCCAGCAAATTCGGCCGCCCAAACTCGTTGTTGAACGCCGCCCCACCCAAAGGCCCATCCAGCATGATCTGCAAGGGGCTGGCAATGTGCGACGGTTTCCCATAAATTGGGGTCAGATTCCAATTGTTTTCAGATTCTGCTGTGTTGTTTTTAATTGGAATCTGACCCCAATTGATTTTGGAGACGGTGAAGCCGGTCAGGCCGGCCTTGGGTTTGGAGCCGCGGCCGGTGGCGCCTTCGTCGCGGATTTCGCCGCCGGCGCCGGTGGAGGCACCTGGGAACGGGGAGATGGCGGTGGGGTGGTTGTGGGTTTCCACCTTCATCAGCACGTGGTGGGTGGCCTTCTCTTTTTGGTAGCTGGCAGCTCTTATTTCGCCGGAGCCAGAGGCCGACTTGGCCATGAATCGTTCGACCTGGCTGCCGGCCATGACGGAGGCGTTGTCGGAGTAGGCGACCAGCATGTGCTGCGGGTTGACCTGGTGGCTGTGCCGAATCATGCCAAACAGGCTGTGCGGCTGCGCTACGCCATCAATGGTGAAGGCCGCATTGAAGATTTTGTGACGGCAATGCTCGCTGTTGGCCTGCGCGAACATCATCAACTCGACATCGGTCGGGTTGCGCTGCAACTGGGTGAAAGCCTGCACCAGGTAGTCGATCTCGTCGGCGGCCAGCGCCAGGCCAAAGCTGGTGTTGGCGGCCTCCAACGCCGCCCTGCCCTGCCCCAGCACATCGACTTGCGCCATCGGCGTGGCCGGCACCGCAGCAAACAAACCGTGGGCGGCTGCGCCCTGCTCCATCACGCTCTCGGTCATGCGGTCATGCAGCAGGTCAGCCAATGATGCCAGTTGTGCCGGGGTGAGGCTGGGTTTGCCCAGCCAGCCCTTGGCCAGCTGGAGCCGGTAGTGCGTGACCCGCTCCACCCGCTGCACCGCCAGCCCGCAGTTGTGCGCGATGTCGGTGGCCTTGGAGGCCCAGGGCGACACCGTGCCAAAGCGCGGCGTCACCACCAGCAGGATCCCGCCCGGAGCGCCTTGGTAGGGTTCGCCGTAAGCCAACAGGGCTGAGAGTTGGTCCCGCAAATCGGCACTCGGCACCGCAGCCGATGCCACCAAATGGACGAAGCGTGCCGCAACGCTGCTGATACGGGGCTCGACGGCCTGCAGGGCAGGTAACAGCTGCTGTGCGCGAAACGGGCTGAGGGCGTTGCCACCCTCGAAGTCGGTGATGTGCTGGGTCACGTTGGCAGCCAAGTGGAGAGGGTGCGGATTTTAGCGGCGCCCCACCCTGGGCCCAGCTGAATCATCTGCCGCAAGCACACCGACCCCATCGCCACTGCCGCGAGACCGGTCGCGCCCGATGGGATAATTGCAAACATGACAATCACGTACAAAAATGCTGAGGACATCGCTGGCATGCGCTTGGCTGGACGGCTCGCCGGAGAGCTGCTGGACTACCTGACCCCCTTCGTGACCCCGGGCATCAGCACCAACGAGCTAGACCGCCTGGCTGACGCCTACACCACCGGGGTGCAAGGCGCGATCTCGGCGCCACTCAATTACGCGCCGCCTGGCCACCAGCCCTATCCCAAAGCAATTTGCGCCTCGATCAACCACCAGGTCTGCCACGGCATTCCGACCGACAAGCCGCTCAAGCGAGGTGACATCGTCAACCTGGATGTCACCGTGATCAAGGACGGCTGGCACGGTGACTCGAGCCGCATGTTCATGGTGGGCGAGGTGTCGGTTGCCGCCCGCCGTTTGTGCATGCTGACCCACGAGGCCATGTGGCACGGCATTGTGAAAGTGCGCGCAGGGGCTTTCTTGGGGGATATTGGTCATGCCATTCAGCGGTTTTCAGAAGGCCATGGTTTGAGCGTGGTGCGGGAATTTTGCGGCCATGGCATAGGACGCAAATTTCATGAAGAGCCGCAGGTGCTGCATTACGGCCGCCCTGGCACGCTAGACCAACTTCAAGCCGGTATGACCATCACCATCGAGCCCATGCTCAATATTGGTAGGCGCGATGTCAAGGAGATGGGGGACGGCTGGACCATCGTCACCAAAGACCGTTCGCTGTCGGCCCAATGGGAACACACGGTTCTCGTGACACCAACTGGCTATGAGGTCCTGACCCTGTCAGCTGGCAGCCCACAGGCTCCGGCTTTTGCACTGCCGGCATGACTCAAAGCTCTGACTTGCGCGCGCAGTACCGAGCCCGCAAGGCAGCGCTGCTGCAGCCCATCGCAGACTGCGGCACTGTCACCCGAGGAATACGCGCAGCACTGGCCCGGCTCTCGAGCCTGACCGACCGTACCCTGTGCACGCTATGGCACGAGGCCGGCCTGGCCAGCCCGTTGGCCCTGCTGGCGGTGGGCGGCTATGGCCGAGCCGAGCTGTTTCCAGGCTCTGATGTCGATGTCTTGCTGCTGCTGCCCAACGAGCAGCCGGCCCTGCATGACGATCTGCTCAAGGCCCGCATCGAGGCCTTCATTGGCAGTTGCTGGGACACCGGCCTGGAGATTGGCTCGAGCGTGCGCACGGTAGATGAATGCTTGCAAGAGGCGGCCCGCGATGTGACGGTACAAACCTCGGTGCTCGAGGCGCGCTTGATCACCGGCAACGCGAGTCTGTTTGACAGCTTTCAGGCGAAGTACTTCGCCGCACTGGACCCCCGGGCATTTTTTGTCGCCAAGAGCCTCGAGCTGCAGCAAAGACACCACAAGTTTGAAGACTCGCCCTACTCCCTCGAGCCCAACTGCAAAGAATCGCCCGGTGGCCTGCGTGATCTGCAGGCGATTTTGTGGGTGGCCAAAGCCGCCGGTTTTGGCAACAACTGGGACGAGCTTGCAAAAAATGGGCTTGCCACCCCCTTTGAGGTGCGCCAGATTAAACGTAACGAAGCACTGCTGCGTTTGATACGGGCGCGCCTGCACCTGACTGCACAGCGCCGCGAGGACCGGCTGGTATTTGATTTGCAAACCGCTGTGGCTGAATCATTTGGCTACGGCCGGGTTGGGCCGGATGTACATGCCACTGTCGCACCGGCGCGCACTGCAACCCGGCCCAGCGAAGCGCTGATGCGCCGCTATTACTGGGCCGCCAAGGCGGTGACCCAGCTCAACCAGATTTTGCTGCTCAATATCGAGGAGCGGCTCAACCCGTCGACCCACACCCCGCAGCCAATCAACCCCCGGTTCAATGAAAAAGCAGGGATGGTCGATGTCGCGAGCGACGACCTCTACCAGCGCGAGCCACGCGCCATTCTCGAAACTTTTTTGCTCTACCAGACCACCCCCGGACTGAAGGGGTTCTCCTCCCGCACCCTGCGGGCGCTGTACAACGCACGCGGCCAAATGGACGGCCGGTTTCGCCAAGACGCGGTCAACCGCGAGAGCTTTCGCCAAATTTTGATGCATGATGGGCTGACCCATGCGATGCGGCTGATGAACCAAACCTCGGTGCTTGGACGCTATCTGTGGGTGTTCAGACGCATCGTCGGCCAAATGCAGCATGACCTGTTTCATGTCTACACCGTCGACCAGCACATTCTCATGGTGCTGCGCAATGCCAGGCGCTTTTTTATTGCCGAGCATGCTCACGAGTACCCGTTTTGCTCGCAACTGGCCTCGGGCTGGGACAAGCCCTGGATTTTGTATGTTGCCGCCCTGTTCCACGACATTGCCAAGGGGCGGGGTGGCGACCACTCCGAACTCGGTGCAAGCGAGGTCCGGCGTTTTTGCCGGCAGCACCAAATGACGGGCGAGGATGCGGTGCTGATTGAGTTTTTGGTGCGGGAGCACTTGACGATGAGCCGGGTGGCGCAAAAGTCAGACCTGAGCGACCCCGACGTGATTGCCGGCTTTGCCCAGCGGGTGGGCACCGAGCGGCGGCTGACGGCGCTCTACCTGCTGACCGTGGCCGATATCCGCGGCACCAGCCCCAAGGTCTGGAACGCCTGGAAGGGCAAGCTGCTCGAGGACCTGTACCGCCTCACCTTGCGGGTGCTCGGCGGGCGCGCGCCCGACCCCCAGGCCGAGGCAGAGGCGTGCAAGCGCGAGGCGCTGGTTATTCTGGCGCTGCACAGCCTGCCGTTTGAGGCGCACAAACCCCTGTGGGACACCCTGGACGCCAGCTACTTCATGCGCCACGAGGCCGCCGACATTGCCTGGCACACGCGGCAGCTGTCGCGCCACATGGGCAGCGGCAAGTCGATCGTGCGGGCCCGCCAGTCACCGCTGGGCGAAGGGCTTCAGGTGATGGTCTACACGCCCGACAAGGCCGATCTGTTTGCCCGCATCTGTGGTTACTTTGACCAGGGGGGCTTCAGCATTCTTGACGCCCGCATCCACACGGCCCGCAATGGCCATGCGCTAGACACCTTCCAGGTGGTGGGCGCCAGCATGCCCGAGCAGTACCGCGAACTCATCAGCCTGGTCGAGAACGAACTCGGCCTGGCCATTGCCCAAACCGGACCCCTGCCGCTGCCAGGCCGGGGCCGGGTGTCACGCCGGGTCAAGAGTTTTCCGGTTGCGCCCCGGGTGACGCTGCGGCCCGATGACAAGGCGCAGCGCTGGCTGCTCAATATCGCCGCCAGCGACCGCGTGGGCCTGCTCTACAGCGTTGCGCGGGTGCTGGCCAAGCACAACATCAACCTGCAACTGGCAAAAATTGCCACCCTGGGCGAACGTGTCGATGACACTTTTTTGATTCAGGGCGCGGAGCTGCAGCACAACCGCACCCAAATAGCCATCGAAACAGAACTGCTCGAGGCACTGGCCTGATCAGTCGTCCTGCGGTGCATCCAAGCCCGGGAACAGGACCGATGTGAAGCCAAAGTGCGAAAAATCGCGCACACGCATCGGGTAGAGCAGGCCAATCAGGTGATCGCATTCGTGCTGCACCACCCGGGCGTGAAAGCCATCCACGGTGCGCTCGATCGGGTCGCCAAACTGGTCGAAGCCAGCATAGCGAATCCGCTCAAAGCGCGGCACCTTGGCGCGCAGCCCTGGCACCGACAGGCAACCCTCCCAGTCTTCTACCTGCAGCGGCACAGCGCCGTCTTTCAAGCCCAGTGCTGTGATCACCGGATTGACCAGCACCGTGCGGGGCACGGGCGGGGCATCCGGGTAGCGGGGGTTGACACTGTCGGTGCCGAAAATCACCACCTGCAGATCAACGCCGATCTGCGGGGCAGCCAGACCGGCGCCGCTGGCCGCGTGCATGGTGTCAAGCAGGTCGCTGACCAGCAGATGCAGGGCATCGGTATCAAAAGCCAGCACTGGCTGGGCCACCCGCAGCAGGCGCGGGTCGCCCATTTTCAGAATTTCATACACGGCCATCAAGCAACTCCTTCAAAGCGTCTTCATCAAGCACAACAACCCCGAGTTCCCGGGCTTTGTCGAGCTTGCTGCCAGCTTCGGCGCCGGCCACCAGGTAGTGGGTTTTTTTACTGACCGAGCCGGCCACCTTGCCGCCGGCGGATTCGATCAGGTCTTTGGCCTGGTCGCGGCTGAGGGTGGGCAGGGTGCCGGTGATAACCAGGGTTTTGCCTGAAAGCGGCGTGGGCGGGCGTGCGGCCGGAGCGCCCTCCTGCCAGCGCAGGCCGCAGGCGCGCAGCTGGGCCACCACCTCGCGGTTGTGCGGCTGATCAAAGAAAGTGCGCAGGCTGTGCGCCACCACCGGCCCAACATCGCCCACCGCCTGCAGTTGCTCCAGCGGCGCGTCCATGATGGCGTCCAGGCTACCGAAATGGCTTGCCAGCGCCTTGGCGGTGGCCTCGCCCACGTGCCGGATGCCCAGCCCGAACAAAAAACGCGGCAGCGTGGTCTGCTTAGATTGTTGCAGCGCATCAACGATGTTCTGCGCCGATTTGTCGGCCATGCGGTCCAGCGCCGCAAGCGAGCTCAGGCCCAGCCGGTACAAGTCGGGCAGGGTACGGATGATGCCGCCGTCCACCAGTTGGTCGACCAGCTTATCGCCCAGGCCCTCGACCTCCACCGCGCGGCGCTGGGCAAAGTGCAGGATGGCCTGCTTGCGCTGGGCGCTGCAAAACAGGCCGCCGCTGCAGCGGTGATCGGCCTCGCCCTCCTCGCGCACCGCCGCGCTGCCGCACACCGGGCATTGCGCCGGCATGGTGAAGAGCGCCGCCCCAGGGTGCCGCCGCTCGGGCAACACCGACACCACCTCGGGAATCACGTCGCCGGCGCGGCGCACCACCACGGTGTCGCCCACGCGCACGTCCTTGCGCCGGGCCTCGTCCTCGTTGTGCAGGGTGGCATTGGTGACCGTGACGCCGCCCACAAACACCGGCGCCAGCTTGGCCACCGGCGTGAGCTTGCCGGTGCGGCCCACCTGCACCTCGATCGCCTGCACCGTGGTGAGCATCTCCTGCGCCGGAAATTTGTGGGCTACGGCCCAGCGCGGCTCGCGCGTGACAAAGCCCATGCGCTGCTGTAATGACAGGCTGTTGACCTTGTAGACCACACCATCGATGTCAAAGGGCAGCGCATCACGCTGGCGCGCGATGGCGTCGTAATAGGCGACCAATTGCGTGGCGCCTGAGGCCATGGCGACAAGGCCCGAGACCGGAAAACCCCAGTTCTTCAAGGCTTGCATCAGACCATGGTGGCTGCCAAAGGTTGGCCCCCCGGCCTGAGCCAGCGTGACCTCGCCCAGACCATAGGCGTAAAAGCTCAAGGGCCGCTGGGCGGCAATGGCCGGGTCCAGCTGGCGCACCGCGCCAGCCGCGGCATTGCGCGGGTTGACAAAGGTTTTTTGTCCGGCCGCCCGTTGGCGCTCGTTGAGCGCCTCAAAATCAGCGCGGCCCATGTAGACCTCTCCGCGCACCTCCAGCAGCGGCGGCGCCGGCAGCGCCCCGGGCGCGCTGGCATCCAGGCGCAGGGGAATCTGCCCGATGGTGCGGATGTTTTGGGTCACGTCTTCACCCGATTCGCCGTCTCCGCGGGTGGCCGCCTGCACCAAGCGGCCCTGCTCGTAACGCAGACTCATGGCCAGGCCGTCAAACTTGGGCTCTGCCACATAGTCGACCGCCGGGGCGTCGTCAGCCAGCCCGAGTTCTCGCCGCACCCGGGCGTCGAAGTTGCGCGCGCCCGAGGCCTGGGCGTCGGTTTCGGTGCGAATGCTGAGCATGGGCACTGCATGGCGTACGCTGGCAAAGGCAGCCAGCGGCGGCGCACCGACCCGCTGGGTCGGTGAGTCCGGAGTGAGCAGTTCGGGCTGCTCGGTCTCGATGGCCTGCAACTCACGAAACAGCCGGTCGTACTCGGCATCTGGCATGGTGGGCGCATCCAGCACATGGTAGCGGTGCGCATGCTCATGCAGGGTTTGACGCAGCCACTGCAGGCGGCTCGGGTCGGCTGGTGCGGCGCCGGGCAGGTCGGGGTTGTGCACGGCCAAAAACCTCGCCCACCAACTCAGGAGAACAAACGCCTTGCCAGACTGGAGCCCGCAGCAAATTCACGCTCATCCAGCAGCGCATACAGTTTGTGCAACTCGGCGGCAATGTGGTCTAAAGCGGCGGCGCTCAGGGGGGCGCCCTCCTGGTCCGTCAAGCTGCCGTCCATGCTGGCGGCCAGGCTCATGCCAATGTCGCGCATGCGCTCAAAGGCCTGCTCGGCCGGGCTAACCAGCGGCACATCCAAGCTCAGGGCGACTTCACGCAAGGCCGACTGCGCCGGGTCATCGGCCAAGGCGGCCTGGGTGTCAAAGCTCAAGCTCAGCACGGGCGGCAAACCAGCGCTTGACGCAGGCAGCACCATGCGTCCCGGTATCAGGCCTGCAACAAAGCCAAGCCGGGCGGCGCTTTGCTGCACGTAGCCAGGGCTCCAGGCAGCGTGACGGGCATGCAGCACCAGCCCGAGTTGCGCATCATGGGCGCTGGCAAAGTGCTCGAGCTCGCGGGCGCGGGAAACCTCTTCTTGCATGTCCGGGAATTCGGGCGTGCCGTTCACCAGGTCGCAGAACGCATGGGTTTTCACCACAAATTCGGAGAATTCGATGTTGTTGATGGCTCCCACCCGGTTGGTCAGTTGCACACCGGTCTGAAAAGCGCTGTAACGCTGGCCTGGCACAGGCAACTCCCAACGCCCGTCGAGCTCGTTGTAGCCCTCGACGGCAAAGGGCTTGCTGCCCACGCGGCGGGTCGGCGGCAGGGCAGCCAGGGCCGCATCGCCAGACACCGGGTTTTCCAGGGCGATGCTGGCAAGCCCGTCAATCAGCGCGTCGAGCAGCGGCTTTTTTTCGGGCACCGGCAGGGGAAAGCGCGACAACTCCAGCGCTGCGTCGTCCAATACGGGTTCCATGCCACCCGCGTCGTTGACTGCGCTGCTGGCTGGCGCGGGAGACGCCTGGCGCGGCAAATTTCGCCGCGACAACCACCAGCCGTGCAAGCCAATCGCAAGCAAAAGCAAGCCACCAGCCAGTGCCAGCCACAGTTGCAAGGGACTGATGTTCATCAGGCCGCCTTAGCCAGCGTGATCGCTGCATCCATGTCAACCACCACGATACGTGATACGCCCTGCTCTTGCATGGTCACGCCGATGAGTTGCTCGGCCATTTCCATGGCAATTTTGTTGTGGCTGATGAACAAGAACTGGGTCTCTCGGCTCATGCGCGCGACCAGGCGCGCGTATCGCTCGGTATTGGAGTCGTCCAGCGGCGCGTCGACTTCGTCAAGCAGGCAAAAAGGAGCCGGGTTGAGCTGAAAAATAGCAAACACCAGGGCAATCGCGGTGAGCGCCTTCTCGCCACCCGAGAGCAGCTGGATGGTCTGATTTTTTTTACCAGGAGGCTGTGCAATCACCTGTACGCCAGAGTCAAGAATTTCATCGCCCGTGATGGCCAGTCGCGCATTGCCACCACCAAACAGTTCGGGAAAGGTCTTGCCAAAGTGTTCGTTAACGCTGTTGAATGTGCCCGACAGCAGCTCACGGGTTTCACCATCAATTTTTCGAATGGCGTCTTCCAGGGTGCTCATGGCCTCGTTCAGATCGGCTGACTGGCTGTCCAGAAATTGCTTGCGTTCACGTGCGACGGTGAGTTCATCGAGTGCTGCAAGGTTCACCGCGCCCAAACTGGCAATCTCGCGGTTGAGTCGGTCAATCTCGGCTTGCAGGCCGCTCAGGCGCACGCCACCAGCCTCGAGCGAGGCCTCCAGTGCCTGCAGGTCTGCCTTGGCTTCGTCAAGCAGTCGGCTGTATTGCTCGCTGCCCAGTCGTGCTGCCTGCTCGCGCAGCTGGCAATCGGTGATGCGCTGGCGCAGCGGTTCGAGCTCGCGCTCGAGTTGCAGCCGCCGCTCGTCGCTGGCGCGCAGGCGTGCAGTCAGGTCGTCGTAGGCGCTGCGCCGTTCGCCCAGGGCTTGCTCGCAGGCCAATTTAGCCGCCAGCGCGGCCTGCAATCCAGCCTGGGCCGCCGCGTCGTTGAGCTGCTCTGCCTCTACCTGGCATTTTTGGGTCTCTGCGCGTACCAGGTCAGCCTGCTGCATTGCGGTTTCGATGGCGCGGCTGAGCTCGGCACGGCGCGCCGCCAGGCTGCGCAGCGCAAACGCAGCCTCTTGCGCCCGGCGCTCGAGACTGCGCTGTTGCTCGCGGGCCTGGCTGAGCTGGCCCTCGGCTGTGATGACCAGATCGTCGAGCTCGGCATGTCTTTGCTGCTTGTCAGCGAGCAGCAAATCGAGTTCTTCAAACTGGGCCTCCGCCTTGAGTCGTCGCCCCTGAAGGTCCTCAAGATGTTGGTCGATTTCAGCCCGGTCGCTGGCTATTTGTTCGGCCCGGGCACGGGCCTGTTCAGCGAGTTGGCTCAGGCGCAGGGCCTGCACCTGCAGCGCATGGACCTGGCTTTGCCCCTGCACCGCACTTTGGCGCAGCCGCAGCAGCCGCTGCGCAGCATCGGCATAGGCCGCCTCGGCACGCACCAGGGCGGCACTTGCCTGCTCAGCAATCAGGCTCTGGGCACGCCACTGCCTGTCTAGGTTTTCAATTTCCTGGGCCCGGGCCAGCAAGCCGGCCTGTTCGGAATCGGGGGCGTAGAAACTCACGCTGTTGAGGCCCACCGCATGCCCGCTCGACACAAATATCAGCTCGCCCGGCGCCAATTGAGTCCGCTGCGCCAAAGCCTCGTCCAGGTTGGCAGCGCTGTAGCAGCCCTGCAGCCATTCGCCAAGCAGGGCATGCTGACCAGCATCATGCAAACGCAGCCGATCAGCCAGTTGCGGCAGCCGGGCCGGGCCCAAGGCCGGGCTGGCCGCTGGTGGGCTGAAAAAAGTCAGCTTGCTTGGCGGCGAGTCGCTGGCAAAAGCACGAACCAAATCAAGCCGCGACACCTCTAGCCCCCCCAGGCGCTCGCGCAGCGCCGCCTCCATGGCGCTCTCCCAACCGGGCTCGACATGAATGCGGCTCCAAAGACCCTGCAAATGCGCCAGGCCATGGCGCTCCAGCCACGGTTGCAAGCGACCGTCGGTACGCACTTTTTGCTGCAAGGCCTTGAGCGCTTCAAGCCGCGCCGACAAATCAGCCAACCGGGTTGACTCGGCGTTGACGGACTGCTGGTGCTCACGCCGCTTCGACTCGAGTTCGGGCACGCTGTCTTGCAGCGCCTGCAACTCGGCCTGCGCATCGCTGGCGGCCTGCACAGCCTGGGCAAGTTGCAACTGCAAGCCAGCCAGGTTGGCCTGGTCGGGTTGGGCCAGCGCCTGACGGCCTGCCTCCAGCCGCTCGCGCCGACCAGCCAGCTGATGCGCCTGCTCCTGTATGCCACGCTGCTCAGCGGCCAGCACCTGTATTTGTTGCTGCACCTGGGCAACACCGGCACGCTGCTCGGTGGCGCTGCGCTGGGCCTGGCGCAGGCCATCTTCGAGCGCCGGTAACTGCCCGGCCTGCACCTGCACCTGAGCGGCCAGCTGGGCCGCCTGCTGATCGTCTGCCAGCGCCTGCGCTTGGACGCCACCGAGCTCCGCCTGGGCAGTGTCTTGTCGGGTAGCCCATTGGAGGGCCTGCTCGCCCAGGGCCAACAGCCGCTGTGCCACGCGCTGCCTTCCCTCGACCACAAAGCGGATTTCTGCCTCCAGCCGGCCCACTTCGGCGCTTGCCTCATACAAGCGGCCCTGGGTCTGGTTGACCTGGTCACCGGCAGCGTAATGGGCTTGGCGCACCGCTTCCAACTCGGCTTCAACCTGGCGCAAATCAGCCAATTGGCGATCCAGCGCCACGCTGGCACCCTGGGCTTCGGCCTGCACCTTGGCCTGTTCGGCGCGGGCCTCGCCACAGCGCAAAAACCACAGCTGCTGCTGCTTGAGCGTGGCCTCTGCACTGATCGCCTTGTATCGCTGCGCCACCTCAGCCTGCCGGTCAAGCTTTTCCAGGTTGGCATTGAGTTCGCGCAGGATGTCTTCGACCCGGGTCAGGTTCTCCCGGGTGTCAGACAGCCGGTTCTCGGTCTCGCGGCGGCGTTCTTTGTATTTGGAAACTCCGGCGGCCTCTTCTAGGAAAAGGCGCAGTTCCTCCGGGCGGCTCTCGATGATGCGGCTGATCGTGCCCTGGCCAATAATGGCATAGGCCCGAGGCCCCAGCCCGGTACCCAAAAAAACATCTTGCACATCACGCCGACGCACTGCCTGGCTGTTGATAAAGTAGCTGCTGTTGCCATCGCGGGTAAGCACCCGCTTGACGGCGATCTCGGCAAACTGGCTCCACTGGCCGCCGGCCCGGTGGTCGGCGTTGTCAAACACCAGCTCCACGCTGGCCCGACTGGCCGGCTTGCGCAGGTTGGTGCCGTTAAAGATGACATCTTGCATCGACTCGCCACGCAACTCGGAGGCACGCGACTCGCCCAGCACCCAACGCACAGCATCGATGATGTTGGACTTGCCACAACCGTTGGGCCCCACCACGCCCACGAGTTGCCCGGGCAACATGAAATTGGTCGGTTCAACGAAGGACTTGAAGCCCGATAACTTGATGGAGTTAAGACGCACAGTTGACCAAGGCTACCAGAGCAAAACAGGCGCTCATGATACCTTGCCCCAAGGGGGCTCGGCACCTCACACAGGGCGCTTGTAGGTGGCGAGAAAAACGCCCGGCAAAATCAGCGCCGCCCCGCCCAGATGGTGCCAATCCAGGGGCTCGCCGAGCACTGCCCAGGAGGCCAAGGCCGCATAGAGTGGAGACAGATACAGGGTCACCGCAACCCGGCTGGCGCCCAGGATCTTTTGTGCCCAGCCGTAAATCCAGTAAGCCGCGATGCCAGGCGCCAGGGCTGCCAGCAACACCAGGCCAGTGGCCTGATAGCTCCAGGGCGGTGTGCTGGGCAGACCGGCCTCCCATATCGCGAATGGCAGCAAACACAGCACACCAGCAGCGCAAATGGCGCTCAGCCGGGCCGTAGCGCCAAGCGGGCTGGGCCATATTTTTTGCAACAAGGCATAGCCCGCCCAGGCAATCATGGCCAGCACAATCCAGCCATCGCCAATCACCCACTGCACTTCGGACAGAGCCTCCCAGCGGCCCTTAACCGCCACGTGCATCAAGCCGGCCAGCGCCAATGGCACGCCAAGCCATTGGGTCAGCGACAGGCGCTCATGCAGCAAGAGCGCAGCGCCCATGGCAATGAGTACCGGGGCGGCGGCATAAATCAGGGAAATATTCATGGCCACCGTGGTTTGAGCACCCTGATAGACCCAGGCACCACACACCATCATGCCCAGGGCACCGAGGCACAGGTACTGCGGCCAAACAGCGAGCAGGCCGCGCCACTCGCGCAGCAACTCAGCGCGCGCCAAAAACCCCAAAATCAGGCCGGCGATTAACCAGCGCCCCAGTGCCAGTTGGTGTGGGGCCACCACGCCGGGTGCGCTGCGGGCAATGATGAAATTCACTGCCCACAGGGCTGGCGTGAGCCAAATCAGGGCCAGCGCCAGCCGCTGGCGACCATCAGGCGACAGCAAGCTGCGCTCCATGTGCCAGGGCCATCACCTCGCGCGGATCCTGGCCTTTGAGCCGATGGTCGCTCCAGACCTGGCGCCAGCGTCGTGCACCCGGCAGGCCCTGTCGCAGGCCCAGCATATGGCGGGCAATCGGGTACCAGGGCGTGCCATGCTGCTGCGACTGCGCCAGCATGTAGTCGACCATTTGCGCTTCAACCTGCTCGCGGCTGCGCTCAATCGGCGCTTCGCCAAAAAACTGCGCATCCCAATCGCTCAGCCACCAGGGCCTGTGGTAGGCCTCGCGGCCAAGCATCACGCCGTCAAGCTGCTGCAACTGCGCCTGCACCTGCTCGCTGTTGCTGATACCGCCATTGAGGACGATGGTGCAGTCGGGGAAATCGGCCTTGAGCTGATGCACCATCTCGTAGCGCAGCGGTGGGAGTTCGCGGTTTTGTTTCGGGCTCAGGCCCTGCAGCCAGGCGTTACGGGCATGCACAATGAAAGTGCGGCAACCGGCAAGATGGAGGGCGCCAACAAAATCGCGTACAAAAGCGTAATTGTCAGTGCGGTCAATGCCAATGCGGTGCTTCACGCTGACCGGGAGCGCTACTGCATCGAGCATGGCCTTGATGCAATCGGCAACCAGGGCCGGCTCAGCCATCAGGCAGGCGCCAAATGCGCCACGCTGCACCCGCTCGCTTGGGCAACCGCAATTGAGGTTGATTTCGTCATAGCCCCACTGCTCGCCGAGCCGGGCGCACTGCGCCAATTCGGCCGGCTCGCTGCCGCCGAGCTGCAGCGCCAAGGGGTGCTCCTCGGCGTTGTAACGCAGGTGCCTCGGCACATCGCCATGCAGCAGCGCCCCGGTGGTCACCATCTCGGTATACAGCCGCGCGCGCCGGCTCAGCAGACGATGGAAAAATCGGCAATGGCGGTCAGTCCAGTCCATCATAGGCGCCACAACAACACGCCAGGCATCAGATTTAGGTGTCATTTTTTTGGTTCATTCAAGACGGTATGCTGCCACTGCAACTCTACCGGCAGGCTTGATTGCAACACAGGAGGGCTTGGATGCCGAACCTTCTTGCGAGCCGCTTGCGAACCGGCGGCAAATCCCGCATGGTCAAAAAACTCATCAAACCGGATTTCCCCTAGGCATGCTGGCCCGAGCCACTTCTCGCGCGGCTCGTGCGGCTTAAGATCTAGCCATCAAAACCAACACGGGTATGAGAAATGAACCGTTTCATCGCATCACTGTTCATTGCACTGATATGTGCATCATCCGCTTACGCTCAGCGTATGTACGACGGCAGCGGACGGCAAATTGGTGGAGTAGATGGCGAGCGGTATTACGACGGCTCTGGGCATCAAATTGGACGAGTTGATGGGGCGTACATCTATGACGGGTCGGGTCGCCAGCTCGGGCGTATTGATGGCGAGCGCGTCTACAACGCCTCGGGCAATCAAATTGGTCGAATCGACGGAGAACGCCTCTATAGCAGTTCTGGCTCCCAAATGGGTCGCATTGATGGCGAACGAATCTATGACGGATCGGGTCGTCAAATAGGCCGTGCAGACGGGTTGCGACGAATGCAAATGATCATCTATTTTTATTTTTTTATGTAAGCAATAAATTTTCGATTACACACCAGCTCATGACACCAAACAGCCAGCTTCATGCTGGCTTTTTTGTGCCTGTATGGTCAATATATCCATCCGACCTACTTCCCAGAAAAATACCAATGTTTTAACAACTGCCGCCGACCCCGCGCCAAGCTGCTCGACCAAAACCTGCGATCCGCGCCACTAAAACCGCAGCCCAACCCAATTTGATTTTGTAAGCACACGGGCATTGCGCTTGGATCTTCTTGCGTTCGGCAAAGCCGTCTATCTACATACCTAGGAAGTGCACGAACCCGTGTCTATCCGCTTGGTTGCCAAGGTCCTCAATCAACACCAGGGGCGCGGTATCAGGCCGCGCCGTCGATCACTACAATATTTGTACTGCTATTGTTGGAGCGCTGAGCCATGGAGCCGAGTGAACCGCCAGCTATGGAAGACTTCTCACACGCTTGTTCTGCTGAAGTAGGGCGCCATGCTTGAAGCACTTTTTCTGCTGTACTTTCTGGTGCTGCTGGCGACCCTGGTGTTTAAAAGCCGCATCGTCACCGGGCCTTGGCTATTTCTGCTGCGGGCATTTTTCCCGAACTGGAAGTTTTTTCACGCAACCGGCAATGTGCCCCACCTCTATGCTCGCTGGGCGCTACCGAAGACCGCGCCCGCAGACCCCCTGCAATGGTCTGACTGGATGCTTATTTTTCCGCGCCACCCGCGACGCCTTGTGCATCTCTTCCACAACGCAAATACCAATCTGGCCCTGGTACAACAAAACCTGGTAGAGCATCTGGCTGCGGACTTGCATCACCTGCCGCCGGACTCGGACGCGCGCGCCCTGGTCAGTTACCAATTGGTTTCGCGCATGGTCTGCCAAAGACTGCAAGCGCACAGCCCGGACTGCGCGCTCGGACAATTTGAAGTGCGCATGGTGCTGGACGGGCCCTCGGGCTTGTTACACGAGGACACCATGATGCGCTCGCCGGTGCTGCCATGCCAGTAAGCAGCGCTGCCCGCGCGCTGGAGGTCTTGCTGGCCTTGAGCATGCTGCTGCAAACCCTGGAATATCTGCGCATGCGCCAGGCACTAACGGTGCAGGGCCTATGGGCCTGGCCGGTGCAGCGCGCCGATATTCCGCCGGGCCCAGTACAAAACCTGCTCGATACGCTGTTTGCAGACCGCGCCATGCTTTGGCATCTTCTGCTGCGCCTGCCTGTCTTGCTATTGCTGGCCTGGCATGGCAGTAATCTGGTGCTGGCAGTTTTTTTATTTGCCAGTCATGTGCTGCTGCTCATTCGCTGGCGTGGCGCATTTAACGGCGGCAGCGATTTCATGACGCTGGCGGCCCTCAGCGGCTTGCTATTGGCAGAACTGGTTCAGTTGGGTGGCGACCCGCATTTGGCTTGGCGTGCAGGCCTGTGGTACATCTGCCTGCAATCGATTACCTCTTACTTTATGTCGGGCTGGGTCAAGCTGATGCAGCCCGAATGGCGCAGCGGCCAGGCCATGGTTATTTTTCTCAATGCCGCGATTTACGGCCCCCTACCCGCGACCAGCATTTTGCGCAAACCCTGGCTGGCGCGCCTGGGCGCCTGGGCATTTATCGGCTGGGAGTGTGCTGCGCCCCTGGCCCTGCTGGACCCGCTGGTGGCTCTTGTTTTTTGCGCTATCGCGCTGCTGTTTCATTTCTTGGTTTTCTGGTTTTTCGGCCTGAATCGCTTTTTTTGGGCCTGGATAGTTACATTTCCAGCCATATTTGCATGTTCTGCGCAGCGGGTTTTTTGGTAAGTGACATGCGCCTGTTGGTGCCGACCCAGATTTGACCCAAGGGTCAATTTGGCGTCGGCGTCAATACCTTGTAGGCGTACAGGTATGCACTGTCGCTCATATCCTCTGCCTTTTTAGCCTTAGTTTTGCTACTATTTTTATAGTTTGGTGCGCATGCTTGGAGTCGACTGTCGAAGTAAGCGACTTCAGGCACGCTAGCGGCGATGGTGTGGATCTGCATGGCGGGTTTTCCTGTCGTCAAGGCTGGGGCTTTGCGGTGTCGCACTGCACTTGCAGTTTTCTACTGCCCTTGCGGCTACGATAAATGAGTACGCCTGCGCCGCCTGTCGCCTCTTGGGCTTGGGCAGCACCCGAATCAACCCACAGCCCACTCACCGTCCGCCCATGCCCGCTATCACCCACTTGCTCTATCTGCACGGCTTTCGCTCTTCCCCGGCGTCGGCCAAGGCCAAGTTGATGGCGCACGCCGTGGCGCAGCGGCACCCCCGGGCCGTGTGGTGTTGCCCGCAGTTGCCGCCGTCACCGCGCCAGGCCATGAACGGCGTGGCGGCGCTGGTGGCGGACTGGCCCGGTACGCGCATGGCGGTGGTGGGTTCATCGCTGGGCGGGTTTT
>Ga0214919_10004567_pt1 | contig 20193 bp, 18 predicted proteins | sample LL1503_MetaG_FD_177994 | JGI IMG/M metagenome (GOLD analysis project Ga0214919, IMG submission 177994) | Freshwater microbial communities from Lake Lanier, Atlanta, Georgia, United States - LL-1503 | ecosystem: Environmental > Aquatic > Freshwater > Lake | place: USA: Georgia | collected... | reverse complement strand
TTGGCAATATCGCCGTTTTCGGAAACTTCCATAGCGCCAAGAATGGTTAAATCTACTTTTTGACTGCGTATCATTCCAAAACTAAAAGCCGAGTCAAAAAAACTCGCTCCAGGTAAGGTAGTGATGGTTTGTTTGCCAGCATTAATAATATCAGCATCTTCTTCTCCTTCAAAAGGGAATGGTCCCATGCCGAGAACACCATTTTCACTTTGAAATTCTACGGAAATATCAGTTCGGACATAGTTCGCCACCAATGTTGGAATTCCAATTCCAAGATTAACGTAAAAACCGTCTTGAACTTCTTTGGCTATTCTTTTTGCAATATCGTTTTTATCTAAGGACATGATTATTCTCTTTTTCTTGTTGTTCGTTGCTCAATTCTCTTTTCAAATTTCTCCCCTTGAAAAATGCGTTGCACCATGATACCTGGGATATGAATTTGATTTGGATCAAGTGAGCCAACAGGTAATAATTCTTCTACTTCGGCAATGGTAATTTTTGCAGCTCCCGCCATACAAGCGTTAAAATTTCGGGCAGTTCCTTTGAAAATAAGATTTCCTGCTTCGTCGCCTTTCCAAGCTTTTACTATAGAGAAATCGGCTTCGTAGGCCAATTCCATGATGTGCATTTTGCCATTGAATTCACGCACTTCCTTCCCTTCGGCAACTTCGGTTCCAAATCCCGCAGGTGTGAAGAAAGCTGGAATTCCGGCTTGTGCAGCGCGGCATTTTTCGGCCAATGTTCCTTGTGGTGTTAGTTCTACATCCAATTCGCCAGAAAGCATTTGGCGTTCAAATTCGGCATTTTCGCCCACATAGGAAGAAATCATTTTTTTGATTTGTCTTTTTTGGAGTAATAACCCCAATCCAAAATCATCAATACCAGCATTATTGGAGATACAAGTCAAACCGGTAGTTTCTTTTTTTACCAATTCGGCAATACTATTTTCTGGAATACCACAAAGACCAAATCCGCCCAACATAATGGTTATGTTGTCTTCAATGCCTAGGAGTGCTTCTTGAACGGAGTTTACTTTTTTATTTATCATAAACAAAACTATTACAACCCAAACTCATCGGTATTTTGCTCATCAACTGGAACTGCAGTAGAGTCAGAAATGGTATCTTTTTTACGTTCGTAACAATCTACTTTTATCGAGAGATTATCAGGTCTTTGAAAAGGATCTTTGGAGATTTGTAAGTCTTTGTCTTCATAACATTTTTTCATCATATACCCCCAAATTGGCAATGCTGCCGTAGCGCCTTGTCCAAATGTAATGCCTTTGAAACGTGCCGAACGGTCTTCGCAGCCCACCCAAACTCCGGTTACCAGATTTGGCACCATACCAATAAACCAACCATCAGATTGGTTTTGAGATGTTCCTGTTTTACCCGCAATTGGATTGGTAAACATGTATGGATAACCTGTCCAACGACTGTCACCGCTACCACCACCTTGCGTACGAAGACGAACTCCAGAACCGCTTTCTGTTACACCCTCTAGTAATTTGATAACTGCATAGGCAATGTCTTTGTTCAATACATCATGATTTTCAGGAACCGGTTCATATAGTACCACACCGTTTTTATCTTCAATTCGACTTATAAATTGGGGTTTTACATAGACCCCTTGATTAGCAAACGTACTGTAAGCCGCTACCATATCTTCAACTGTGATATCAACAGCACCCAATGCTATGGAAGGCTGTGCTGGAATATCGGATTTCACACCTAGTTTTTTAGTCATAGTAACCACGGCCTCTGGACCAGTTTTGTCAATCAATTTAGCCGAAACAGTATTAATAGAAAGCGCTAATGCTTTTTTTAAGGTAACCATACCGCGATATTGACGGTCGGAGTTTTTTGGCTCCCAATCTTCGGTTACATTATGGCGTCCTTTATGAATCATAAACGGGCCATCAATAATTGTGTCACATGGTGACATTCCTAATTGTTCTATAGCAGTAGCATATACAAAAGGTTTAAACGTAGAACCTACTTGTCTTGCGCCTTGACCTACGTGGTCATATTGAAAGTATTTGTAATCAATCCCTCCAACCCAAGCTTTGATATGTCCTGTTTGTGGCTCCATTGACATTAACCCTGTTTGCAGGAAGTGTTTATAGTATCTAATGGAATCAATTGGGGTCATTACTGTATCTATTTCTCCCTTCCAAGAAAAAATTTTCATTTTGGCTTTTACACTAAAAGAAGCAATAATTTCTTCATCGGTTTTTTCCAAATCTTTCATAATTCGCCATCGCTCCGAGTTTTTTATAGCTTTATCGATGATGGTTTTTGTTTCAGCATCGGATATATTGACAAAAGGGGCATTTTTATTGTCTTTCTGTTGAAAAAAGAATTCTTGTTGCAAGTTTTTCATATGAGCAGCAACAGCTTCTTCTGCGTGAGCTTGAATTTTCGAATCTATAGTGGTGTATATTTTTAAACCGTCAGTATAAATATCCCAGTCGTCACCATTTGGTTTTTTGTTTTCTTTTGCCCAATTTTTCATGTATTCGCGAAGAAATTCTCTGAAATAGGTAGCTGTACCTTCTTTATGACTCTCAGGGTGAAAATGCAATACTATCGGTTGTCGGGCTAAGGAATCTTTGGTTTTGGAATCAATAATATGATTACGAACCATTTGTCCTAATACAGTATTTCGACGCAAACGCACTTTTTCCAAACGACGTAATGGATTGTAAAGAGAAGGATTTTTTAGCATCCCCACAAACATAGCTGACTCATCAATACTTAAATCACGTGGTTCTTTGCCGAAATATACTTTGGCAGCAGAACGAATTCCAACGGCTGTGTTTACAAAATCGGCTTTGTTGAGATACATGGAAATAATTTCATTTTTGGTATACTGACGCTCAAGTTTAATGGCAATAATCCATTCTTTTACTTTCTGAATAATTCGAAAAGGTTTAAAACTTGAACCTTCACCATGAAATAATAATTTGGCTAACTGCTGGGTTAAGGTACTTGCACCACCATTGGCGCCTAATTTTAATGCTGCGCCAAAAGTTCTTCGCGCATCAATCCCTGAATGTTCATAAAAACGCTCGTCTTCAGTAGCAATTAACGCTTTTACAATGCTTGTAGGCAAATCTTCATACTTAATTGGCGTCCTGTTTTCATTATAAAATTTTCCAATGGTGACGCCATCAGAGGAAATAACTTCAGTCGCCAAATTTGATTCGGGATTTTCTAAATCTTCAAAGGAAGGCATGCTACCAAAAAATCCCCATGAAGCCAAAGTGAAAAATAAAACAGCAATTCCAAGACTATAAAAAAACCATTTCCAAAATTTATTTTTATAGTAGTTAATGTCTTTAACTGTAGCATAGTTTTTTTGTGCCATAATTTTTTAATCTTTTGATTCAATTCTAAATCCAACATCAGTTATTCCTGGAAGTGTATCAACGCCCTCAATTTTTCCAGTTTGTCTTACTGCGTGTTTGATGTGAATCTTGTATAGTCCTTTTTGAGTAAAACTTACCTTGTCTTTATAAAAAAGCTTATTTTCTTTAATATCCGAAAATCCCTCACCAAGAAGTGTGCCATCAGGATTGGTCATTTGGTACTCTAGGGTATCTATTTGTACTTTTCTGTTAGGTTGTTCCAAAGAAACAATTAAAAATAAGTTATTAAACGGATATTCGTCATTATCTCTAACATTTACATAGAGATTATAGGCTTTTTTTGGATCTAATTTTGGCAAATCAAAAGTAACTATACTGTCTTTATTCCAATTTTTACCTACAGATTTATAATCGTCAAAAACCCTCTTTTTGTCACAGGAAGTAACTAAAAATAAAAGGAAAATAAAAATGATGCTATTTATTATCTTCATTCTTTTTAATAATTATAGGTCTTTTATCTTGAGGCCTTTGGTTTTGACCTTTACTTTGTTCAGAATTTTGATTTTGGGTTTTATGCTTATTTTTATTTCTGTTTTTATTTTTGCTTTTTCTTGGTTGATCAAAACGAGTTAAACTCTCTTGTCCCATAGCATTGTTGAAATCTTTTTCAGGTTCAGACACAATTTCAATAGCAAAATCTTCAAGTGAACTTACTTTGTTACCTTGTTTATTCTGAGCTATAATTTCTTTTACTTGTTCAATTTTTAATACATGCCAATTAGCAAAATTATCAAAATAAGCAAACCACATTAGTCCTTTAAAAATATCTTGTTTTTGACAAACGGCATCACCTTTTTCCGTTTTTAATTTTGTCTCAAAATCTGGAAAATCTTTTAAAGCATCCATATAAGTGTCTAACTCATAATTGAGACAGCACTTTAATTTTCCGCATTGACCAGCTAATTTTTGAGGATTTAAAGACAATTGTTGGTAGCGTGCTGCTGACGTATTAACGCTTCTAAAATCGGTTAACCATGTTGAACAACATAATTCTCTACCACAAGAACCTATTCCTCCTAAACGAGCTGCTTCCTGACGAAAACCAACTTGCTTCATTTCGATACGGGTGCTGAATTCGCGCGCATAATCTTTGATTAGCAAACGAAAATCCACACGATCATTGGCAGTATAATAGAAAGTTACTTTAGAACCATCGCCTTGAAATTCTATATCAGAAATTTTCATTTCTAGTTTATGAGCAATTGCCAATTCTCGTGCTTTTACTTTCATCGGCTCTTCTTTATCACGAGAATCGCTCCAAATATCAATGTCTCTTTGAGATGCTTTTCGGTAAATTTTTGCAATTTCATTACTGGTGTGATTTACCCCTTTTTTCTTCATTTGAATTTTTACTAATTCGCCTGTAAGCGTAACAATACCAACGTCATGACCAGGAGAAGCCTCTGTAGCAACGACATCACCTATGCTTAATGTTAGTTTTTCGGTATTGCGATAAAATTCTTTTCTTCCGTTTTTAAAACGCACTTCAATACAGTCAAAAGGAGTTTCGCCATTCGGCAAACTCATGTTGGCTAGCCAATCGAAAACGGTTAATTTGTTGCAGCTATCGGTGCCACAAGTCCCATTATTTTTGCATCCTTTAGGTGCGCCACCATCAGATGTTGAACAACTTTGACAAGCCATAATTTTGTATATATTGATTGTGACTGGGTCACTACTATTTATAAACCTTAAAAATGTAAAGATAGTATTTTTAAATGTTAAAATACAAAACAGAAATTATCTTCAATCAGTACGTATTCTTTGCAAATTTGGCTTCAAAAACCAATAGGCTATTGACAGAAGAAATTTTAAATTTTAGGAAGATAATTTTTTTTAGTCTAAAATCTTATACAATTTATCAGACAAACGAATACGGAAAGGCAAACTCATAGTTACTTTTTCGCCAGCTTTTGCCAAAGTATTTTCACTTCCGTTGACGAACATTTTTTCTAAAATTAAAATTTCATTTCCTGTTGTTGGTCCAGAAATTATGATTTTATCGCCAATGTTTAATTCGTTATTTTCGATGATGAAAAGCCCAACACTTGCTTTGGTATAATAGTGTTCTGCTTTGCCAAGAAGTATTTTTTTAGTTTTAATTTTTTTGCGAATATCTTCTGGTTTTTGTGCTACAGCCAATGATTTATCTGACAACTCCCCCGAATTCTTGAACGATAATTTATCTGACTTTCCTTTTCTGAAAATCATATTACCGTTTTTCACACCTCGGCGCAATTTTACTTGCTCAACCAATGGCATATGAATGATTTCTTGACATTCTGAAGAACAACAATTTTCCATGGCTGTTTTGCATTCGTCACATTGGATAAATAATAAATGACAACCTTCGTTTTCACAATTTGTATGATTATCACAAGGTTTTCCACATTGATGGCATTGCGAAACAATGTCATCAGTGATGCGTTCACCCAAACGATGATCGAAAACGAAATTTTTGCCAATGAATTTGCTTTCTATATTTTCTTCTTTAATCTGTTTGGCATAATTGATAATGCCGCCTTCCAATTGGAATACATTTTTAAAACCTTGGTGCTTAAAATAAGCAGATGCTTTTTCACAACGAATTCCGCCAGTGCAATACATTACAAGGTTTTTATCTTCTTTAAACTCTTTTAATTGTTCGTTGATTATTGGCAGACTTTCTCTAAAGGTTTCCACATCAGGTGTAATGGCGCCTTTGAAATGTCCAATTTCACTTTCGTAATGATTTCTAAAATCAACTACAATGGTGTTGGGGTCGTCTAAAATTTGGTTGAATTCCCTGGCTTTTAAATGTACGCCAATGTTGGTTACATCAAACGTTTCGTCATTCAAACCATCGGCTACAATTTTGTCCCTAACTTTTATAGTTAGCTTCAAAAATGAATGATCATCTTGTTCCACAGCTACATTCAAGCGAATGTTTTGCATGAATTCATACACTTCTAAAGTTTCTCGAAAAGCTTCCATATTTTCTGCTGGAATTGACATTTGTGCATTAATTCCTTCTTTGGCAACATACGTTCTTCCAAGAGCATCAAGTTTGTTCCATTGGATAAATAAATCGTCGCGAAATTGTTTTGGATTTTCAATTTTGGCATACGCATAGAAAGACAAAGTAAGTCGTTGTTTGCCGGCTTGGTCAATAAGTTCGGCTCTTTCTTCTGCGCTTAAGGTGTTATACAGTTGCATGCTATAAACGTTTAAGTGAAAAATTATTGTGAACTCTAAATGGAAGAATTCGAAGCAAAGATAATTTGAAAATTTGAAAATGAAAAAGCCTTCCGAAAATTTCAAAAGGCTTTTGTAAAATCTTTTTTCTGATTAACAGAACTCTGCGTAAGCGTCTTTGAGGTTTTCAGCTATCATTTCGGCTGGCCTTCCTTCAATGTGGTGACGCTCTAACATGTGAACCAATTCGCCGTTTTTGAACAAAGCCATGCTTGGTGAAGAGGGAGGAAAAGGGAACATGTGTTGACGCGCTGCATCTACTGCTTCTTTGTCAACTCCTGCAAAAACTGTTACTAAATGATCTGGTTTTTTTGCGCCATCTAAACTCATTTTTGCTCCTGGACGTGCGTTTCTTGCTGCACAACCACAAACAGAATTTACCACAACTAAAGTTGTTCCGTCTGCTTTGATTGCGTTTTCTACATCGGCTGCGGTATATAATTCTTGAAAACCAACTTGTGAAAGCTCTGCACGCATTGGCAATACCATTTCTTCTGGGTACATATTTTTAAATTTTAGATTAGAAATTTTAGATTTTATTTCGATACGCTCCATACAATTTGGCTGTGCCTCGGGTTAAAATCAGCTACAAAGATAAAGAGAATTCTAATGGTAAGTTTTAAAGAAATCATAAAGATTTATTATGTTTACATTTCAAAAATAAATTTTATGGAATTTTTTGAACAACTAGATAGGTTTTACATTCAGTTTGGATTGTTACTTGTATTTGCTATTGGCTATTTCTTTGTGCAAAGAAAAAACAATTTCAAGTTAATGTTGCATTACCTTTTATTTGTTTATGGCATAGCTATTTTGTTATTGTCGCTTACAATTCCACATGTTTTTTCAGGATTTCCATATGATGTTTCTGATTTAGAAAATAAAAAAAGATTGTTATATCATTTACAAAGAAATAATGAAGCGCTTGTTCAAACTACAGAAGCTTTTCGTGAATTAGTTTTTATAACATTTATGATTTTAGTTACGGTTATTGCTAAAATTATCAAACATTTTAAAATTGATAATTCGGTGGAATAATGCTTTTAAAAATGGCAAAGATGGACATTTTGACATTATAACAACATCTTCCCACAGCGTTGTTTCTTCATCTAAAAATTTAAAGATCATGGTAGGATTTCCTTTTTTGAAGAGCGAAGAAAATATCTTTGACCCTAATTCATTATTTTTATGTAAAACGTCGATAAAGAGTAAATCATAAAGCCAAAATTTATCCATTTTATGGAATTTTGTAAAACTTCTATTGACCGAAGTCGAAGTATCATTATCGTCTTGAAGAAAGTTGACTAACGCTTTCGATTTTTTGGTGACATTTTTAAATGTAAAACCAGTGCTCGCTTTTGTCCAACCCCCAGCAGAACCAATATTAATGATGTTTTTGGTGTTATGCTTCCAAAATTTATAACAAGTCATAGGGATATTTCCCTTTTCTTTTTCGACGATTTCGTAATCAGTAATTCCTAATTTTTGAATGTATTTTTGGATTTCTGTTTCATATTCTTCGGTTGCAAGCAAGTCAGCTGAAAAAAGTGTATACTCCAATAATGCTTCGGTTGAAGAAGTAGGCAAAATATACATAAAACGGGTGTTTCCTCTTTGTTCCACAGAAAAATCCATAAAAGTTGCTGCATTTGGATTAAAAACAGCTTCTTTACTTTTGATAAACCAGCCAATAAAATGTTGTTGTAGCAATGGATATTCCGACTGTTTTTTTACTAGTTCTGGGTTGAAAATTGAATTAAAAATTCTATCACAAGTGTAGCTTTCTTCCAAAACGTTTGAGCTTGTTTTTACTTCGCAATAGTCTTCAAATTCTTGAAAATGGATTACTTTTTTGTGGGCAAAATGAATATTTTTATTTTTAGATAGTAAGTCAAAAATCATGTTATAGAAATCCAAGCCGCGCAACATTTTATATTGATAATGATTCAGTTCTAGATTTCGTTGAAAGTTTTCATTGGCAAAAAGGGCAACATCCCATTTTTTGGACAAAATAGTTTCAAAAATAGAGGTATCGTCCCAAAAACACCACGTTCTGTCATTACTCTTTTTTGGATCTTGATCAATTAATAAAATAGTTTTATCCTGAAATTTATCAGATACTATCATTTCATAAACCGTCATCAAAGCGGATAAACCTGCGCCAGTAAAAATGTAGTCGTATTGCTTCACTTCGTTAAAAATAGTTGAATTTGAATTCCCAAAAATAAGAGTATTCCGCTCGAAAAAATGATAAATGTATTAAATTTGTAAAAAAAGAATTATGTTCCAGGTTGTAATTGATTATTTTGAAAGTATAGATCCTATTTTAGCAGCGTTGTATGCCACACTTTTTACTTGGTTTTTGACAGCGTTTGGCGCTTCTTTTGTTTTCTTTTTCAAAACGATGAACAGAGTTGTTTTGGATGGAATGCTTGGTTTTACCGGAGGGGTTATGGTAGCTGCTAGTTTTTGGAGTTTATTGGCACCCGCTATTGAAATGAGTGGAGGCGAAGGATTTACTAAAGTAATTCCAGCCTCTATTGGATTTTTTCTTGGCGCCTTATTTATTTTTGGATTGGATAAAGTGTTGCCTCATTTGCATATTAATTTTCAGGAAACTGAAGGTGTAAAATCGCCTTGGCAACGCACTACCTTATTGGTTTTAGCAATTACCTTACACAATATCCCTGAAGGCTTAGCCGTTGGCGTTTTGTTTGGGGGCGTAGCGGCAGGAATTCCTGAGGCGTCTATAGCCGGGGCTTTAACGTTAGCTATCGGAATTGGAATTCAAAATTTTCCCGAAGGAATTGCAGTTTCTATGCCACTACGAAGAATGGGAATGAGCCGCAGAAAAAGTTTCATGTACGGACAAGCGTCGGCTTTAGTAGAACCAGTTGCGGGAGTTTTGGGTGCAGTTGCAGTTACATTTTTTACCCCACTATTACCTTACGCTTTAGCGTTTGCAGCAGGCGCCATGATTTTTGTAGTGGTGGAAGAGGTGATTCCAGAAACACAACAAGCTAATAATACAGATATTGCTACCCTAGGATTTATTGGCGGGTTTATAGTAATGATGATGTTAGATGTAGCTCTGGGTTAGTGACAGCCACAATCATTGTCGCCACAATTCTTTTTTGATTTTGGTCTCCAAATAATTTTTTGAACCAAAAAGACAATGGCAACGAGTACTATTACATAAACTACTATTTCTTGAAAGTCCATAGTACAAAGGTACAAAGTGTCTATTGTTTTTGAGAACCTTTTGTGATAGTATTACAACTTGGCACCTACAGAAATATAAAAAGATCTGCCTTCACCTGGTAATATTCCTGGTCCAGGATAACCACTAGAACGACGTGTAGCGTAACTTTTATCTAACAAGTTATTAATACCCGCACGAAAATTAAAGTTTTTCAAAAATTTATATTCAGAAGAAAAATCAAATAATTCGTAACCATCTAAAATTCCTGTTTGTCCATTGGTAGATGCATTTTTTGTATTATTAGCATCGGTAAAAATTTTACCCGACATTTTATATTGTAACGTAGCCGAGAACTCATTATTACTCCATGACATTCCAAAATTGTGAATGTAACGAGGTGCATTTTCCACTCGGTTTCCAGACAAATTGGTTTCTGTAATTATAGTTGTAGGAGGGTTTGTTGTTAGGGTTGATGACTTAAAATTAACATATTTACTATCAATAAAAGACATCGAAGCAAACACATCTAAATTTCCATACGGTTTTTCAATCCCAATCATTTTAGTAATATTTAAATCTACAAAACTTTCAATTCCTTTATTGCGTGTTTCACCTAAGTTGGTTCTAAACAAATACGTGCCTTGCGTTGGGTCGTTGTTTACGAATTGACTAATGCCGCCAACACGATTGTTATAACTTAAATAGAAAACACTCACATCAAAGTTTAAAAATCCTTTATAAACGCCACGATAACCCAAATCTGCATTGAAACCGCTTGCATCTTTTAAATTCGGGTCTATTACATCACGTATGGCTGGGGGAGTTAAATCGCTGAATAAAACGGGACGAAATGCTTGTGAAATATTGGCATAAATATTTGTTTTGTTCAATTTGTATTCCAATCCTAAACCTAAAAGTGGTTTGTTTCTAACGATAATCTTTTCGCCGAAGTTTCCATCAACAATAGTAATTCTTCCATTAGCAGTTGAATTGATATGTTCAAAACGAATGCCTGGTGTTATACTAAAATTATCTGTTAATTTAAATTGATTTTCCGCAAAAAATGCAATGTTTTTGGTCAGAAATTCTAATTCTATCGGAAATTTACCTTCACTACTCAAGTCAAAATCACTGCCTGTTGTACCAACTCCTTTTTGAAATCGCTCTGTATTGGCTTGATACAAGCGAATTCCAAAAGCCAGATTATTTTTTATTTTACCTAAGCTGTAACGATAAAGGTTTCGGTTTTCAACACCAAAATTTTTGTAATTATCGCTATCTACTTGACGTTTTGCATATTGATTGGTTGAAGCGCTGATGGCATCTGCTACAGTTGCAGCACCCAAAAAACCAACACTATTTCGTTCACCAATAAGTCCAAATGCCTTAATATTTACATCAAAACGGGCAGCAACTTTGGTGTCAAAATTTACTGAAAAGATATTCCACGGCACACCAAACCAGTTTCGGCTTCTAAAAGATTGTCTTGGGTTTGCAGCAAATTGGACATCGGTTAAACCTCCTGGTTGTTGCATTTCATAATCAGAATTGGTGTATTCGACAGAAATTTTTGTTTTATCCGAAAACCGATATTCAATAAAAGCATGTGTGTTTCTTGCATTAAAACGGTTATTTTCTCTCCAATCTTTGGCATTTCGTGAATGATTATACAAGTAGTAAGACCATTTTTTATATTTCCCGCCAATGGCATTAAATGAACTCAACATACCATAACTGCCGACTGTATTTTGTGTTTCAAACGAAAATGGTTTGTCTTTTTCTCGTTTTAACACATAGTTGAGCATACCACCAAATTGTGGCCCAAACTGTAGCGATGCGCCACCACGAACCATCTGAATAGTTTCAACAGCTTCTAATGGTGGATTATAATAAGCTTCGGGATACCCAAAAACATCGGCTGACATGTCAACACCATTTTGGCGCGTATTTAATTCCCAACTCCTATTGGGACTCAAACCTCTCACGCCAACATTGATTTGCAAACCCGAGCCTTCATTTTCCCAAACGGTTACACCTGGAATTCTAGCAAAAATTTCGCGTGCATTATTATTAGTTAAATTTCCATTTATACTTTCAAGTTTTAAGACTTCATTTTTTTTTCCTGAGAATAAAACATTGTCTTTGGTTTCGGGCATTCTTTCAGGACTTTGCTGTTTGGCAATAATAATAACGGGGTTAAGTCTTTTTATGGTATCATTTGGCTCTATATCAAATTGGTCTTGAGCAGAAATTATGTTGGATAAAAACAAAGCTAAAAGTGCGTAATAATAATATTTCATTTTCTTATTTAGATTAACTCTACGCAGCAAAAATACTCTTTATTTTTATTTAGACAAATTATAAATAAAGAATTTTCAGAAAAAATTAAAATAAATTAAAAAGGTATTATTTGAAAATTTGATAAGTAATAAAGGCAACAAAATAAGCTAAACCACTCATGAAGATTAGTTGGGCTATGGGCCATTTCCATGTGTTGGTTTCCTTCTTTGTAACGGCCAAAGTACTAGCGCATTGCATGGCAAAAGCATAAAACAATAATAACGAAATACCCGAGGCAAAATTGAATATTTTTTCTCCAGTTAATGGATTAACTTCGGCTTTCATTTTATTTTTTATGGTGTCTTCATTATCACTTCCGCCAACGCTATATATTGTGGCTAATGTTCCAACAAACACTTCACGTGCTGCAAAAGAACTGATAACCGCTATTCCAATTTTCCAATCGTAGCCCAAAGGTTTTATAACCGGTTCAATTGTTTTACCTAAAATACCTATGTAGGATTGTTCCAATTTATAAGAATCGATTTCACTTTGTAAATGTGTTGGTTGAAGTTTTTTATTTGCCTGTTGGTGCTTTTCGCTTACTATTTTTTCAGCATTATCAAATGCTTCGCTTGGGCCGTTTGATGCTAAAAACCATAAAATAATGGAGATGGCTAAAATTATTTTTCCTGCACCAAAAACAAAGGATTTTGTTTTTTCAATAACGTTTATGGCAACGTTTTTAAACAAGGGTAATTTATAGTTGGGCATTTCTACCACGAAATAGGTTTTGCCTTTTATTTTTAAAATTTTATTCAATAGATATGCCGAAATAATAGCGGAACCAAATCCAAGAAGATACAAAAACATCAATGTCAATCCTTGCATGTTTAATATGCCAAGAAATCTTTCATCTGGAATTACTAACGAAATAATTATAGCATAAACTGGTAAACGAGCAGAGCAAGTTGTGAATGGCGTTACCAAAATAGTGATTAATCGCTCTTTCCAGTTTTCGATATTTCGAGTTGCCATAATAGCTGGAATAGCACAAGCCGTCCCAGAAATTAAAGGCACAACACTTTTTCCAGACAGTCCAAATTTACGCATGATTTTATCCATCAAAAAAACAACTCTACTCATATAACCACTTTCTTCTAGAATGGAAATGAATAGAAATAGAAAGGCAATTTGTGGGATAAAAATTAAAATCCCACCAATTCCAGGAATTATGCCTTGTGAAATTAAATTGGTTAATACTCCAGCAGGAAGCATTTCATTGGCATAGGAACTTAAAGTTGCAAAAGAACTATCAATAAAATCCATCGGGATTTTTGACCATTCAAAAATGGATTGAAAAATCACAAACAAAATCACAAAAAAGATAACATAACCCCATACTTTATGAGTTAAAATGCGGTCAAGTTTACTTCTAAAATCTTTAGCAATTGAGGAGTCAATTTTTTGCCCTTCCTTTAAAACATCATTGATAAATTGATAGCGTTTAATGGTTTCTTTTTGTTGCAAACGTTTCAAATCGGAATGTGATTTTGTAAACGAACTTCGAATTTCATTTCTATCTAAATTCAAGAAATTTACATCTTGAGTAATAACCAACCACAGTTTATACAGCAATTGATTTGGAAATGTAGCACGAAGTTTATTGAAATACTCAACATCAATATTGGATGCATTCAAGCAAGGTTCTATAGAAATCGATTTAAAATTGACAATAAGATTTTTTAATTCATTTATCCCCAAACTTTTTCGAGAACTAATTAAAGCTATTTTGGTTTTTAGATGTTCTTCAAGATAGGGAATATCAAGCGAAATACCTTTGTAATTCATTCTGTCGGACATGTTAATGACCAGAATTGTTGGGATTTCTAAATCTTTTATTTGCGTAAAAAGAAGTAAATTTCGTTTTAAATTTTCAACATCAGTTATCAAAAGTACCACATCAGGATACAATTTATCGTTCCTGTTAAGTAATAATTCAATAACCAAATTTTCATCAATAGAACTGGCATTTAAACTATAAGTTCCCGGTAAATCTAGAATATTGGCTTTAAAATTATTAGGCAATTTGCAGAAACCAATCTTTTTTTCAACAGTAATTCCGGGATAATTTCCAACTTGTTGGTTCAATCCGGTAAGTTGATTAAAAACAGATGTTTTCCCGGTATTTGGGTTTCCAATTAATGCAACATTAATATTTTGGATGCTCATTTCAGACTATTTTACAATCAATTCAACTTCAATTTCATGAGCAGTTTCCATTCTTATAGCTAAATGCGAACCATTGTTTACGTTCAAATAAATAGGATCACCAAAAGGAGCAATTTGAACAACCTCCAATTCGTTTCCCGGTAAACATCCCATTTCTAAAAGCTTCAAAGGGATTTTATCCAAATCAATTTTAGTAATTGTGGCTTTATCTCCAATTTTTAATAAATCTACAGTAGTTATCAATACTTATTTAGATTGAATTAAGATTACAAAAGTATTGATAAAAAAATAAAGTTAGATGATAAATATTAGGATAACTAATCTTTACCGTTCTCAACAAGCCAATTGATATCGTCAATAAGCCTTTTTATTTCTTCTTTTTTGGTGCCATCATAAAAGCCTCTAATACGTTTTTGAGTATCAATAAGCACAAAATTTTCTGTATGAACCAAATCATAAAGTTCAGAAGGGTTGCCCAATTTTACCGCTAAATACGATTTCCTAGCCATACTGTAAATTTCTTTTTTATCGCCTGTGACCAAATTCCATTTTGAATCAACAACTCCTTTTTCTAAAGCATATTTTTTTAAAACCGAAACGCTATCAATGTCTGGTGTAACACTATGGGAAAGCAACATTACTTTTGGGTTATGCAAAAAAGCTTTTTGAACATCAAACATATTTGTTGTCATAATAGGACAAATAGAGCCACAAGTTGTGAAGAAAAAATCGGCAACATAAATTTTGCGTTCGTAGTCTTTTTGTGTTATAACTTTTCCGTTTTGGTTAATGAATGAGAAGTTAGCTATTTTATGTCCTTTTGCAATGTACTGAGCAGTTGAGTCAACTAATTCAGGATTGACATCAGCAGGATTATATATAGGTAATGTTTTACTTGGCTTTAAAACATTGTAGAATAATGTTACTGTTATGATTGAAAACACCATAAAAGTTCCAATAAATATTTTATATTTCTTTGTGAGATTAAACATTATTTTTTTTGTAAATATACAAAAGCATTTTTATGATAAGTAGCTTTTAGTAGCACATAGAGACATATAATTTTGTTAAAAAAATAGTTTTATCGTTATAATCAATAAATTTGTAATAATTAACAATTAATTTAATAGTAATGAAGCTAATTACAATCTCTAAAACCTTGTTGACAATTCTTATGTTTACAATAGTTTATAGTATGAATTCCCAACAAAAAACACCTGGAATCAATATCGATTTTATGGATAAAACGGTAAGTCCAACCCAAGATTTCTTTAAATTTGTAAATGGAACTTGGTTGAAAAACACAGAAATCCCTGCAGACAAAACTCGTTGGGGAAGCTTTGATGAATTACGTCAAAATACTGACAAAGATGCTTTGGCAATTTTAAAAGATGCTGCAAAAAACCCAAAATATCTTTCAAGTACAGATCAAGGTAAAGCCATTATCATATATAAATCTGCCATGGATACTGTGGCTAGAAACAAACAAGGGATTACGCCTTTAAAACCATATTTAGCAAAAATAGATGCTGTAAAAAACATCAAAGATTTACAAAAATTAATGATGGAAGAAGAAGCTGTTGGAGGAGGCGTTGGTTTCTTTGGTGTTGGGATTGGAGCTGATGAGAAAGATAGCAATAGAAATGTAGTAAGTCTTGGGCCAGGAAGTTTAGGATTACCAGATAGAGATTATTATGTTTCTGATGATAAAGACTCAAAAGAAAAGCGCGAAAAATACGCGCTTCATGTGGCAAAAATGCTTCAACTCTTAGGAGAAAAACCACAACAAGCTAAACTAGATGCTGATAAAATTTTAGCTCTAGAAATTCAAATGTCACAACCAAGATTGGACAGAGTAGAAAGAAGAGATGCCCGTAAACAATATAACCCAACTGCTATTGCCGATTTACAAAAAATGTTACCATTAATTGATTGGAATACTTATTTAAATGGAGTTGGTTTTTCAAAATTAGATACTATTATTGTCTCACAACCTCGATATATTAAAGCGTTACAAACAGTTTTCACCGAAAACAAAGTAGAATCTTGGAAAGCTTATATGCGTTGGATGTTATTGAGAGGATCAGCGGGTCAATTATCAACAGATATAGAAGCCGCTAATTTTGAGTTTTATGGCAAAACTTTAACTGGCGCTTTGAAACAAAGACCACGTCATGAGAAAGCTTTGCAAGTTGTTAACGGAACAGTTGGTGAGGCTTTAGGGAAGTTGTATGTAGAAAAAATGTTTCCAGCGGAAGCCAAAGACAAGGCCGCTAAAATGATTCAAAATTTAATTCGTGCCTACAAAATAAGAATCAATAACTTGGCTTGGATGTCAGCTGAAACTAAAACGAAAGCCATTGAAAAATTAGATAAACTAACGATAAAAATTGGTTACCCTGACAAATGGGAAGACTATGCCGCATTAGTAGTGAAAAGTCCTGAGACAGGCGGAAGTTATTTTGATAATTTAAAAAATGTATCGCTTTGGAATTGGAAAAAAGATATAGAAAAACTAGGAAAGCCTGTTGATAAAACAGAATGGGGCATGTCACCACAAACCGTGAATGCTTATTACAATCCTTCCTATAATGAAATTGTTTTTCCGGCCGCTATTTTACAACCGCCATTCTATGATTATAAAGCCGACGAAGCTATTAATTATGGCGGAATTGGAGCGGTTATTGGTCATGAAATATCACATGGTTTTGATGATGAAGGCTCTCGTTACAATGCCGAAGGCAACTTAGTTGATTGGTGGACAGAAAATGATTTGAAACAATTCACGGTTTTAGGAACAGCATTGGCCGATCAATATTCAGCTATTGAACCTTTGCCAGATACACATATTGATGGCAAATTCACTTTAGGCGAAAATATTGGTGATTTAGGAGGTATTAATGCAGCATACGATGGTTTACAATTGTATTTAAAAGAAAATGGGAATCCAGGATTAATAGATGGATACACTCCAGAGCAACGTTTATTTATTTCTTGGGCAACTATTTGGAGAGGAAAAATTAGAGATGAAGCTTTGAAAAATCAGGTGAAAACTGATCCACATTCTCCGGCACAATATCGTGCTTATGTTCCCTTGTTAAACTTAGAGTCATTCCAACAAGCTTTTAGCATAAAACCTGGCGACGGGATGTATTTGAGTCCTGATAAGCAAGTTAAAATTTGGTAATAAATAGAAAACCTCAAGTTTAACTTGAGGTTTTTTTATGCTTTTGAACACACAAATGACACTAACAATAACTTAATTAGTTTTAAGAATTACAAAAGGAATGAAATAAAATGCTTAATAAATCAAACCTGCACCAATAACCTCATTATAATTCATAAACAGGGTTGCTGAAAAGTATAGTTTAAAACACTCTCTACTTTTATAGAACTAATGGTTTTTCCAACACTTGGTTTGGCAGTATCAAATTCTGGGATAGCTAATCCGAATTCTGTTGCTTTTTGAGTGTAGTAGTCTTTTCTACTTGGATGAAATGGCGCAACGGCATTGAAAATTTCTCCAAAACAGTCTTTATCAATAATGCTTTCTAAAATACCGATACAATCCGTTTGATGAATTAAATTAATAGGCGCCTCTGGATTTTCTAGGTTTTGTTTTCCTGACAAAAAATAAACAGGATGTCTATTACCTCCAATCAATCCGCCAAAACGAACTATAGTGGTTTTAAAGTTTTTATTGTTTTGCAAAATCATTTCTGTTTCTAGTAATTGCTTGCCGCTTTCAGTATCCGGTTGTGGTTTTGTGGTTTCATTAACAGATAAATTGTCATCGGCATATACCGAAGTAGAACTCACAAACAGCACTTTTTCTACTTTAGCATTTTCAATAAATGGAATTAGATTTTTAATTTTGTCAACAAAGTTCTCTTTTGAATTTCCTCTTAACTTTGGGGGGATATCTATTATTAAGATTTCAGAATTTTCTAGAAATGATTCGATATCACCATGGATTTCATTTTCATCCAAAAAAATTTTAAAAGTAAGAATTCCAGTTTGTTCTAAAAGTGAAATTTTCTCCAATGAAGTAGTAGAACCTTTTACCGAAAATCCTTTTTCTAGTAACGATTTTGCCAATGGCAATCCTAACCAACCGCAACCTAAAATGCTAATGTTTTTCATCACCTTAAAGTTACTGTTCTTTTTTCACCAACATATAAAAATCGTTTTCTAACAAACGATAGCCTTGATCATACACAAAATGATAGGTATTGCCCGTATTGGTATTCAAAATATTAGTGAAAAATTCAAAATCAAACCCTTTGCTTAGTAGTTTAGTTTTTGTCGTTTTTGATTTTCCTTCTACATTCAACTCAGTAAGTATTCGATAATTTTTCCGCAATTTGTTATTCACATTACGCATATAATTAGTGCTGTCTTTGTTGATTTTGTTATTATACGCATTGCGACAACCATCGCTGCAGAACTTTTTGTCCTCGCGACCAACAATTTTTTCATTGCATTCTAAACAAACTTTTTGCATAGGTAAATATTTTAAAATCAAACAAATATAAATAAAATTTTCCGTTTACAAACGTTTACAAATAGTTACAACCGAAAGTAAATGAATAACTACCGAATAAATTTTGGCAATCGTCACAACTTTGCATCGTCGGAAATGAGAAACCGATAATAAAAAATAAAAATAACATTTAAATTTAAACGCCATGAATGCAATGAAAAACAAAGTACAATTAATTGGAAACGTAGGTAACGAACCAGAAGTAAAAACTTTTGGAGAAGGAAAAAAAGTAGCAAACATCACTATCGCTACTAATGATTATTATATCAATGACAAAGGAGACAAAGTAGAACAAACCGAATGGCACAGAGTAACTGCTTGGGGTAAAGTTGCTGACATTATTGAAAAATATGTAACTAAAGGCAAAGAAATTTGCATTGAAGGCAAACTAACTCATAGAAGTTATGATGACAAAGACGGCAACAAACGCTATATTACAGAAGTGGTTGCGAATGATATTCTTTTGTTAGGAAAATAAAAATAGTCTTCATAAAAAAGCGGCTAAGTTTTTCTTAGCCGCTTTTTATTTTATAGTAAAATTTCTAAAACATCAGAGATTTTCTCTAGGGTTTTGAAATTGGGATGTTCTACTTTATGACTAATTTTTTCGTGTTCCCAAGTTGTGTGAAACGGAATATGAACCGCGTGTCCACCAATATTTAACACAGGTAAAACATCCGATTTTAAGGAATTGCCAATCATAAAAAATTCATCGGCATTGATTTCTAAGCGCTTTAATAATTTTTCATAATTCACCTCTTGTTTATCAGCCATCACTTCAATATGATGAAAATAATTTCCTAGCCCAGAGTCGTGTAATTTGCGCTGTTGGTCTTTCAAATCGCCTTTTGTTGCAACAATTAATTTATACTTGCCATGAAGTTGAGCTAAAGTTTCTTCCACACCATTTAATAATTCAATCGGTTTTTGAAGTAATTCTTTCCCATGGTCAATTATTTTTCCAATAATTTCAATAGAAATAGTGTTGTTGGAAATGCGCATAGCTGCTTCTATCATCGAAAGGATATATCCTTTAATTCCATAGCCATATAACTCTAAATTAGCGATTTCGGTTTTAAATAATTCTTGCGATAATCCCTGATTTGATAAATAATCACTCATTAAAGCACAAAATTTCTCTTCTACTTCCTGAAAATAGGGTTCATTGACAAACAAAGTGTCATCTGCATCAAAAGCGATTATTTTTAGAGCCATAGCAAAATTACTTTAACTAATCAAAGTACCATTAGAAACTCCATCCGAATCAGGATT
>Ga0214919_10004565_pt1 | contig 20198 bp, 19 predicted proteins | sample LL1503_MetaG_FD_177994 | JGI IMG/M metagenome (GOLD analysis project Ga0214919, IMG submission 177994) | Freshwater microbial communities from Lake Lanier, Atlanta, Georgia, United States - LL-1503 | ecosystem: Environmental > Aquatic > Freshwater > Lake | place: USA: Georgia | collected... | reverse complement strand
TACCGGAGTTGGAGAAAAGCACTCATTACTTTTCGATTCTTCTCCACATATTCCGTTTCTTGTCTTCTCGCCACTTCGGCTTTTCGCATCATGATTTCGTTCCGAACCCGTTCTTGTTCCGAGAGAATACGGTCTCCTTCGGCTTTATCGACTGGTATCCATTGATTCTGATGTTGTCCTCTCTCGGTTTTATACGCATCTACCGAACTATATTTCGGTACATGATCTAAATCGGCTTCACTCACCATAAAAACGGTTTGGTCTTTATGGACTTTTCGTAAATCTTCATATTTCAATTTACTAAAAGGATCGGTCGTAATATATTCGCCACGTTCTTCTTCCGTTTCGCCTAAATAATTTGTACCTTGTCCATTCAAAGAAAGAGGCATGACTCCACGATAAACGGCTAAAGCCCGTTGTTTTTCTTGTGTTTTGATTCTCTCCATTTCAGCATTGATTTGCGCCGTGTTTTTCACAGAAGTCATACTAGCATAAGCTGGATTCGGATCCTCTGAACGAAACCATTCATTTTTCTTGGGATCGACCTTTTCCGCCATGTTTTCATCAAATAAACGATTAAATACGGATTGGAATTCTTTCGAAGAGAGAGAGTTGGTTCCACCACCAACAGAAGAAATGGTCGAATCGAGAGGATGATATTGGATTTCGTCGTCTTTGCAAGAAACAGTCGGTACTTTTTGTTCGGTTTTGGTTTGATTTTCATAGATTTCTACTAGACGTTCAAATGCTTTCTTGTAAAAACGGAAATAATCAGGATGTAATCGTGATTTATCAGGATGGGATTGTACGACTTTTTGTTTTGCGAGTTTCACATGTTCCATTCGGATTTCTCTTATGGCGGGAGGGAGATCGAACAAGAGAAAAATATCTTCTTGGGTATATTCTTCAATGGTGAGAACATGATTGGTGGAAGAAAACATGATATTCTGAATTTATTCTTTTGTCTTGTGTTTAAGTTAAAAGAATAAAATTTATTTCTGGTTTCTACGTACTTTCGTATCCAAATGTATGCAAGAAAAAATATGAAGATAGTAGTGTAAATCTCTCTACAATAAAATGTCATCGACTTCCTCTACCTCCTCTATGAATGAAATCCGTTACGCCATCCCTGACGGCCGACTAGGATTTCAAACTCTCTTGCAACAAAACCCCGGAGTTATTATAATAAAATTAGGAGCAGAATGGTGTGGTCCATGTAAGAAAATCGAAGAACCAGTTACCGAATGGATGAAACAAATGCCGAAAAGAACGATACAATGTATCATCTTGGACATCGACGAATCATTCGAAATTTACGCCACACTCAAACAGAAAAAAATGGTGAATGGTATTCCCGCGATTTTAGCTTATTATCGAGGAAATGTATCGATCATTCCAGACGATAATATCGTAGGTGCAGATTTAAATCAAATCAAATTATTTTTCGATCGTTGTATTTCTAGAGTATTGGATGTATAATACCTTTTATTTACGTCGTTTGGATTTGGTTTTATGTTTCGATTTCTTGCCACCAATTGGTGGCCCTGATACTGGTGGGCCTAGCTCTGAACCTTGGTCTATCCCTTGTCCAAGTTCAGAAGGAGTATTCGTGGTTGATCCGAATGAAGAGGAAGAGGAGGAAGATACATTCGGAGAATCGCTATCCATCAACGTAACGATTGCTAAAGTAATTGCAGTACAAAACAAGAAAAAATACATTAAAATACTCTGTCCCCATATTTCATAATTACCCAATTGCCCATATGAAGGTGCATAAGATGGTATAAGCCAATAACTCATATTAAAGTATTGTAAAAAACTCATCTTTCTTTTTTCGAAAGAATAATTATAATTTAGGAAGAGAAAAGGATCTAGAGATAACGTATATACGTGTATTTATTTATCGTGTTTATTTGATGTCGATTCTTACAAAATACATAAACATACCCGTTTTTATTATTAGTTTTGCCTTTGGTATTTTTGCAGTATATGTAACGTTACCAGACACGAAACGTATTCTAGTATATCCTAGTCCCGATAATATTGGTTTAATTCAGTATAAAGACAAATCCGATAATTGTTTCCGATTTCGAGAGACATCGGTCGCTTGTCCGGCAAATACTAAAAAGACAACCGTTACTATTCCAGTACAACCTTAGAGACGGTGATAAATATTATATGTGTAGGAAAATATACATATAATATAAGCCAAATAATCATGTTTCAATTCAATTTTAAACGTATGTTAAATACAGAATTAGGTCGATTTTTCATTTCGGTGATATTAGGAATCGGTTTAGCCACTTTATTTCGAAAAGCATGTACTGATAAATCCTGTATTACATTCAATGGTCCCGTCATTGACGAAGTGCATGGTAAAATCTATAAATTCGGAGAATTATGTTATAAATACAAATTAATACCGGATAAATGCGATGCGAAAAAGAAAACCGTGGAATTAAATGACGAAGAAGCGAGAGAATTGACGAAAGGATTAGTGGTTACGAATGAAGTGAAAGAAGATAAAAAATGGGGGATATTCGGATTCTAAGGTTTTGGATACGATATATTTTCTTGTTTCTTGCAAGAAAATATATTCATTGAATTGAATTGAATTGGAATTATCAGAGTTAGTTATCCCGTTTCGATTTCGTTTTATTTTTTGGTTTTTTCTTGAGATTTGCAGAGGATGGTGGTTGTATGATTGGTGCCACTTTAGCAGGATTACCAATAGGATACATGTACGGATTCTTAAAATGTTCGATTTCTAGTGGTCGATTCAATTCCTCTGCAATGAGTTTTTTCATTTTTTCCGCGGTTCTAGGAGACAACGGCTCTACTTTCGGAGGAGGATTTTTTTCGTTTTGAATAACACTTTCTCTCAAATCCGCTAAGAATGCATTCATACTCTCGATAGTAATGCGAAAATTAGGATTAAGATGAATTCTGGAATCAAATTCGATAGTATCGTTCATTTTGTTATTGTCTATTCTTTTCTTTGTTTCTTTTACAATATGTATTTTTTTATTTTTAGGTGTATTACTAGATAATCCACCTATATAAAGGTAATGAATATTCTGTTCGGACCATTCTTTCCAATGGTTTAAGGATCCTAAAAACAATCGATCTAGAAACAATTGTACATGTGTTTTCCGTAAATTATCATAATCCCTATAGGTTTTTTGAAGTACTTCTTTTTTATTTGGTATATTCGCTAATAAATTTACAAAATCCTGTGTATTTTGATGATAAATCACACTATCATATTCGTTTTTAGTTGAATCCGGTGTTTCATAATACGATTTTCCGAAATCAATAAGTAGTATTTTTCCTAATTGTTGGTTATTTAGATAAGGATAAGAAGGATTTACTAATATATTTCCAAAATGAATATCTCCATGTACAATACCATATTTATGATATAATCGATATAATTCATACATAGCCATTCCTAGATAAAGATTTAACCGTATAATTCCTTCCGGTTGGGTATTTAATTGATTCCATAAATCAAAAAGAGTAAAATACCCTTCCGCAAATTCCATGAAAATAATAGAGAGAGGATGAAAACAAAATAATTCGTTTGTAATATAATTATCACGATTTGGATGTGTTTCAGGTTGTCTTTCTATTAATTTTTCTATGATCCAATTATAATATCTATCTTGTAGATTTTCACCATGGAATATATCGTCTTGTACAAACAAAATGGAAGGACATATTGGTTCTGCAACATTTTCAATATAACTTTTCCGAAATAATGCATCTTGTATTTTTACTTCTTTTTGAATGATTTCAGAAGTCATCGTTTCTATTTCCTTGTTACTATTTTCATTTCTGAAATCTTTTATAAAATCCGGTTTGCTACTATGAATACATACTTTGATGAGCATATTCCTAACCGGTTTTTGAAAGTAGTCAGAACGAATAGAAAAAAACGGGCTTTCTTTATCGGTATGTAAAGTTGCCACGTAAGTAACACAAGACACACTCGTATCTGTTAGTATTTTGAAATCGGAATTCTGCAAGAAATAATCCAATACATCTTGTTTTGGTGCATCTTTCCATTTTTTTGTTAATGAAACTCCCCCTTCGATTCGTTTGGTCATTTTCTGGTTTGTTTGGTTATATATTTAACAAATATATCATTTTATATATTTGTTAAATACAAATTTATAAACGTCTAAATATAGTTTCTGGTTCTTTTTCCTCTTGTTCTTCTTCTTCTTTTCGAAGTCGATCTTTTTCTTTTTTTTTCAAATAAGCTTTTCTTGCATATTCCTTCTTTTTTTCTGGTGATATTTTCTGAACATAATTTGTTTTCTCTTGGTATTCTTTCACTTTTTGGATTTCTTCTTCGCGATGGGTTTCATAATATTCTCTTCGTTTTTCATTTCGTTTTTCTTTCTTTTTTTCGGCATTTTTTTTCAACTCTGCTATTTCTTTTTCTAATATCGCATTTTTATGTAAAAGTTCTTCTAGAGATATTTTATGGTTTTCCTCCATTTTCACTAGAATATTAATATTTATTATTTTTTATACTAACATCTCACTATTTTTATATATATTTAAGCATTACGTTTTGATTTGGTATTATTTTTCGGTTTTTTCTTTGGATTCTCGGATAGAGAATGTATGATTGATGTGCGTTCTATCTCTATCCAATCGAATAAAACATATAATATAATTTCTTTTATTTTTAAACCACTAGAAAATGTCCAATAATGTCACTCGAATTATGGATCTACCAGAAAATATTACTTTAGCAAATACACTTCCATCTATACCTTCTGTAAATGTTTCTAAAAAAGACGGAACTATACAAAATACCATGTATCAAACCATTGACCCGCATCCGAATCCGTATGGACATCCTCCTCCAAGTGTTCCTTCTTACCCAACTCCTTCTTTCCAACAAGGACAAGGACAAGGTCCTTCCATTCAACCGAATCATACCCAATATTTGCCACCAAGAGATATGCCAATGGATACGACGCAATATACGAATGACGAACAAATCCAAGCAAATTACATTCCACCGATTCCACTAGAAAATGTGAATACTACCAATGAATTTATGCGGAAATACGAAGAAGAAAAATACAAAGAAATACAAACGCATCAAGAGAAAAAGAAAAAGAAATCGAAAAAAGATGAAATCATCGAACAATCTCAAATCCCGATATTCGTAGCAGTATTGTTTTTCTTGTTTAATATGCCTCTTGTGAATTCCATGATTTTCAAACGATTGGCTTTTCTAAATATCTATGATTCGGATGGGCATTTCAATACATATGGACTTTTTTTGAAATCCGCTAGTTTTGGATTGATGTATTATGGTTTTTCTTTTATCATCGATTGGTTAGCAGATATTTGATAGAATATTATCAATCTTCACGTATATGATATAACCTTTATTTTGTTTTTGTATTTCCGGTTATTTGTGTAGAGATTGGTTTGTCTCTATTGATGATATTTATTTTAGTCTTGTATTCATCTATTGTTTTCTTTGTTCGGTTGTTAGTATCTTCTATTAATTTATTTGTTCGGTTGTTAGTATCTTCTATTAATTTATTTAGATATTTTATTCTTATGTTAATAATTTCACCTATTTTTTGTGGAGGAGTCCTTTCAAAAAAGAATAGGGCTTGTTTTCTATCCATTGTTGGTGTAATTTGAGGTATTATATTTTGTAACATGTTTCTATTGATTGATAACAATTCTGTCAATAACTGTGGTGTTATTTTAGATAATAATGGAGGTGTAGTAGTAGTAGGTTTCGATTTGGTTTTTGTAGGGGTGGTAGTAGCTGTAGTTGGTTTTGCAGTAGTGGTAGTAGCTGTAGTTGGTTTTGCAGTAGTAGTGGTGGTAGCTGTAGTTGGTTTTGCAGTAGTAGTGGTGGTAGCTGTAGTTGGTTTTGCAGTAGTAGTGGTGGTAGCTGTAGTTGGTTTTGCAGTAGTAGTGGTGGTAGCTGTAGTTGGTTTTGCAGTAGTAGTGGTAGTAGCTGTAGATGGTTTTGCAGTAGTGGTAGTAGCTGTAGATGGTTTTGCAATAGTGGTGGTAGCTGTAGATGGTTTTGCAGTAGTGGTAGTAGCTGGATTATCGAATCTTGCACCTTCTAAATAATTCTTGTTTTTATAAAAATTTAAACACCCAGCTAATATAAATAAAATTGAAATTAAAACAATAATTAAATATTTATTTTTAGTAATAATAGTAGGTACGTTCATATTAAATTATATATTATATACTATAAATAATTTTGGGTATATTCTCACCTATAAATTAGAAAGAATGTATTTCTACGATGAAACTATCTCTATATACAAAAAAAAGAATACCCTAAATGGGTATTCTTTTTATTTTTTTATACCTTTGAAGAATTACAAGAAAATATACTACAAGAAATATACAAAACAAATATAATCTACACAGTTCGGAACATACATTTGAGATTGGAATAATCGGAATAATGGATCTCTCGCAGTTCGTCTCGACATAATGGGCAATGGACTTCTCGTAGTTTTGGTATAGTGGTAGCGAGAATTTTACCGACACAAGTGTTACAGAATCCGTGATGACATCCCATTTTCAGAAAACTCACCTGAGTTTTCGTCTCAAGACAGATCGGACAATCTTCCGTTAATTCTTTTTCGGATTCGGTGATAATAGGTACCTTTTCTTGTGCGATTTTATAGTCACTGATATATACTACCGGATAAGGTCCGTCCTTGATGAATCGCAGAGTGAGAGATTGGTTTTTTATAAACTTAATATGGAGAGAATCACTTATTGGCGCATGTTCTTCTTGTCGATAGTTAGGTGGAGGGACTGCCTGTTCAACTCTGGCTATGCGGTGTTGTGCCAATGGGTCCAAGTAACCAGGCATATTTCGAACGCGAAAATCATAACCTAATTCCGCAATTCCGGCGAAATGGGAGTGAATAATGAATTCTGGATTCGTCAATACGGAATGCGGTCTTCGATCCCACTGTCCCCACAAGATAGGAAATTCCCGTTCTTCGATCGGGGAATCTCTCAATCCTCGATTCTCGATAATCTTGGAATAGATATCTCTTTGTTGCCAAGTAGAAATTTGATATTTCAAATAATTATGGAATTCGACACCGTTAGCACCATTCGCTACATCCAATTGAACGGCGCGGTAAGCTTGGTAGTAATGACGGGCGAGACGAACCGATTTGGTTACATATCCGAGATCTAGAGAAGCGAAATGATCGAAAATAATGGTGCGACTCTGCACATCCGAGATTCGACGAAGGATATTGGTACGGCGATGTCCTGCTCCTTGACCGGGAGCAGCCATTTGTCCCGGTTGGCATTTCCAGACTAAGTACTGCATATCTCTGTTAGAGAGATTGAGTACCCAGTTCTCGAAAGAATAACCACCATGTGGTTCATCTTGTACATGAGTTAAGGCAAGATGATATAACTCTTCTATATAGTTGTCCAAGGTAGGACAACGGTTAATATTATGTCCTTCGACACGACAGTGACCACATTTTCTGCGGTTTCCCTGCTGGTTTGGATTAAAAGCTTGCATTTTGTATTTTTGCTAAAGTAAAGTAAGTCTAAAAGTTAAAGTTAAAAGGGGTGATATTGTATCGTGTTGTGTTTTGCTAGAGAACGAGAGAAAGATATCAATTTTTTGGGCGCATAACTAACGACGTCTCTGGTTCGTCTTCTTTTTCTTGTTATTCTTTTTTGTCTTTCTAGACTTTCTTGTCTTTCTTGTCTTTCTTGTCTTTCTTTTTCTACCACCCTTTGTTTCAAAATCATATTCGTCATCATCTATATGTAGGTATTCTTCTTTTCGTGCTTCTTTCTTTTTATCTTGTGGATGTGTTATTGGTTTTGTATAAATATCATTATCATCATCATCATCATCATCATCATCATCTTCATATCCCGTTGATTTTTTTTTTGCTTTTTGTTCTATTATTTTGTCATATTCTACTGCCTTCACTACTTCATCATCTGGATAACCTTCCTTTATATAATCTTCTTCAGTAAGAGGCATACTTAAATATACAATACCCTTATAAATTATTTATCATTCTATCTCTCTCCAACCGAATAAAACATATAATATATTTTCTTTTCTTGCCGAAAACACAATAAAAATATAAAATGAGGTTGTAATAAGAAAATAGTACATTATTTTATAGTGAAATGGAAGAAAAAGTACCTACCAATCTAGAAGAAGCATTACTCAGAATAGCGCAACTAGAAAAAGAAGTAGAAAAAAATAAAGAAGAATTAGAAAAAGCAAATAACAAGAATAAACACTATTATCAAACACATCGAGAAGAATTTATTCAAAAAGTAAGAGAATACCAAGAAAAAACAAATTATTACAAAAATATTCCACCAGAAAAGAAAAAAGAATATGCTAGAACAGCATATCTAAATAAAAAAGAAAAAGAGAGGAAAAAAAGAGAAGCAGAAGAAAAAACGGAGGAAAAACAAGAAGAGAAAGATATTTAAGTGATTTATATATTTAAATCAAATATATAAAATTAAAATATTTAGGAAATATATATCCAATAAGAAACCATGTCCAACAGAATAACCAAACGAAACCTCGGTGGAGTTAGTTTAACGAGTCAAAAGAAAGATATTCCAAAACAAGAGATAATAGATTACTTCTTGCAGAATTCGGATTTCAGAATATTAACAGATACAAGTGTTTCTTGTGTGAATTATGTTGCGACCCTACGGCCAGATAAGGAAAGCCCTTTCTTTTCTGTTCGATCCGGATCCTTTCGAGAGCCGGTAAGAAGAATATTGTTAAAAGTATGTATTCATAGTAGCAAACCCGAATTTATACGTGATTTTCGAGAGAATGGAGGAATAAAAGCAATGGAAACGATGACTGTTGAAAATATTATGAAAGAAGCCAAAATACAATACGATATTTTTAAAAAAAGTTATAATGAAAATGTCGCCGAACCAATTTGTCCAGCGGTTCTGTATGTACAACATGATTTATATCATGATAATAATCTACAAGATAAATATTATAATTATGTTATAGAGAATTTAATCGAGAGAAATCCGACACTTTATCCAAATAAAGATAATTCTATTACAAACGAATTATTTTGTTTTCATCCTCTCTCCATTATTTTCATGGAACTAGCAGAAGGATATATTACTTTATCGGATCTATGGACACATGTTTTCGATAAAGGTCCAGATCAATTAATGATTTTTCAAAATTATCTTTTTACAACCATGTATGAATTATATGGGTTATATCATACCTATGGTATTGTACATGGAGATATTCATTTTGGAAATGTATTGATAAATCCGTCTTTTCCAGACGATACTATCGGAAAAGTACTGTTGATTGATTTTGGAAAATCCTTTTACGATATGGCCATCGATAAAAATAAAGGTGAGTATGATACCGTAATATATCACCAAAATACAGAATCTTTTGAAATTATTTTACGAGTAATGCAACATATAGACAAAAATGTCTATTTTCGAAAAATATATGAAGATTTAGATAATTCAAAAAAACAAAAAAGGGCATACTTTCTTTCAACCTTTTTCGAAGGATCTCTTGAAAAATGGAAACATTGGTCCGAAAATAATATTCATTTTCCTTTTGATACCTCTTTGTTGGGAGGTTCCTATCATAATACCATACATAAATCTATTTTGGTAAAACAATCAAAGGTAAAATCACATCATAATAAAATGAACGTAATCGAGAACAATAACAATTTACCTTCTTATGACTCAGATCGGTATATTATTTTAGATAAGAAAAGAGATGATTTCCTGCCTAAGATGAAGTATGAATTTACTATGGAGGATTGGATTCATGCAGCAGAACGTTTTAGTGAAGGATTGAAAAAAACCTGTGAAAATCTTCCCAAAGTGAAACCGGCTTCTCCTAGAAAGATAGCCGAAGCCAAGAGAATAATTTCCGATGCATTGAATGCACCTCTTGAAATCGATCATTTTCAGAATCCGTATATGTATCCTATTGGGAATCCTAAGAAAGTAGCTCCTATTATTTCACTTCCATTGGATTCCAAACATACCGCTGCTTCTAAAGAAAAACAAGAGAAAACCGAGAAAAAACGTAGAACGAGAGCCAAACGTAATACTTTCTAGTGGTATTCGATCCGTACAAGAAAAAAATATCCTTTTGGATATCTTTTTTTATTTTATTTTTTTTTTAATTTTACAACAAGAAAACAAGAAAATACAAACGACTAAAACACAATTATACATACATGGCTAACATACTATGGTTCAATGGTTCTTCGGTCTTGATCAAAATATCGACATGTTTCTTCTCGACGGTAAATGGGAACACAACATCTCCTAATAGAATATCTTTTTCAAATACTTTACTATCTGGGCGCACAAGACGGAATAAATTCAATTTCGTATAAATGATTTCTAAACATCGTTTCAAATTACGAACACCTTGTTCCCCTTTACACAAATTCTGACTAGAAATAATATATTGCAACGTTTCATCTGGAATCACTAATTCCTCCTCCCCAAATCGGACTTGTTCGCGAATCTTCGGTAATAAATGTTTTCTTGCAATAATCATTTTCTCTTTCGCGTCATATCCTTTGGTATGAATACGATACATACGATCTTTCAAAATCGGATTGACTTTCGATTCGTCATTATAAGAAAAGATAAAGAGACATTGACTTAATCGGAAGGAAACTTCGGAGAAATATTTATCGTGATATTCATCATTCTGTGTAATATCCGTCAAATGTACGAGAATATTAGTAATCTCTTCTCCACGAGGTGTATCGGAAATCTTATCCAATTCGTCGAAATAAATCACCGGATTCATGCAACGACTATCCATCAATATTTGCAGGATTTTACCCCAAGAACTACCCTCATAAGTATAAGAATGACCCTCTAGAAAACTACTATCTCCCGCTCCACCTAATGCAATGAAGGCGAATTCGCGACCTAGAATCTTACTAATTCCGTCTTTGACAATCGTGGTCTTACCAGTTCCCGGTGGTCCATGAATCGCGATCGAAGATCCGACTGCGCCGGGATTCACCATCCATTGACCGACCATTTGCAGAATTTGGAGTTTCGCATCATTGAGTCCATAGGCACAATTATCTAGGGTGGTCTTCGCATTCTCCAAGAAATCATTACATTTGTCCATACCATCCGCGATATTGACAGATAAACTCTTGTAGATACCGAAAGGAACCCGCATGAATCCATCGACCCATGTTTTCAATTTGAAATATTCCGAATCTCCTGGTTCCATGGTTTTCAAGACTTTCAATTTCTGCAAGACAACTGCTTTGAATTTCGAAGGAATATTGGATTCTAATAAAGACAAACGATAAGGTTTATCGACATTCGTAAAAGTATTGATTTCTTGCAGATCTTGCATGATTTTCAATTGTTCTTTATGCGAACATTTCTTCTTGAAATACGTCAATTCACTATTGTTTTGTTTCTCTTCGTCTTCACCATTCACTAATTTGAAATAGGCTTTGGTGTTTTTATTACGAGTTCTCTTGATCAATTTAGCAATCGAATCGCGACAATCTTGGATCGCATTTCGGAGAATTTTGGATCCCGGTTTTCGTTCTAATTGTTCTGTCAATTCTCGTTTCAATTGAACCAATTCCGCGTATTTCTTTTCAAACGAGTTTTTAACAAATTGATCTTTTTCTTTCTCTTCGATCTTTTCTGGTATCTTTTCTCTTTTCTTTTCTTCTTTTTCTTCTTTTTTAGAGGATTTATGTTTTGTCTGGTTCTTATTCTTATGTTTTTTCTCAAGGTTAGAATCCGAGGTATCACTAGAAATAGATTCATTTATGATGGCCGCCGAAGGCGGAATGGCGATGGGAATATACGATTCTTTCATGAATGTCTTTTCATCGTCACTATCACATGTTTCGTGTTTATCGTCTTGTCGTAATTGTTCATATTCTTCAAAGACATCGGTACCGGCTGCTCCGCCCAATCCACCGGCTCCCATGGAGAAGATCAGACTAAGCGTTTTTGCAGCATTCGATGCTTCTGCTTCATCTTCTCCTAAGAAATCAGAAGAAGAGTCATCAGAACCGAGAGTTTCTTCATCGTCATCCGAATCATCTTCTTCTTCTTCTTCTTCTTCTTCTTCTTCGGATTGTCTGGTTTTTTTATGTTTATTTGTTTTTTTGTTTTTTTCTTGTTTTTTAGATTTTTCTTTTGTTTTTTCTTGTTTTTTGGATTTTTCTTTTGTTTTTTCTTTGGATTTTTCTTTAGGATCTTTTCCTTTGGATTTATGTTTCATGACTTCTTTGAATTTTCTTTTCAAAGAAACCTCCTCCTCTTCATCTTCAGATTCTAATTCTTTTTTATATTTGTTTTTGACATATTCCGAAGGGAATAGAGAAACCAAGGTTTTACGGAATTTCTTCTTGTCGAAATCTTGACCTTCTGATTCTTCTGTACCTTCTTCTTCTGTACCTTCGGGATCTTCATCATCATCAGAAGATTCTAATGTTTCATATTCAGACGATTCATCGTCATCATCGTCATCTTCTTCGATCATAAAATCACCTCCATCATCACTAGACGCATCCATTTTCAAGTTCTTCGACTTATCTTCTCTTTTGGATTTATACTTGTCGTTTTTCTTGGAATTATTCTTGGAATTAGTGTTTTTAAGGTTATGGTTAGAAGACATTTTCAAGTGATTGGGTTTAGTATTGAGTTACGTAAATAAAGTTAAGTTAATTGTTTTCAACAGAAATGTTTATATACTTCCAGATCTGGGTATTTTCGAATCCATCAATTTTTTAGGTTTATTTTGTCTTTTTTTGTTTTTTTTCTTGGATTTCAAGACATTTATAAAAAATGAAAAAGAAAATGAAAAAGAAAATGAAAAAGAAAATGAAAAAGAAAATGAAAAAGAAAAAAATTGATGGAAAATCTCTCAAAATCACAAGAAAATAACATCGAATCTATCGACAAATCAAAATCATGAATCTCTTTATTCTCTCTCTCATTCCAAAAGAAATCGCTGAATACATGATGGATAAACACGTCAGTAAAATATTATTAGAAGCAGTTCAAATGTTATGTTCTGCCAAACGAATCGTGGATCCGGAAGATCCCGTGAATGAATATTTATATAAACTCGCCCATAAAAACCATCCAGTTACTATTTGGTGCCGTGCATCTCAAGCCAATTTCGTTTGGACCTTGGATTTGGTCGATGCTCTTCATGCCGAATGGAAATATCGATATGGTCATCCAGAAAAGAAAACACATAAATCATTTCTGATTGCCCAGATTTTGAGAAATCGTTTGCCAAAAGAAGAACTTTTCGGTTCGCAGGGTCTCACCCCTTTCGCATTAGCTATGCCGGTGGAATATAAATGCGAAGATGCTGTATTGGCATATCGCAATTATTACATGTCAGAAGAGAAACGTAAAATCGCGTCTTGGAAAAAGAAACGTGCCAAACCAGAATGGTATGTTTAACCGAAGGATCAGAAACTCGGTAGTTAGGTAAGTATTTTTTTCTTGCAACATGCGCAGGGACTATCTAGAAAAAAGAATATAAAGAGGAAACGCCAGAAGATATGGAGTCATAGAGAGAGTACTCCATTTAACCCGACTTTAGCTCAGTTGGTAGAGCATATGATTGTAGCTCATGTGGTCGTTGGTTCGAATCCAGCAAGTCGGATAAAGAGCAAAACAAAACAAAACAAAACAACCGATAATAAAAAAGTCTCTCCTTTTTATTATCTAATTTTCCATTTTCATTTCAAAAAAATTGACAAGAAATCAAAACCAAAACCGATTAACAACCAAAGAAAATCATATAAAACTTAATATATATATTTCCTAATCCTTTTCTAAAGAACCAAACATAATAATCAGAAATGAAGAGAATTCAAACCAACGAATATAAGAATCCATCCCGTATTATTGGAATTCAATTTAGCATGTTATCTCCCGAAGAAATCGAACGCAATTCGGTGGTCGAGGTCGTTTCGAGAGAAACCATGGTGAATAACAAATTATCTGTGGGTGGTCTTTTCGATTCGAAGATGGGCGTACTAGAACAAGGATTATATTGTCCAACCGATGGACTCACCTATATCGATAGTCCCGGATATTTCGGACATATTGAATTAGCCAAACCGGTGTTTTTCATTCAACATATTAAAGATATTGTCAAGGTGTTGAAATGTGTATGTAATAAATGCGGCAAATTGCTCATAAACAAGAATCAATACAAACATGTTTCCGAAATGCCCGCAGAAGATCGTTGGGATTTTGTCAATTCGATGACCGTGAAACGGTGCGGTGAAGAGACCGATGATGGATGTGGTTACAAACAACCGACGAAAGTGAAAATCGAAGGTTTCGCGACCATTATTGCAACATGGTCTCAAATTGAAGTGGATGGCAAACCAATGACGAAACGATTAACACCAGAAAAAATATATAAATTATTCAAACGTATTTCCGACGAGGATGTGTTATTTATGGGTCTGAGTCCGATTTGGTCGCGTCCCGAATGGATGATTTGTAAAGTGTTGCCGGTAGCACCTCCTGCCGTCCGGCCTTCGGTAAAACACGACGCCCAACAACGTTCGGAAGATGATTTGACGCATATTTACATGAATATTTTGAAGAATAATAATATCTTGAAAGACAAGATTCGAGAGAATGCGTCGCCGAATGTGATTTACAAACATTACCAAATCGTGCAATATTTTGTTGCGATGATTGCGAATAATAAGGCGAGTGGAACGAGCCCTATTGCCCAAACTTCCGGTCGTCCTTTGCAATGTATTAGTGGTAGGCTCAATACGAAATCGGGGCGTATTCGTGGCAATTTAATGGGAAAACGTGTGGATTTCTCGGCGCGTTCCGTCATTACTGGTGATCCGAATTTACCGATTACTGCTCTAGGAGTACCCAAGAAAATCGCCATGAATATTACTCGTCCCGTGACAGTGAATAATCGTAATCGTGCTTTCTTGACGAAATTAGTACAGAATGGTCCAGATACGTATCCTGGTGCGAAAACGATCGAGAGGAAAAACGGCGATCCTATTTCGTTGCGAACCATTGATCGTATGTCGATTCGTCTGGAGAATGGAGACGTAGTACATCGTCATATGATGAATGGAGATGCAGTGCTCTTCAATCGTCAGCCTAGTTTGCACAAGATGAGTATGATGTGTCATATTGTGAAAATCATGGAACGTGGAAATACGTTTCGTTTTAATGTTAGTGTTACCGCACCATATAATGCGGATTTCGATAAACTATAAAGTTTCTTTTCTTGCACAAATGCTCGCATACATTGCTTGAAGAAATCTCTGTCGAAAACAGGGGGCGTGAAAAGCGTGATACCTCCTAGTGTGTATTTTCTTGCCGGTCGAAAAGACTTATTACAAGAAAAACATGCGAAATACCTTGATGCGGGAAGTCCCTAAAGCCTTTACTACCACTCTTCCTTGGAAACATGGAAAGAGGAACTCGGTTAATAGCCGAACCCAATGGTAATAATGTGAAGGATAGGATGGGTAATCCGCAGTGTTACTGTCTAAGTCCGTTATGACAAGGATACGACAGGCATTCAGAGACTGAACGGGTGTTGGTGAATAATGATGGATTAGTCCTCCTGAATTCGCTTAAGATACAGTCCGGCCTGGTAGGAAACTATCGGGGTAAAATCATCGGGAGATGAAATGAATATGCACATGCCGCAAAGTATTTCCGCAGAAACGGAATTAATGTTCTTGCCGGCCGTTACACAACAAATAATCAGTCCAAGTAAAAACGCACCCATTATTGGTATTTTCCAGGATTCTCTTCTTGGATCTTATCAATTCACTCGTGCGAATGTAGAAATGGACGCAGCACAAGCAATGAAATTGCTCATGATGTTTCCAGATGTCGATGTGGCCAAACTAGATCCGAACCAGAAAAAAACATTCACTAGTTTCGATATTCTCTCGCAAATCATGCCTCCTCTTTCTCTCAAAATGAAAACGAAATTATATTCGGATGTAGAAGACGACAAGACAACGAATCATATTGTCGAAATCCGAAACGGAGAATGGAAACGTGGTCAAATCGAGAAATCCGTCATGGGATCAGGAACCAAAGGAATTCTACATCGTGTTTGCAATGATTTCGGCAACAAAACCTGCGTGAAATTCATTAATAATCTACAAAATGTAGTGACGGAATACATGAAAACCAGTTCGTATAGTGTCGGAATCAGTGATCTTATTGCAGATAACAAGACTAAACGACAGATTGTCACTGTCGTGGAAAAACAGAAAAACGAAGTCCAACAACTCATCCAGAAAATCCATTTAGGTATCTTCGAAAACAATAGTGCGTATTCGAATGCCGTCGAATTCGAAAACCAAGTGAGTAATATTCTTGGAAAAGCGCGAGAACAAACCGACAAGATAGCACATAAGAGTTTGAATGCGAATAATCGTTTCTTGAAAATCGTCACTTCTGGTTCGAAAGGAAATATGGTCAATATCAGTCAAATGATTTCTTGTTTAGGTCCGCAATCGATTGAAGGAAAACGTGCGCCATATGGTTTTGATAATCGTACTCTACCGCATTTCACTAAATTCGACGATTCGCCTACTGCACGTGGTTTTATTGAATCGTCGTACATTACCGGTTTGACCGCACATGAAATGTTCTTCCATGCAATGGCCGGGAGAATCGGTTTGATTGATACAGCGGTGAAAACATCGCAAACAGGATATGCTCAACGTCGTATTATTAAATCGATGGAAGATATTCTAGTTACTTACAATGGCACGGTTCGAAATCATATGGGAAAAATCGTTCAATTCTCTTATGCAGAAAACGGATTCGATTCCACTAAAGTCGAGAGTCAGAGTTTTCCTTTACATACGATGTCTATTGAAGATGTGTATATGCGATATGATTTATTCGGTGTATCTTCCAGCGAAGCTGGAGAAGCCGCTGAATCCTTAAGTGAATCAACCAAAGGTTCAGAAAAGAATATTCTCTTGCAGATCTTTACCAAAGAAGCGAAGGGTCGAATCAGTCGTCAGAAAAAAGAAACACTAGAAAAATGCCAGAAATATATCGAGAGAATGTTGGAGTCTAGAGAGAAATTAGTGAAAAATGTGTTTCTAAACAAGAATAATAATCAAGTTGTCTTGCCGGTATCCTTCGTCCATCTCATTCAAAATGTCCAAGGACAACTCGATTTAAATGCCAATACTTCCGTCGATATTACTCCATTAGAAGCATTCAAAATGATCGAAGAATATTACCAGAAAATCCGCGAATATTGCGAATATATGCCAGGAAATGCACTGTTCGAATTACTCTATTACTATTATCTGAATCCGAAAGAATTGTTAGTATATAAACGATTCCATAAAAAGGCATTGATTGTCTTACTAGAAACCGTACTTTTGAAATACAAACAAGCCATTATTCATCCAGGAGAAATGGTCGGAATTATTGCCGCACAATCGGTGGGAGAACCGACCACCCAACTAACCTTGAATACTTTCCACAATACTGGTGTAGCGTCGAAATCGAATGTGACACGTGGTGTGCCTAGAATTGAAGAGATTTTACGTCTTACGAAAAATCCGAAGAATCCTTCCTTGACGATTGCATTGAGAGAAATCGATGAAATGGAACAAGATCGTGCTTCCAAATATGCCAATATGATTGAATATACTCGTTTGAATGATATTGTACAATCCGTGCAGATTTATTTCGATCCAGATGATAATCATAGTGTGATTGAAGAAGATCGAGAGATGTTGGCGCAGTATTATGAATACCAGAAATTGATTACTTCTACCTCTACTACCTCTACTACCTACGGTGTAGGAGGAGGAGGAGGAGGAGCAAAACAATCAGTAGAAAAATGGATATTACGTATGGAATTGGATGCGGACAAAATGCTAGAAAAAAACATCACCATGGATGACGTCCATTTCGCGATTGCAAATGCATATTCGGATCGTGTTTCTTGTATTTATTCGGATTATAATGAAAGTCGATTAGTATTCCGTATTCGTGTGTTGAATCCTACCAATACGACTGCTGCGAAGAAAGCAAAAGGTGTCGATGCTCTGGATGTTTCAGATGATATTTATCAATTGAAAAGTGTTCAGGATTTACTCCTTAAAAAGATCGTATTGAGAGGTGTCGAATCGATTTCCAAAGTCATTCCTAGAAAAATGCAAAATATGTTGGTCTTGCAAGAAGGAAAATATGTGTCGAAAGATCTATGGATTATGGATACTACGGGATCGAATTTATTGGAAGTCTTGGGATTAGCTTATATCGATTACAAACGAACCTATAGTAATGATATTTACGAAGTGTTTGATGTCTTGGGAATCGAAGCTGCTCGTCAAGTGATTTTGAATGAATTGACAGAAGTGATGGAATTTGCGGGTGTGTATATCGGTTATGCACATTTATCGGTCTTGGCGGATCGTATGACCTATAGTAAAGATATGGTGGCAGTGTATCGTTCGGGTATTTTGAATGATGATATTGGTGTGATTGCGAAAGCGTCGTATGAAGTACATACGGAGATGTTGTTGAATGGTGCGAAACACGGTTTGCTCGATCCAATGACTGGTGTGTCGTCGAATGTAATGACCGGACAAATGTTTTTGGGCGGCACGAATTTATGCCAAGTACATTTGGATTTGAAAGAAATGGAACGACTGAATACCCAAGCCGAATTATTACAAGAAACGAAATTGTCGGAAATGGAAGAGATTGAACGACAATTCTCTAGTGTGATGGAGAAAGATAAGGCTTCGGAAGATTGTTCCGCGGCGAATATTACGATTGCGAATTACTTGGGTGCAATGCCTGCAATGAAAGTGGAATCGAAATGTAATATGGAAGAGGATGGATATGATATGGGATTCTAATTTTGTTTTATGTTTGTGTTTGATTGTAAATAAATATTTTTTTCTTGCAAGAAGGAAAATATTTATCGGTTATTGTTTATCTTTAAGAATTGAATTATAATATTTTATAATTTCTTCAAACATATTTTAACATCTATTTTAATGAAGAGGAAGCCCAATAATAATATTCACTTCCAACTAAAGTCGCCAATAAAATTCCACCAAGGATCTCTGGATAATGACAAAACCCAAAATTAAAAATATATGAATCCAACTTATTCCAACTTCTACCAATTACATGTGTAAAATATTCACCACCTTCACAACTATCCTTATATTCTCCTAAAGTACATATATTACAATCTCCTGCAAATTCTTTTTTAGTTAGTATATATTTATTCGTAATTTTACCATAAGACTCAAACATTTTGGTTAAAAAATATGGTCCTGTACTTTTCATTACATGTAAATGTGTGCCAAAATAAGATGCCGCATCTTTATGTTCTTCTAATGCATCAATACAATATTGAAAAAAAGGATGTTTAGGAATCACCATAAAAAACCCATTATTAAACGTACTTTCTATATTCGGTGATCTACACAAAACTAAATCATAGTGCAAGAGATCGTCCAATTTTTTCTTGCAAACTAGATCTAAATCCAAATAGATTCCGCCATATTTATACAATACTAAATACCGGAACGCATCGCATCGTTGGATATCATGAGGATAGGCACGGTAAGTGGGATAAAAATCGGGATAGAATTTCTGGACGAATTTTCGCATGGTTTGATGCGTCCATAAAATGTATCGGTATCCTTTATGTAGTGTCTTGCAAGAATCCACTGCGTCTTTCCATCTTTCCGGAATTGTCTCTGTTTTCCATGTTTGATGGATAATTTTGGGTATCATTTCTTTACGTTTGTTTGGTTTTCTTTTACAATACAACTATTTTTTTGTTTTTCGGCAAGAAAAAAATAGTTTCGTTTATTTTTTGCATTTGGATTTCGTTCTTCTTCTTTTTGTTTTTTTGTTTTTTTGTTTTTTTGTTTTTTTGTTTTTTTGTTTTTTTGTTTTTCGGTGTCTTTTACCACCAGTACTATTTTCTTTCAATAATTTAGAATCTCCTAGTTGTCTTTTTAATGGACCAGGTGTATCTTCCACATCCATATTAGAATCTCCTAGTTGTCTTTTTAATGGACCAGGTGTATCTTCCACATCCATATTAGAATCTCCTAGTTGTC
>Ga0214919_10004564_pt1 | contig 20202 bp, 21 predicted proteins | sample LL1503_MetaG_FD_177994 | JGI IMG/M metagenome (GOLD analysis project Ga0214919, IMG submission 177994) | Freshwater microbial communities from Lake Lanier, Atlanta, Georgia, United States - LL-1503 | ecosystem: Environmental > Aquatic > Freshwater > Lake | place: USA: Georgia | collected... | reverse complement strand
TTGCAGGTGAACCTTGATATTTAATATCATCTTCTGGTTCACATTTACATGTTCTTATGCCGATATAATAAAGCTTTTCAGCATCTTTCATAGTAAGTGTGACTCTATATAGATAAATTTGTTTATTCATAGAATCACTTTCCGCCTGTATAGATTTCCCACTTGATGAAGTTTCCAAGTTGGTATGTTCTACTATTGATTTCTTTAAGGACAGAAGTGCAGAAGTCAACTATTTCTTGATGAATAACTTTCTTGAGTAGAATATTATTGAGTTCTGCATCCGAATCAAGATACATCGGAATATCTTGCCTTAGAACCTTTTTGGCCCATGGCTCGTATCCATACTTTTCTAAGTCTTCAGTGTTGTTTAGATCACCACCAAAATACTGAAACTTGATAAATTTAAGTTTGTTATAATCTGAAAGAAGCTTCTTGCATACAAGATTGTGGTGTGTTAGAATACGAAGATATTTTGCATGAAGGGAAGATATCTTAGCAGTTTCTTGCCCAGGTTCGGTTTCATCAACAACGGCATCTTTTATCCACATTTCCATCAAATCGTCTATAGCCACTGGTGGTTTCATAATAACTCCATTCATATGTAAGGAAATAATATAATATAATATAATATAATGTAATTATACACTATTAATAGTAACTTGTCAATCACAATCTGTCTAATTGATAATAATCGTATCTGAATGTTATATCTGCTGTGAGCGTCGTATCTGCATTGTCAGCAACATTGAAATTAACAGCACCTAATGTGAGTGGATGGACATTGATGAATTTTAATCGGATATTAGGAATGTTAGCATTTGTGTTGATCGTAAGAATAGCATCATGATATACCATAGCCCTAGAATCTTTATATCGGATATACTCAGGGAATTCTGTAGGCTTAGTCAGCGATACAAGCCATTTATATGTTTCTTCCCATATCCGCATATCTTCATCAATGATAGCATTTACTGTTAGTTCATCAAATATAAGTTTATCACCATGCCGGTATGTATTAGAAAAGGGAGTTTCTACTGGAATGGCCGATGTAGAGATTGAAGGAACAACAGCAGTTTGACAAAAATACCGAAGGAATGGCATAGTGGGAAATACAAGAGTAAACTTCGTTGGCTGAAGTAATGATGTATTATCGGGTATTTTTGTAAGGAGTGATTCAGTTGTCATTATGTGTCACTTCCACTTCCTTTGACGCTGCTTAATGGATCGCTCTGTGAATTAAATTTCATTCTATGTCTTGCAAAAACTCTGTCATTATGGCTGAAAGCTACGCCTTGCCCAGCTTTATCAACATGAACTCTAATCTTTTCAGGATTAGCTAAAATATGTTCATAGTGCTGGGAAGGATCGATACTGCTATGGCTATATTTACCATTTGTGCCAGTAGTAGAATGTCTCATGTGATTTCCTACACCAGCTTCTTGAGCAGGAGTTGGGAAAGCCTTCAGAACATGTTTTCTAATATGAGCTACCAACTCTTTTTGAGTTTTATCTTTAAGAGCTTTGTGTATATGCCCAGCCATATTATCAAGTACTTTGTTATTCATATCTTTGATTTTATTTTTATTGTGCGTAGTAGTATTTCTAAGCCAGTCTTTTCTTTCTGCAACACTCATAGTTTTAATTTTAGGAAATTCTTTGTGTATAGATTTTCTATGTGCTTCTAAATGTTTACCTGCTCCATAAGTAGTTTCTTCTAAACCTGGATTGGAAATAGGAACTTTTTTAGATTTATCGGATACTTTGAGACTTACGCCTGTGTGTCTACCACCACCATGATGAATTACTATATCAGAAGCATCTTGTTGCTGAGAAGCTTCAATTCCCGTGGATTTCTTAATATCTCCAGGCTTAGAAGTCCAGTGTACGTCTTTTATTTGTTTTTTACCTAATCGTTTTTTGATATCTTCGGCAGCAGACTTTGCTCTTCTATTAATTTCATTATACTGCTCAGGAGTTACTTTAGCTCTGTTATCATCATGAGCTTGTTTGGGAGTTCTATTAGCATCGTCATTATGTCTGACCATATGCTTACCGTCTCTAAGATGACGGCCCACTAAAAGCTCATGAAGAACACCTTTAGGATCATTGCCTACTTTTTCATCAGTAGTCTTTTTGATTACTTTATTTCTTTCTTCCAAAAATTGTTTGAATGTTTTCATAACTTAACAGTTCCATTTTCTGAGTGACTTATTAATTCTTGAATCAGGATCATGCGCTGTTTTGGCTGATGTTAGTTTACTCTTCATTCCAGACATTCTAGCACAAAAAGATTTACGGCGATTTGCTGCTTTAGATCCTTTTTTCAATTCAGAGGGAGGAGTTGTAACAGCAGTTTGTAAATGACTGCCGGGATGTTCTCTTCGATAGGCCATGACACCAGATTTTTTTAATCCACCTGTTGGATTCTGATGTTTAACGTCAGACCAATCTTCTTCTAAAAATTGTTTGAATGTTAGCATATATTAGTTTCCTGTTCTTTCGCTAAAACTGGACCAGTTTTTTTAAATTTCAAAGCAAATTTCATGAAAGCCTGTGAGATTTTTGGATGTTTATAAGGATCTACACCAAAAGACTTTGTATGGAGAGCAGGCGGAAGCTTTGCTGAATTATGTGTATTCACATCTACAGCTAAGGATGCCTCGAAAACAAACTGCTTAAATGTTAACATTAATTGCCTCTCATGATTGTTACCATGATTGTATTTATGTAATCTGAGAATACACTAAATAGAGTTGTAAGCCACGATGTTACGAGCATCTGCTTACTCTAGAATAGAACAAGGAGTATTCCAGCTATGAGTATATATCAAACAGGTATAATCTACTGTTACACGAACAAAGTAACGGGTAAGCAGTATATCGGCCAAACAATTCATCCAGACCAGAGAAAAGCAAGTCATCTTAGTGAAGCGATGGGTGGCAACTCAAATTATTATTTCCATCGATCTATTAGAAAACATGGATGGAAAGCATTCGATTATGTAGTATTAGAAGAAAATGTTGATAGAGCAATATTGAATCATAGGGAAGACTTCTATATGGAGAAATATAATACTATATGGCCTAATGGATATAATCAATGCCCAGCTAATGGTTTAGATATAGTAGCAATAGAAAAGATGAAAGCCACCAAGCGCGCACGGTTTGCTGCTATGAGTGAAGAAGATCGGCGCGAATCTACACGAAAAATGACTGAGGGTAATATTGGTAGTAAAAGAAGTGATGAGACTAAGAAGAAACAAAGTGAGAGTGTTAAGAAATATTTAGCAAAGAATCCGAGAGTTTGCAGTGAAGAAACAAAAAGAAAAACAAGTGAGACAATGATAAGAGTTAGAGCAGAAAGAAATTGGTCAACATCTAAAAAAAAAGGGGAGCAGTGAAGCTCCCCCTTAAGTAGTCGTTTCTTATTATAAGAATATAGTCTCAAGTGAGATTTTTCACACGGAATATTCTGTAATAAATATTTGCATTGCTAGCAGTATTACGTTCGCCAACAACACCGTCACCAGCAGTTGTCGCAAACGGATTTGCCACCATTCCATATCTTGTCTTGAACCCGATTTTCGGCTGGAAGGTATCTTGACCAATTGCACGAACCATCTGGAGAGGAACGTATGGGCAATAGAATAGGCCTGCATCATAAGGTGAAGTGCCCTTATAACCAACAGTGACTAGTTCATCACCATTGCTTGAACCACCAAAATATGGATCGACGTAAACCTTGATGCGACCATGGAGCATACCAGCGAAGGTATTGCCAGTGTCGTCAACATTTAGATTAGCCTGAAGTGCTGGAGTATAATCCAGAACGCCTGCCATTGCCATTGCTGAAGCAACATCTGAAGAAACGATCACGATGTTGCCCTTGCCGCGGCGAGTAGCCTTAGCAATTGCGTTAGCATCACGCTCGATCTGGAAGATTAGGCCCTTGAACTTCTCAACTGACCAACGGCCATTTGAATCGGTATCAAGATCGAAAGTACCAGCGGTTGTAGTACCGTATGCAGCGCCGAGTGTTGCTGACCGATAAATTGTACGAACAACTTCGCGGTTGATTTCAGCAAGAATCTCAGTTGATAGAATGTTAGCAAGTTCAGTCTCAGCATCTAGACCATGAACGGCCTTAAGATCCTGAGCAAGTTCCATGGTATACTCTGCCTTGAGTGCGCGGCTTCTAGCAGTAACAGTAACCTTATCAATGCTGAATGCCATTTCACCGAAGCCATTTGAAGAAGAATCTCCAAGAGCTTCAGCTTGAGCAGTTGTCATGCCCTTGCCAGTAACAAAAGAACCGGAATCGCCCAGCCCCAGAACTGGGTTGGTGTTACCGGCTGGGTGTGCACCGACGCTACCGAGAGTAAATGCACTGTTCTGTGAAGAGAATGCAGTGTTTGCTTCGTTGAATAGTGCTTCGACACCAGTCTGATTGGTCATGCGCGACTTCATTGCGAAGATAAGCCCGGTTGGGCCAGTCATTGGCTGAACGCCGCAGATATCATATGCGATGAGGTTTGGTAGTGCGCGGCGAACCAAGCTGATTAGAATTGGATCATAGCTACCGATTGCAGCACCAGTAGCATTAGCTGGTGCTGATTCGAAAAGATTTGACTGACGACCTTCTTCAGCCATAGCCTTCTCTTGATTTTCCAGAACGAGTGCAGTAACAGCACGGCGATATGGATCCTTAATTGATGGTAGCCCGTTAAAGTCTAGGACGGGTGACCACTTAGTCTCTAAGGTTTCTGTTAAATACATAGTTTTAGTACCTTTCTTATTATGCATAAAGTAATTTTACTTTATGCCCTTTGTGTTGTTTTCTATTTTGTATGCCATATGCTACTGATCTTAGAGCAAATTCGCATAAATTGTTTTCTTTCGCAAACTTTCTTAAGTTATTTATAATTTTTATTTCTCCATTTGGAAATATTATTTCCCAACTTTTAGCATTACAAGTTAACTTTTCTTGATGGTCTTTAGTTCTGGTCGATTTTTTAACACCTTTACGTTTAATACTCATTCTTTTTTTAGTATCTTCAGAATGTTTTGAAAACCAACCATCACCACCATCTGTTTTATTTAATAGAATGCCAATTCCTATATCTTTTCTACCATACCAACGAATATATCTTCTTTCTAACGCACACGCACCAAGATTAGTTAAATCAGATTCCATTACAACTCTTAAAGCCTTATTTTTAGGAATTGATAAACCTTTATGTTTTTCGTTTATCCTGTTATTTTTACCTTTTCCTATATAATAAGGTGTTAAATCTCTCTTTCTTAAATAAGCATATATATAATACATACTGATACCTCCTTTTTAGGTATTAGAGCGGGCGGGTGTTACAGCACCGTGGCCCGCATTTATTAGTTAGGTAGTTTCCGACCAAGAGTTTGCACATATCGAGCCATTGGGCCTTGTAGATTTTCATTAAGCACGCGGCCATCAGGGCTCGATTCTATTTCCGCTCTATCAAGTGCTAAGTTACCTTCGCCTGTTGATCGAATTGGGAAATAGTTCTCTCTTAGTGTCATTATCTTTTTTGTAAATTCGCCCTCAGAAGTAAATTCAACGCCTTCTGAAAGTGTCTTAAGCTTTTCAGCCTGAGTATCAGTTAGCCCATCACAAGCATTAGCTAATACTTCAAACTGCTTTGATTCGCCGAGTGTTTTATTGAGATGAACATTTCGGCTAATTTCTTCGTTGAGCTTGCTCTCAAGTTCTGTAACTTTTGATCCTAGCTCTTCTATGACGGAAACCTTATCTTCTGGGATATCGATATAGTTCTCTGCGAAAAGTTGGCGGAGACCAGTGATAAAGTCTTCGGTTAGTTCTGTGCGAAGGCCATTCTCGATAGCAACTTCGTTTTCTGTAACCCATTGCTCAACAACATAGTTGAGATAATCATCAACATTTGAAGAAAGATTCTCAGTGATTTCCTGGACTTGCTCTTCAAGTGTCTCAGCATATGCTTCTTGGATCTTGACTAGTTCTTCTTCGACCTTCTGCTGAACAGCAGCTTCGAAGATTGTTGTAGCCTTTTCCTTAAATTCTTCTGAAAGGTCTTCGCCCTGAAGGAGTGCTTCAATGTGCTCGGACATATCGATCTTAGCAACTTTCTCTTGAGCTATTTCTTCATTTTGAACAGACTCTTCAGCAGTATCTTCTGATACCATTTCAAAGTTTGCTTCGATAGCTTCAGCGATCTGATCTTCGGTTAGACCTTCTTCCATCTTTTCTTGGATAAAGTCCTGAAGCTCTTCTGAGATTTCAAAATCTTCTTCCATAGCTTCAGCAGAAGCTGACTTCTCTGCCGGAGCAGCTTTGCGGGATGACTGTGAAGATGCACTAGTATCTTTGCCAATCTTCTTCGAAGCTTTAGCTGAAGGAGGAACATCTCCTTGCTTAACTAGTGCTGGACCAAGGTCTTCAACATCATTGTCTGATGGAGAATCTGCTCCTGGATTAGCAAATGCTTTGCTGTCGTCTGGGTTAGACTTTGGGTGAAGAGTTGCTGAATTTGGATTTGTGTTGTTCGCATCTCGATCAGGAGACGAATCGTTCGACTCCTTCATAAGAATAGCCTTTGCAGTTTCAGATAGTGACTTAGCCATGGTAGATTTCTCCTTTATATTAATATTATTTATGTTACTTAGAGTTTAGAGATGAAGTTTGTGAATACTTTAAGAGCCACAGCTTCTATATCATTCCGAGAAGCTTCAGATATCATTTTCTTTGCTTTATCGTACTGATACATAGTCCATTTGCCATTCTCAAGGATCCAGTCGCAGTTTTCCATAATGCCTCGGACAAATGCTTCAGGCGCCGAAGGATCTGCCACAATATCGGCTGCTGTAGCCAAATGAAAGTCATCCTGGACAAGTTGATAGCCATTGTGTGCGCGAAGAGACCCTACGCCTCTTGTAGACACACCAAGACTAGCTCCACCATCTAATAAACTCTTAACAATCTTACCATTAGGAGTATCTAATATCTTCGCTTTACCAATAAAATTATTGCCATCTGCTCGAAGGCTTGTGATCATATGTGATACACGGTCTAAATTGATTGTAGGTGAATCTGGATGTCCTAATTCCCCGAATGCTCTATTCTTGTTTACATAGTCAGTATTATATCTATTGACTTCTTTTTCAAGAATATGCCGAGGATACATCCGACCATTCTTATTCTTGACTTCGCTCTGGAGAAAGATACCCTCGATATGTGGTTCTTTTTTGCCAGTCTTAGCGTCTTCAGTCATAAAATATCGAATGTCGTTAACTTGTTCTTTGATTAACTTCATATTATTTAATTCCTAATCTGGATCTTTTTCTCAGCGACATAGTTCTCTTCCGGAGTGTTCTGGATAGTTTAGCCCGGCGCTTGAGTTTACCTCTTCGTTGGCCCATTTTTCTATGCCGTCTTTCAGCAGGAGACATCCGAGTAAGTTTGCCTCCGCGAAATGTTAGACCAGGTGCAGTCGATACTTTCTTGCGCCGTTGAACAACACCATTTCGTATACGAGCCCTGACAATTTTGAATCTAGCTTCATCAAGAGTTTCTTCTTTAACATTCCAGTTATGAGTCTTTGTATTATGTTCTTTTTGACCAGGTCCAATATCAGATATTTTGTATCCAATATCTTTATCTGTGCTAACTTTAATCATAGGGCGTTTTTGTCTTGCCCTATCAGCTTCCATACGCTTACGAGCAACAAGCTTGTTTGATCCGTATACTTTCGGAAGAGCTTCATCAAGTGATTTTTTTTCTTTTGTTATCTCGACAGGCCGAGTATAGTAATCTGTAGGTTCACTATGTTTCCCATATGAATGGATTGAATATCCTTGATTTTTTAGTTCTTTATGCTTTGGATTACTGAGCACTTGTTGTTTAGCCCGCTCCGGAGTTTTATGAGGATTATCATGACCGGACATAGTAACATGATGGATCTCTACATGTTTAGGATGAGATTTTATATAAGACATTTTATAATCAACATTCTCATCAATTTGGTCGTTATCTTGCATATAATCAGACACAGAATTCATATAGTCTGCTGCTTTTGTAATTTTAGATTGTGTCCAAGCTTCAAGTTCTTTATTACCTTTAATTTTAGACATAATGTTCTTAGCATCTTTAGTAAGCGCCATTAATTCAGACCGAGCCATAGAACTTTCATCGCCAGCGCTATCTTCTTCTTCCATGGTAGAATTCTTGGCTTTCCATGCAGTAGCATATGCGATAGATTTTTCTTTATCTGTCAATCCATTCTTTGCATATTTAGCTTTGATGTGCTTAACCATTCTTTCATACTTAGCACCAGGAGGAGCTTTTTCTTTAAGTTGATCCCGATCACCTTTGCTGTCGCGATTTACATTGTTTGGATTGAACATAGCATCAAAACCACCTTTGACGCGATCATTAGGTGTTTCATCTGGTATATTTTTAGATTTATTAGTAGAATTAATTAAATCACGGATTGGATCATCTGGCATTTTAAGGACTTCATCGCGTCTATCTTCAACATTATCGCTTCTTCTCATATTACTAGTATCGAGTTCAAAAATAGCAGACTCTTCTTTAATAACATTCTTAGCAGCAATCATCTTTTTCATCTCGATGATCTTGCGCTCTGCGATATACTCTAGATTTTCACGGACAAGCTTTTCAGCACCACTAAAATTCTTATTGATAATATCATGGATTATTTTTGTCATTGTGCTGGGCCGAGATTGAATGCTACTGGATCAGCAATCTGCCCTGCTTCATAATCTGCGCTATTCTTGCGTAGATCGATAAACAGAGTAAATGTTTCTCCGGCTGCATATCCTGCTGTAGTTATCATTACATTACCTGTTGTATTAGCAACAGCATTAGGATTAGAAATGGTTGCGCCATCACCCATGCTCTGGAAGTCATAATCGAATCTATTACTTTTACCAAATGTAACTATTGCTACATTAGTTTGAGCAGCAGTACCATGCCATTGCAGAGTAGATATGCCATTGTTTGATTGGGATGCACCAGCAATTCTCTTAATCGTTGTTCTATAATTAGACTTTCTATCTGTACCACCCGTCTTGATTTGACCATTAGCATTTAATGAATATGCTAGTAATGATGCATCCAGTAATACTGTATTTGCATCAGCACTACCATCAGAAACAAAAACATACTTGAGTAATGATCTTTTAGCTGTATCGATTATGTTTTGTTGTTTAATTACATTTGCCATTTATTAATACCCCAGTGCGAAATTGACTGCTTTTCTGAATGATTCTTTGCTCTCACTCAGCATTTTCTCAAACTTAGCTTTATTCTCAGTATTCAAAGATTCATATACAGTAAGAACCTTTTCTGCAATATTAGTATTTATATCAATTAGATTCTCATTTACAACAATATTATTGGATGAGCCGCTTTTGACGAATTCTCTGATCTGATTTATGATAGTTTCACTTACAGGTTTTCCCGTCAATGCTCTATTATATCGAACTTGTGCGACAGGACTCATTCCTCCTTGTACTGCTCCAGGTGCTATAAGAGCCGTAGATGTTTTAGTGCTATTTCGTATGTCATAAGGTGTCCTAGGACCTGTAGTGCTTGTTGATACTGGAGCCTCTTCGCTTCCAGAAGAACCTCTAAGAACAGCACCACCCACAGAACCAGCTATCCGAGCTAAACCACCACCCAATTTATTAGCAAAACCTTCAGATTGAGTTTGTGGTTTTGTTATACTTTTATTCCAATCAACTTGTTGTGTTGGACTAATAAACTGCCCTTGTGTTGTCGTTTGTCCAGCAAACGCTTTGTTTGTTTTAGTATTATTTTCCATATCATAAGGTGTACTAGGACCTGTAGTGCTTGTTGGTGACGCAGATGAGTTACTATCAGAACCGCCGCCAAGCGCAGCAAGACCGGCAAATTTTGCAACCTTACTAACATCAGCAACCTTATTAACCTTAGAAACCTTACTAACATCAGCAACCTTATTAACCTTACTAACATCAGCAACCTTACTAACATCAGCAACCTTACTAACCTTAGATGCAAGATTAGCCATTTTAGCAGCTTTAGCTGCTGATGCTGCATATCCTACCACTGGTAGTGCACCCAACGCATCAAGTCCAGCACCAACATAATCTCCTCTTGAAAGCGATAAACCTGCTGATCCTAAACTTGCGATTGATCCTGGCGGTCCAGGAATAAAACTAGCAAGATCGGCGGCGAGATCAATGCCGCCGTATTCTCTCTTCTCTTCTATTTTTTTATAAAATTTAGATTTTACGGAAGACTCTTCTTTTACTTCTGATAAAATTCCTGTTGCTGTACCAAATTTTCTTGCGCCAGTTACTGCGGATTTTACAGCATTACTAACTCCCGATGCAACCTTATCTGATGTTTTGGGCGCAATTGTTTGTGCGAATTTTCCTGTTACACGCCCGATCAGCTTCATTGCGCCAACCGCGCCATGTGCTCCGAGATGGCCTACGCCTTCCCATCCAGATGGAACATTATCAAACGCAGATTTTTTTGAATTATTTTTAATATCAGTAATTGCTTTATTAGCCGCGGCTCTTGCTCCCACTTGAGCATTTTTACCTCCCCATGACCTACTGTATCCAGGTTTTTGAGGTCCATTCGGTCCAACAGGCCCAAATTTAATTTTATTACCCATGTGCTTAATTATTTGATTAGATTTTTCACCTGCTATTGCTGCTCTTGCTGCTTCTTCAGGAGTATCATCTGTAGGAACAGATTGTTTGGCACGCTCAACCGCAGCTCTTTGAGCCAATGCTTGAGATATCTCTTCGAGATTATCTTCATTAATACCTGTTACATTTTCACCAAAAGGTATAGTGATATACTTGTCAAGAGCCTGTGAATAATATAAAGCAACTTTTTGATGATCTGGATATACACGAATAGCTTTACGCTTTAGAAGTATAATAGCAGGCATTCTTTTATTATCATATTCTTTATCGCCACGAGGATCATATTTGCTTAGATAATCGTCTTGTTTATTCTCATGCATATCATGCCGCATAACATCTTGCTTGACTTTAGTGTATACTTGCTGTGAGTGAAGAACTTCGTCCATGAGCGAATCAAGAAGATCAAGGAGAAGCTTTCTTTCAACAGGGCTTAATTTACCCGAATCTTTTTGCAAAGCTCTTTTAAGCATGGGTATCTTTTTAACATCAAACAGACCAGAGCGGGCCAAAGCAGTTAGTTTCCGCATATCATCGTCTTTTTCAACTATAAGATTATAAGACTCTCTAATCTGCTTGATATTAATCATTATACTAAGCCTTTTTCTGCCCGAAATATTGCTGGGCCATTACAATCTTTCTTTCTTCAAGCTTTTCTACAGCCTTAGTTGTAAGGGATGCATTGAAGTTCGTCTTCATTTCATCTAGATTATTACTAATGATACTCTTGATAGCTTTTTGGACGCTCATACTCATATCTCCTTTTAGTATATTTATTCTTCTATTATAGAACACTTGAATAATGCTACTTGTTTACTTACACTATCGCTGGTTTGAGTGATAGTTGAATCTACCATATGAGGACCTGATACAACTCTTAACTTTGTCCCACGCGGTAATAGCGTTTCCATCTCGCCTGTAGCATCAGATATATTATCTACATATATCGATTTTTGACCCTCTTCAATATCTATTTCAAATACGACGCCGGCTTCTTGATTTAAATCTGAAAACTGATCGATAGCTGTATCATGATCTAATGATGTTGATATATATCCTCTAAAGATATAATCTTTGCCTGATTTAATTTTTCTAAAGTCGTATCTGGCCGACAATCCAGTATATGTAGTATAACCAAATGGGGCGCCAGTCTCTTCAAAAGCAGCATCGATATTTTGTATTTTTTGCGCTACAACATTGGCCTGATCTGGTTGTGTCTCTGGATCAAATCCTTTGTATAGATATCGATTAATACTAGTAAAGTCTGTTCCAGTATATGCTTTGATAGCATCAACTTCTTCTGGAGTAAATAGATTTGGTTGATAAAAACTACTTAATTGAGTAGCAAGTGCTATAACTTCTTTTGTGTTCTTTTTCTGATAACTATTTTTTATATCATCATCTGTCTTAATTGCCCGAATAGTTTTCTTTTTCTCTTGATCAAAGTGCTTAAAGCTATCCACACTAGTTTTAGCAGTTGTCTTAGCTATATTATCATCAATTGACTGGAGTGTTTTACCATCTTCTTGTTGCCCCTTGAATGGTAAAAGCTTATCATTCTTGACAATATACTTGACAGCACCTGTTTTATCTGCATAGCGACCAAATCCAACATATGTGAGACTCATAGTTTTAGCCATCTTAGCAGCTTCTGATGATGGTTCTGTCATCATCGATGCTGTAAGCCCCTCATTCAGAAACTGACTGAATTTGGAAATTGACATATTATGCGATTTCCATCGTATCATTGATGAATCTCATTTTCTTTTTATCAATCAATGGATCTTCTTGTTCTTTTGTGCTACCATCTTCTTGTTGTTGTTGTTGTGGCTGCTGTTGTTGAACATCTTGACTTGGCGTAGGAGGCGGAGCATTAGCTGGCACTTGTGCTTGAACAGGTTGCCCATTAGCATCCAGCTGGACTGGATTACCATTTGCATCTGTGGGTTGTGCAGAAGCAGCTTCATTAGCCATCTGAGCATTTATTTCTTCAATATCCTCATCGGTCTGTTGCAGAATATTCCTTTTGACCCATTCAGCAGAATAATATCGACCAACATACGGATCGACTAGCTGCAATGTCTGCATTCTAGCTGTTATTAATTCAGCTTCTTTAAGTTCAGTAAAATTATTATCTTTCTTATAATCGTACCAGATATCCTCTTTAAATGTTTTCCACTCTTCTTCTGTACACACTTTTTTGAGCAATAGTTGAACACGGAGAAGATCATCAAATAATGTTGAGAATTTATTTCTTAACCGTTGGACAAACTTATTGAACTTAAGTTCATCCCGTGTAATTTCTGTTGTGCGACCCAATGAGAATCCAGTTGATGATTCAAGACGTGATACCGGAACGCCTAGGGCCCGATATAGTTTCTTTTCGAAATACTTAACATCTTCAAGTTCGCCTAAATTCATAGCACCAGGTAATGTCGTGATCTCGGTTCCTTTGGAACCTTCCCTCCTGGGCAACCAAAAATCTTCGAGCATTGAGAGGTGCTTTCGATCATCTTTTATTTCACCTGTGCTTGAATCATATACTAACTTATTTCGATATTTGACCATTGTATCACGAAGATATTGTTCGGCTTTGATAGTTGACATATTACCAACATCAACATAGAATACACGGCGTTCAGGTGCCCGAGACAGTCTATAAATGACTGTAGCATCTTCGACCATTCTTAGTTGATTGAGTGGCTTGATAGCTTTATGTAAATATGAAAGCACCATCGCTCTCTTACCATCCATAAGGCCAGAATTAACATTGACAACAGCATCTACTGCTATCTTTGCGCCTAGATTCGAATGTGCACCGATCACGCCTCTTTCATTATAAAGATAATATTCTGACTGGCGCTTAATAATTTCCATGCCAGTTCTGCTATCTTTTGTTTTTTGAATTTCACGAATCTTGCGGATCCGCCGAGGATCGATATATCTTAGCTCTTCAATTCCTCTCTGAGGGCTTTTATCATTAATGACTACATGGTAAAATAAGCGCCCATCAATATACCAACGCCTATAAATATCATGCCCCATATTACCGAAATCTAGTAACTTAAGGATAAAATCGAATTCTTCATTGATTCTTTTTTTGATTGTATCGGGTTGTTTTAGGTCATCCAGATTTAACTCAACACCTTTGCCGTTATCGTCATTGACAATAGATTCATTGACAACATCATCAATAGCTGTTTCAAGTTCGGGTTGCATTGACATTTCGCGATACCGAGTGATCAGCTCGATTTCATTTCGAACAACACCATCCAGATCGACATATGTGCCATAATACGATCCTGATTGGATCGTGACAGCACCATCCATATTCTCAGGAATAGAGAATGTTTTGTTTTTAATGTCTTGGTCTTGCGAAGTTTGTTTATTGGCGCGACCAATTTCGAAACCGAATAGAGTTAATGCCATTCATAATTCTCCGGTGATTAACGAGGAGAATCGATCTCCTCGTTATAATTATATATAACTTATTTTAACCGGCTATTGGAATAACATTAGTACTAGCATCGGTTGTATCACTCTCCCACCATTGATAGGCAAAAGTCACTGAATATTCTTCAATCGAGTCGTTTGCACCCCAATCAAGTTCAATCGGGCTAATATCAACTGGGAACAATCCAACAAAGTTATATTTCTTAAGAACTTTGCCGGTTTTACCGTATTGTATAACAGTGCCGTCTTGCTGATATCCACCATCGCCTTGTGTGAATGCTGCATTCCTAACATTACTATAGTGTGAATTTATACCACTCATCCACTTCTCAAGTGCATTCCGAATTATAAAGTCCTCATCATTGATAATTGTTACACTCCATTCCGGAAACTGTCTGTTACCAGCAAACTTAAGCTCACGACCAAAGTAGAATACAGGTACATGACTCACTGCTGATCCAGGTAAACTTCCTGTCTTACACATGAATGTGAATTTTCTAGAAGCACCTTGACCAGATGCGAATCCTGTTGATGCCGAAGAATTAGTAGCGATGATAGGAAAATTTAGCGAGCATTGGAATAAATTTGGACGCGCACCATCCTCTGTCATCTGGGCCCTAAACTCTTGTACTTGAAAAGCCATATTTTTAACTCCTTTTTTCTTATATTTATATTATATTATTAGAAGCGCCCAACAATTTCTTCAAAAGCTACGCCCGTCCTTACGGCCACAAAATTCAATTGAATAAAATTTATGGCCCGCGCTGGCTTGATATAAATGTCACCGATAAATCGATTCCCATCAATAACATCAGGAGTATTATTTGTAGCGTCACAAACAACACGGTAATCATAGATACCGCGACGACCCTTGACAGTCCGGAGAAATGGCTCAACGAGTGATATGAATTGTGCGCGTGTAAATTCATCATTGAATTCAAATAGTGAAGCTCTTGATGCTTTTGCGATAGCTTTTTCAAGAACGATGAAAAGTCTGCGAACATTTATTCTATCAAAAGATGATGGCTTAGAAAGAAGAGTTTTATCTCCATATAGAATAGTACCTTCGCCTGGGAAAGTAACAATAGGATTGATGCTATTCTTGTAGAGATCATCTCTGTTGCCCTGGGTTGGATTCCAACCTAGCTTAATGACATTCTTAATACGTCCTCGGCTTAATCCTGCTGGAGAAAACCATGTATCTGTAGTAAGATCCGTTCGGACACAAAGCCCTGCAATATCTCCATTCATTGGTAACCAACGATACACATTGTTATACTTATCGAATTGATATTTCCAAGTTGAGTCCATCACAGCATATGATGTTGATCTGCCTAGAGCATTTCTATAAGCAATAATATCGGTAGTTTCATTACCGATATTGTTTACAGTATTAGCTTTTGTTGGTGAAATAAATGCTACACAATCTTTTCTTACTTCGCAAATATTATCAATGATATATTGCTGAACTACAGCATTATGATCGCCTGTAAGAATTAGTGAAATATCAGCTTCTGCTGGATTTTTAAACATATCATACATTAAGGTAATATCACCTTGACTTGCCATATTGAAAGTACCATTGGACAATGATGCTGTATATACTGCATTTGATTGTGTGAAAGCTGTATTTGATGCTTGTGTACCCCAAGTAATTGTATCAGGGCTTAGATTTGCAGCTTGTGCATGATTCATGATGTAAATATACTGTGACGTGTCATTAATGACATTTACATAGTAGTTCGAAGAGCCATCGTCAGTCTTAGCATCTGAGGCCTTTGATACATAAGCAAACTTTTCTAGAACAGTATTTGCAGTACCAGTAAACCTGCCCTCTTCATCAATAACAATGATGTGCATTTCATCATTCGCGCCGCCAACGCCAGCTACATTTAATGATGTCGTCGGGCGCGAAGGGAACTGATCATAGTATGTCCAAATACCAGAAGACCAGGCAGTGCAAGCTGTAGCACTATTTCCTGCATAGAGCGATACTTTCAGGCTGTTTCCTATTTTACCAGGATATCTAGCTGCGAACATACCATATGTGTTTGAATTTGGCACTGCAAGATATGATGCTTCGTAAACGTCGCGGTTAGCAATCGACAGCGCTTGCCCAGCAGATGTTGCATTTAATAAATTGCTTGTGTTAGCAGAACGGACAAGACGAAGATTCTGAGCATATGATAGGAAGTTAGCTGCTGTAAAGAATGAAACGAATGTGTTAGAATCTGGCTTGCCAAAAAGTTGGACAAGCTCATTCTCGTTCGAAACATTGATAATTTTATTAGCAGGTCCCCAAACAAAGTTTCCTACATACGCGCCTTCCGTTGTTCCTACTGCTGGAACATTCGTACTTAGATCGATTTCAGATACATTGACACCTGGTGATAGTTGAAACGCCATTTTTTATCTCCTTTTAGGAAGGTTTATTATTATATCTCGTATAATATATATTTAGTTTTTTACACTATTCAACATAATATCACAACCTATGCTTATTACTCAGTGTATCAAAATCGACATTATCAAATACATATTGTCTTTTTCTATCCAGTACCCACAATTCTTTATCTCCCATGTCATTATCAAGATTGTCATTTAACCCATTATCGATGATTCCAAAGGGTACTATATCATTATCCATGACTTCAAGCTGTTCTTTCTGGAGGACTTGCCGTATATCATTATTTATATTTTGCTTGAAATACTTCTGAGATGCTAACCAGCCGAAATGGACCATAGTCATAGCCAGGTCATCATGGGATCCTTCTTCAGCAGCAAATGATGCTTTACTTGATGAAAATGTAGTGAATTCTTTGATAGTGTCTTCATCATATACTAGCAACTTATCCGATTCGATAAGCGTTTTAAGATTAGCACACCCTATTTTCTTAGTCTGGACAGAAGTTTTAAGCCCATATGCGATCCTTCTAGTATAGCCACCTGTAAATTGCTGGCCTTGTTTACCCCTCATTTGAATTTTGATTAGATTGTCATAGTTCAACTCATAATGGAGAATATCTGCTACCTGGAGCCCAATAGAATTGATTTCTACTAATATAAAAGCTTCATTATATTTCATGCCAGCAGTGTATAGCACTGTTGGGAATAGCATAGGTGATATAGTATTATTCCTATACTTAGCGACTTGCTTATATGGAATGCTTGTCACATCGATGATTGAAAATGTCGAATAGTCTAATCCTTGCCCCTCTGCTACATCTGCTGTTAGAACATATGTATTACCAGGAACTGGCATTTCTATTATATCCATATTACTATCATGAGCAATAGCATCTTTTGAAGTAGCAAACATTTGTTTGATTTTAGGTCCGCTGATCAAAGTATTAGTCGATCCGAGAAATTCTACATTAAATTCTTGTTGGAATTGTTCAGGTGATGTATTTCGGATAGTCTCTTCTTTCCATGCTTCATCTCTACCAGGAATAGCAGACCAATGTACTTCAATAGGCACATAATCCGATTTCTTTCTTTCAGCATTATTCCACATAGTATAGAAATGATTCATGCCTTTGGGAGTAGAAACAATGATAATCTTAGTGTCTGTACCAGCAGTAATAACTGGATATGTTGAAGTAAAGAACTCTTCTGCTACATTATTTGGAACGAATGCGAATTCGTCAAGAAGGATCATATCATATGAACCTGACCGAAGACCGTCTGCTGATGTAGCAAATGCGCCGATCTTTGATCCATTCTCTAGCTCAATATTACCTTTGTTCCATTCAATAATACCCGATTGGAGCCATGTAGGTAGATTTTCATATGCTAATTTAAGTCTTTGGAGTAGGCCATTGGCCGCGGCGCCTTTATGAGCCAGAACTGCCATATTAAAGTTTTCATTAAACAACAAAGAATGGAGAAGATACGCGATAGTTGTAATAGATTTCCCACTTTGTCTAGGAATCTTACATATAACAAATCGATTTTTCTGAAATGTATGAATCATTTCTTCTTGAAAATCATATAGTAGAAATGGTTGAACGCCTTTACCAAGAACAACAATTTTCATATATGTTTTGATGAAATATATCGGATCGGCCATGCATTTCGCATATTCATCGATCTCATACTGAGACATAGCAATATTAGTGAATGCTCTTCGAAGCCTAGGGTTGCCATTATATCCCAGATTTTTAACCATTATTTACCTATTCTTTAACTAATATATTTATTTGAAATAGTATTCATAATTAGTCGTATTCACATTCACTCTGTATTCAGAAGCGCCGTTATCAATATGAAATTTTTTGACTATATCTGTCGATGGGCTAAGCGTTATCATTCTTCTGATTTCAGGTTTATGTTTCATCATATAATTTGCCATCTTTAATATTATATTCCGCCCACAGCCCGGAGCATAACTCCATACACTATAAAATACTGCAATGTCAGGAATCAGACAATCTTCAAATAGCTGCTCTGTACTATTGGGTATAATGTTTTGATAACTCACACATATGATTGAAAGAGGTAATTGAGAAATTTCAGTGTCGAGTAGCACAATAACTTCTTTGTTTTTACCAATTCTCGATTCTGCTGATATTTCAGGCCTGACAGGATCTTGCTCGATGAATTCTATAAAATTATCTTGCATAGTGCTGATGATATGTAACATTACCTATTCTTCAATTGATGAAGTAATTCTGCTGTTGTGCCCACAAAAACTGCTTTGTCGATAGTTACATTTGTTTCATCAAGTTTCTTATTATTGTCACCACCTTTTAGATCCTTTGTCTTTTTCTGAAGATCAAAAAGGTCTTTAGTGGTATCAGCAACAGTTTTCATCAGTGTTGCCATAACTTCATATGCTCGTGGCGATTCACTTTCTTTAGCTAAATCTCCGATACCCTCAATAGCATCATTACCTTTATTGATAAGGTCGCGGAATGTTCTTCGTGCTAATCGATAGTCCTCATCTTGATCAGCCTGATTCTCAGTAGGAGCATCAATAACTGTTTGCTCGGATCGGACAACTAGCGGTAGCTTTTTAGCTGCTGCTGGTATAATATCAACAATATTCTCTATACCTAAAGCATTAGATAGTGCATCACCTGTTTTCATGATTATGTATTCGGCCATTCTGTAATAACAGTAGTGTAACCAAAGTCCTCTCCGGGCTGAGCAGTATTAGGCTTAGGAGTAATATCAATTACAGCCAACTTAAGTGGTGTAGCATCAAAGCTCTCGATAGTGTATGAAGCATTTGTTGATGTTGCTTTTATTTTATTTCCGACATTAAATGTTCCCTGGGCTGCTCCTATTTCAAGTTTATTTATAGTCGGATTCCAGCTCATGACAATGCCGTATGCATTAGCAGTCGATGGGTTACTTCCCTGATATATTGTATCTTGAATCATGAATGTGCCATTGTTACCATTCTCAGTATTTATTCTTATTATGTTCCCCCGAACAATAGACGGATCATTGAATATATTTGTGATGCTTCTCTTGATAATCTTGGGCTTAGAAATGGGCCCATAATAGTTAGCCTTGACTGTAAATGCAAGTGTCCAGTGTATATACCGAACAGAATCAAAGTTTCCCTCATACTCAACATTGTTTGATACACTAGTCAATATGACAGGAACATCTTTGAGGAATCCAAGTTCAGGTATAGCATTGATCGTCACTGTATAGTCTGGATTAAAATATGGTAATATTTGCTCGACAATATGAGTACCATCATCGATATTCTTAGCATAGATGTTCAGTTCAAATGTTAGATCATAGGGCACGCCCATATACATCGAATTTGACTTGGATGCACTATCTGCTTTAGCATGGCGAAGGAGTGAATTCTGTTTCCTAGTAGCATCATATGCCATGCTCCGAATCTCAAATGACATGCGGGGAAGTGTAATCTGTGTTTCTCTTTGAAGATCAGGATCAGAATTAATTCGGGTTATATACTTATCTTTGGGACCATATATGATCGGAACATTCATTCGTTTCAGTTCGCTGCCAGTATCCTTATCTTTTCGAATGACTG
>Ga0214919_10004563_pt1 | contig 20204 bp, 16 predicted proteins | sample LL1503_MetaG_FD_177994 | JGI IMG/M metagenome (GOLD analysis project Ga0214919, IMG submission 177994) | Freshwater microbial communities from Lake Lanier, Atlanta, Georgia, United States - LL-1503 | ecosystem: Environmental > Aquatic > Freshwater > Lake | place: USA: Georgia | collected... | reverse complement strand
AAGTAATTGGAAACAAGTCAGTGGTGGACCAGTTAATGAACAAACTATGAAAGATCTCGAGTTTGCATGGCGAAGTGTTAGAAGTGTTAAAAGCAATGCAATTTTGTTGGCAAAAATGACCGCATCAGTTGGAATTGGAATGGGTCAAGTTAATCGTGTTGATTCTGCGAAATTAGCTGTAGATAGAGCAGGCGAGCGAGTAAAAGGCTCTGTTGCTGCAAGTGATGCTTTCTTTCCATTTGCTGATGGACTCCAGATTTTGATTGACGCTGGAGTGGTTGCAATAGTGCAACCAGGTGGCAGCGTGCGTGATGAAGAGGTGATTGCAGCAGCGAAAAAGGCTGGTATTGCGATGTTCTTCACAGGCGTGCGCCATTTCTCTCATGCCTAAACGGCTATTAGGATGAGCGCTATGAGCGCACAAATTCTGGATGGAAAAGCTTTAGCTGCAAAAATCAAAGACGAATTAGCTCTCCGTGTTACTGAACTTAAATCACGTGGAATCACTCCAGGACTTGGAACAGTACTTGTAGGTGATGATCCAGGATCGCATTCATACGTTGGTGGAAAACATCGCGACTGCCAAGAAATTGGAATCAATTCAATACGTGTGGATCTACCAGATAGTGCAAGTGAAGCCGATGTCATGGCGGCAATTAAAGATTTGAATTCATCTCCTGAATGCACTGGTTACATCGTGCAACTTCCACTGCCAAAAGGAATTAACACACAAAGAGTTCTAGAGGCCATTGATCCATCAAAGGATGCTGATGGTTTGCACCCAATGAACTTAGGCCGTTTAGTTTCAGGTTATGACGCACCACTACCCTGCACACCTCATGGAATTGTTGAACTCTTAACTCACTATGGAATTAGTACTAAAGGTGCAGAAGTAACTGTCATTGGACGTGGATTAACTGTTGGCCGCCCTCTTGGCCTGCTGCTTACTCGTAAACAAGAGAATGCGACTGTAACTTTGACTCATACTGGAACAAAAGATTTAACAATGCATACCAAGAACGCCGACATCATTGTTGCTGCAATTGGGCAAGCCCATTTCTTGAAATCGTCAATGATTAAGCCTGGCGCTGTAGTAATTGATGTTGGTATTTCACGCACTGATAAGGGTTTACTTGGAGACGTTGATCCATCTGTGATGGATGTTGCTTCTTGGGTTGCGCCAATGCCAGGTGGAGTGGGTCCAATGACTCGTGCAATGTTAGTTAAGAATGTTGTTGATGCATGCCGATAAATGATCGCCTCTTAACTCTTGCCAGCAATGTCGCAATCCTGATTGGGATTGCATTAGGCATTTTTGGAGTAGTGCGAGGTGCGTCACTTTTCATTGCTGCTGGAACCGCAGGGATGGCCATTAAGGCTCGGAATCAACGTAAATTCGACTTTTATTTCCCATTACTAATAGCTATAGCCCTCTTTGCTTTGGCAATTGCTCTTCCTCGCTGAGGGTAGAGTTGGGCGCATTGAGCGAACATAAGGAGTACGCCATGGGCGGAAAAGTCACAGTAGTCGGTGCAGGTTTTTATGGTTCAACAACTGCGCTTCGTTTAGCCGAGTACAACATCTTTGACACCGTCGTTTTAACTGACATTCTTGAAGGTAAGCCTGAAGGTCTAGCCCTTGATATGAACCAGTCTCGTTCAATTGAAGGTTTTGAGACAAAAATTATTGGAGCAACTACTTCACCCGAAGGTGCCGGTTATGAAGCAACAGCTAACTCTGATGTAGTTGTCATTACTGCAGGACTTCCACGAAAGCCCGGCATGAGCCGTATGGATCTCATCGGTGTTAACGCAGGAATCGTTCGCGGAGTTTCCGAAAATATTGCTAAGCATTCACCTAATGCTGTAATTATCGTGGTTTCAAATCCATTGGATGAAATGACTGCCCTTGCACAGATTGCAACAAAGTTTCCAAAAAACCGAGTTATGGGTCAGGCAGGTATGCTCGATACTGCCCGCTTTACTAACTTTATTGCAGAAAAGCTGGGCGTTAAAGTTGGTTCAGTAAAGACTCTCACTCTGGGTTCACACGGGGACACGATGGTTCCAGTGCCAAGTCGTTGCACAGTAGATGGCAAAGCCCTAAGTGATTTGCTATCACAAGTTGAAATCGATGAACTGGTTGATCGCACACGTAATGGTGGGGCTGAAGTGGTAGCACTTCTTAAGACAGGATCTGCCTACTACGCACCATCTGCAGCAGCTGCCAGAATGGCAAAGGCTGTTATTGAAGATTCTGGTGCGGTAATGCCAGTGTGTGCATGGGTTGATGGCGAATATGGAATTTCAGGTGTCTATCTAGGCGTCGAAGCCCAGATTGGCCGCAGTGGAATCAAGAAAGTTGTTGAAAGCAAGTTGACCGATTCTGAAGTTGAAGCCCTAAAGGCAGCAGCTGAAGCGGTTCGTGCAAAACAAGCAGACGTACAAACACTCTAAGGGAGCGCATTACATGGCCAAGATCAAAGTTGAAGGCACTGTTGTTGAACTAGATGGTGACGAGATGACTCGCATCATGTGGCAGTTCATCAAAGACTCATTAATCCTTCCTTATTTGGACGTCAATCTTGAGTACTACGACCTTGGTATGGAAAACCGTGATGCCACAGATGATCAAGTAACTATTGATTCAGCTCATGCAATTCAAAAGCATGGCGTCGGAATCAAGTGCGCAACTATTACACCAGATGAAGCTCGCGTTGAAGAGTTTGGTCTCAAAAAGATGTGGAAGTCTCCTAATGGAACTGTCCGCAATATCCTGGGCGGTGTAATTTTTCGTGAGCCAATCATTATTAGCAATGTTCCACGCTTAGTTCCACATTGGACTAAGCCAATTGTAATTGGTCGCCACGCATTTGGTGATCAATACCGTGCAACAGATTTCAAGGTTCCAGGTCCAGGTAAGCTAACAATGTCATTTGTTCCAGAAGATGGATCAGCCCCAATCGAGCACACTGTTTATGACTTCAAGTCATCGGGTGTTGCCATGGGTATGTATAACTTGGATGAATCAATCCGTGATTTTGCTCGCGCATCTTTGAACTACGGACTAATTCGTAAGTATCCAGTTTATCTCTCAACTAAGAACACAATTTTGAAGGCCTACGACGGTCGATTCAAAGATATCTTTGAAGAGATTTATCAAGCAGAGTTCAAGAGCGCATTTGATGCTGCAGGCATTTGGTATGAGCACCGTCTCATCGATGACATGGTTGCCATGTCACTTCGTATGGAAGGTGGCTATGTCTGGGCATGTAAGAACTATGACGGCGACGTTCAATCAGACACCGTTGCTCAGGGTTATGGATCACTCGGGTTAATGACTTCAGTTTTGATGACACCAGATGGAAAGGTTGTTGAATCTGAAGCTGCTCACGGCACTGTTACTCGTCACTATCGTGAACACCAAAAGGGCAAGGCGACTTCTACAAATCCAATAGCATCAATCTTTGCGTGGACTCGTGGTCTTGCACACCGTGCAAAGCTAGATAACAACGCCGATCTTTCTAAGTTCTGCGACACCCTTGAGCGCGTTTGTATCGAGACTGTTGAGCAGGGCAAGATGACTAAGGATTTATCACTGTTAATTTCAAATGATGCTCCGTATCAAACTACACAGGAGTTCTTGAATTCAATTGATGAGAACCTCAAAAAAGCTATGGCATAAACTCTCATTCTCCCCTGTTTGAGAGTTAGTCCTGGCTCATCACTTGCCTTAGTTATAACACCATGGCATCTTCGATTGCTTTATGGTGAATGAGTTAAAAGAAGTTTCCTCTCAGAATCAAGCCAATTTCCCCCTCAAAAGTGGGTAATGAAGAGTGGTCGCACTCACAATTTGGCAAGAAAGTAATCGATTACAATTATTGCAAAAGATAGAGTTCGCATGTGGAGTTAATTTCAGTAGGTAAAGCAGAAGATAATGCAGGATCCCACTCATGTCGTTGTGGAGAAGAGAGCTCGTCAAAGTTCCCAGAGCTCGATGCAACTCTCATTCCTCATAAGATTCGCCATCCAGCTTTTTTCGGTGCCCTTGAATCCCTTAAAGCAGGTGAGGGAATAGTTCTAGTTGCACCCCATAAGCCAACACCTCTTCTAGCCCAAATTGAAAAAAAGTTTTCCGGAACATATTCCGTCAATTTTCTCAATCAAGGTCCTGATAGATGGCATATCGAATTCATCCGAAACGCGGTAGACAGTGACTGAGCCAACTAGAGTATTTGTTGTCGATGATCACGAGTTGGTTCGAAAAGGCTTAATTGATCTCATAGATGCCGAAGAAGATTTAACTGTTGTAGGTAGCGCGGCAAATGTTGCTGACGCACTCTTTCATTTTGTTACAGTTGATGCCGATATTGCAGTGCTTGATGTGCGGCTTCCAGATGGCAACGGAATTGAATTATGTCGAGAACTAATCTCAATTAATCCCCGTGTAAAGGTATTGATGCTGACATCCTTTCAAGATGATGAAGCACTTCTTGGCGCAGTCCTTGGTGGTGCCTCTGGCTACCTTATTAAGGATATAAAAAACCTTGAACTACTCTCCTCTATCCGTGCTGTGGCATTGGGAAAGAGTTTCCTTGATACAAAGTTAATCTCTTCAGTAACCAATCGCCTTCGCGAAAACAAAAATCCAGCAAGTGAGATTTATGAACTTACTGATCAAGAACAGCGCGTTCTTGAGTTCATCGGCCAGGGAATGACTAATCGAGAAATCGCTAAAAATATGTTCTTAGCTGAAAAGACTATAAAAAACTATGTGTCATCACTTCTGAGAAAACTTGGTTTGGAGCGTCGCACTCAAGCTGCTGCTATGGCAGTTCGTTTAAGTGTCGGAAGAAATTAAAGACTTCCACGCCACATCGCTTTAGTACCGATAGGCCCATTTTTTATGATTTCAAACTCGCCTCCCCGGGCGGCGGCGCGTTGCTCTAGGTTGAGAAGCCCACTCTTTCGCCCGCTCGGTTCGAAGCCCTTACCATTGTCAGTGACCCTTATTTCGCAATAAGTCTTATTTGCCATTACTACTAAATCGATAGCAGTTGCATGTGAATGTCGAATAGCATTAGTAACAAGTTCTCGGATGACTGCAATAACTTGTTTTGAAAGCTCTGCATTGATCACTGTATCGACTGGGCCCATAAAAGAATGCGTTACTTGGAATCCAGCAATTGAAGAAAGTGATGCAATTTCACTAAAGACTAATGTACGGATATCCTGAATTGGGTGGTCATTTTGTAGTGCAAAAATAGTTGTTCGAATCTGCTGAACAGTGGAATCAAGGTTTTCTAAGATATCGTTTATTTTCTCCAATGATTGCCTTGAGAGAGATGCATCGGCAGAGATTGATTGAAGAGATATTCCAAAAGCAAAAAGCTGCTGAATAACTAAATCATGCAAATCACGCGCTATACGCTCCCGCTCTGCTAGAACACCCACTTGATTTCGCGAAATATGACCTCGGTAGTTATCTATAGCGATTCCAGCTGCAGATGCTAGAACGACAATTAGCTCTTCATCTTCTTGTGTAAAATCTTTCCCATTACGTTTTTGAGTCAAATAAATACTTCCATATAGCTCATCACGAATGCGAATTGGTACGCCTAAGAAACCCGACATAGAAGGGTGGCCTTTGGGAAAACCAACTGAGGACGGGTGCTCTTGGATCACCGGCACACGAAGCGGTGCTGGATATTTAAGTAAGTGACCTAGCAAGCCTTTTCCTTGCGGAAAGGTATTAATTTCATCCGCCGTTTCATCACTCATGCCAATGTATGTAAAATCTTCAAGTGTTCCATCAGCGGTGATTGAACCCAGTGCACCATATGTGCAGTCGGTAATAAGAACAGCATTGTGAATGAGACGCTTGAGGGAAGTTTTTAAATCTTCGCCCTTGGCCACATCCATTACAGCTTCGGACAGTGCGCTCAGCCGGGTGACATTCATAGCGTGAGTCTGCCGAAAATCACGCGCAATGACGAGTTAGCTGCGTGCCTCAGCATCTTTGCGTGTATAGAACCACCAGGCGATACATGCACCGACGATTGCAAAGAGTGCCACCCCTTGAAAGAAGGCTTGAGGGAGCACCATTGAGAGCAAAACTCCAAATATGAAAGGACCAAAAGCTGCGATTGCACCGGTCCACCCGATGACACTTCCTGCTTGGCGAGTTGCAAAAATCATGGGCATCTGTTTAAAAGTGCTCGCATTTCCCACTCCCGCAAAGAAAAAGATTGCCATCATGCCCCAGAAAAACTTCATGAAGTCATTACTGCTTGCAGGTGTTAATTGAGTCGACGTGAAGAGAGCTGATATAGCTATTCCAATTCCTGAGAAAAAAGTAAGGATTCCACCACCTAAGCGATCTGCAATTGGCCCACTGATTACTCGGGCAGCTGATCCCACGAGAGGACCGAAGAAGGCATATTTAACAGGATCAGGTGCATTGGCAAACTCACCAAATAAGTTTTTAATAAGTAAACCAAATTGAGCTGAGAAGCCTGAGAAAGTTCCAAATGTCATGAAGTAAAGGAGGGTCATCAACCACGTGTGTTTGTTATTGAATATATCAAGTTGATCTTTGACGCCACGGGAAGTTACAGGCACGCTCTTGAGTAGCGTCCATGAGAGTAAGACTGAAATAACGACAAAAGGCACCCAAATAAGACCAGCATTTTGATACCAAACTGATTGATCAATTCCTTTTACTTTATCTACGAAATGCTGTGGGGCGCTGAGAGTTGCACCAAACATTGCTGACCCTACGATAATCGGAGTAAAGAATTGAATAATGCTTACTCCGAAGTTTCCTACACCTGCCTGAATTCCAAGGGCCAATCCCTGTTTTGATTTGGGGAAGAAATATGATGTGCTAGGCATAAAACCAGAGAAAACGCCGCCGCCGATTCCAGAGAAGAAGGCCAGAATCAATAGAGCAAAGTAAGGTGTTGAGGGTGATCTCACTGCAAATGACCAACCGATTAAAGGCAGCAAGAGAAGTGAAGTTGAGTAAGTAACCAATTTGCGGGTTCCAAGAATGGGTGGGAGGAACATCCAAATTAAACGCAGACCACCACCTGCAAGTCCGGGCATCGCGGCCAGCCAGTAGAGCTCCTTTTTAGTTAAATCAAAGCCTAAGTTATTAAGTTTTGGTGCAAGGGCTGAGACTAAGAACCAGCTCATGAAACCTAGCGTTAGCGCGTAAGTGGTGACCCACAAGGTTCTCCATGCAATTTTGGACTCCCACTTACCTTCGGCATTTGGATCCCAGGATTCGAGCCACTCAGAGGATTTATTTTTTTGGGCAGGCATTTCAATCTCCATTCAGTTGAGAGTTGTCGTAATCAATCTGGTTTTTAAGTGTTGGGCTTGCCTTGTGTAACATTTTTACTATCACTACGTGCATCCAAACTGTTGCTATGAGAGTGAGTGAGAAGAGAACGACAAAGGTCGATTGCGGCAGGCCTGTCCAACCTCTAACATAGACAAATAGTGGTGGTAGTAAGAAACCACCAAGTGCGCCTAGCGTTCCAACAAGTCCTCCAACGGCACCGACATCGTTAGGGAAGTACTCCGGAATATGCTTAAAGACGGCGGCCTTACCTATACCCATAGAACATCCGACAATAAAAAGTAGAATGGTAAATGGAACTACTCCTAAGCTGTATGGCAAAACCTCTTTTGGTCCATCCGGTGTATTTAAAACAATATAACCAAATGGTGCGGCTAAAAAAAGTAGAGCGACTAACATAGAAAGAAAAGTTCCATACATAAGGCGACGGGCACCCATTTTGTCAGATATATATCCACCAAGTGGGCGAAGCAGAGAGGCGGGAAAGATGAACAGCGCTGTTAATAGCGCGGCATTCCATAGCTCTAATCCATAAACCGAAACATAATATTTCGGCATCCAAGAAGCCAAGGCAACGTATGCGCCAAAGACAATGACGTAGTAGAAACTAAATCTCCAGACTTGCAGATACTTCAAGGGTGCAAACATTTGACGTAGAGGTCTAGAACTTTGCAAATTTTCAGAGTCTGCTGGAGTAAAAACAAGTATTGCGATTGCAGTAATAGCAAGAAGGATTGAATAGAGCGCTGGGACAAAGCGCCATCCGCCGGGAATAATTCCACCTAAATAAGAACCCCCAATTGTTCCGGCAATGACTGCAGGACCAATGAATTTAGTTGCGGATGCGCCAACATTTCCTGCTCCGAAAACACCAAGAGCAAAACCTTGATGGCTTCGATCAAACCAATGAGAGTTCCAAGCGATTCCAACACTGAAAAGATTTCCAGCAAAGCCAACAAAGAAAGATAAAACTAGTAACCAAGTGTAAGTAAGGTCCATATGTGCCAATAAATATGCAGGTATTGAAGTTATGAACAGCATTGATACTGTAACTTTCTTTCCACCAATTCGATCTGCTAGTACTCCTAAAAGCAATCGCCAGATTGAGCCATTGAGGATTGCAACCGAAGATAACCAAGCCAATTGCGAGTCTGAGATACCAAACTCTTTTTGAATGGGGATACCAAGAACTCCGAACATCAACCAAACTGCAAACATTAAAGTAAATGCAAAGGTTGAAAGTGCTAGCACTCGCCCTGAACCATTAAGTTGCGACATGAAATCTCCTTATTGCACGCATCCTAAGCAAACTGTGCTCCATTAATGCCTGAGAAAATAGGGTCTTTGTACCTATATTGACCTAGAGGTTTGCACGGGAGACTGAGCACATGAAACATGATCAGTTTTCGGCGATGGATCTTGAAGAATCACTTGTCAAACTTGGAAGATTTTTTTCCAAAGGAATTGTCTCAAATGATCTTCGTTCAATTACAAAAAGTGGAGGTCGCGAGGGTGATGATTTCTATCGTGATCGATGGAGTCATGACAAAGTAGTTCGTTCAACCCATGGTGTTAACTGCACAGGTTCTTGCTCGTGGAAAGTTTATGTTAAAGATGGAATCATCACATGGGAAACTCAACAAACCGACTACCCATCAGTTGGACCTGACTCTCCGGAGTATGAACCTCGAGGATGCCCTCGTGGAGCTGCCTTTTCCTGGTATACATATTCACCTACACGAATTAGATATCCGTATATCCGTGGAATTCTTTTGCAGATGTATCGAGAAGCAAAGTCACGTCTGGGTGATCCAGTATTAGCGTGGGCTGAGATCATGGATGATCCAATTCGCAGAACGAGATATCAAAAAGCGCGGGGTAAGGGTGGTTTAGTGCGCGCACAGTGGGCTGAGATCTCCGAAATCATTGCAGCTGCGCATGTGCACACCATTAAGAAATATGGACCGGATCGAGTTTTTGGTTTTTCTCCAATTCCAGCGATGTCTATGGCCTCCCATGCAGCTGGTGCACGTTTCATCTCATTGATGGGTGGCTCTATGCTCTCATTTTATGACTGGTATGCAGATTTGCCCGTTGCATCACCCCAAGTATTTGGTGATCAAACAGATGTACCTGAATCTGCCGATTGGTTTAATGCCTCTTATTTAATAATGTGGGGTTCAAATGTTCCAGTAACACGCACACCGGATGCTCACTTCATGACTGAGGCACGCTATCGCGGCCAAAAAGTAGTCGCCATTAGCCCTGATTATGCTGATAATACAAAGTTTGCCGATGAATGGGTTGCACCGCATCCAGGTACAGATGGTGCCCTTGGCATGGCAATGGGACATGTAATTTTGAAGGAGTTTTTTGTTGATCAACAAACTCCACGATTTACTGAGTATGTAAAAAAGTTTACAGATCTTCCCTTTTTGGTCTCACTGCGTGAAAAAGATGGAGCTTGGGTACCTGATAAATTTCTTGTTGCTTCGGATTTGGGTGATGTATCGGAGGGTTCAAAGTTCAAAACTGTTGTTCTAGATTCTGCTAGTGGAAATACGCATATTCCTAATGGATCGCTAGGTCATCGCTACAACGATGATTCGATGGGTAAATGGAATTTAGATCTTGAAGGCTTTGACCCATTACTTACAGTGTATGGACGAACAGATTCTGTAAGTGCGCCAATATTGCTACCGCGTTTTGATATGGGGCAAAAGGAATCAGAAAGCGGCGGGGTTCTGCACCGCGCTGTCCCGACCATTCACATCGGTGACATAAAAGTAACCACAGTTTTCGATTTAATGCTGGCTCAATATGGGGTTGGTCGCCAAGGTTTAGAAGGTGATTGGCCTACTGATTACACCGACACAACTCCTTACACACCGGCATGGCAAGAAGAAATTACAAATGTGCCAGCAGAACAAGTGATTCGAATCGCTCGCGAGTTTGCACACAATGCCGATGAATCCAAAGGTCGCTCGATGATTCTTCTTGGGGCTGGAACAAATCATTGGTTCCACTCTGACACCATGTATCGAACATTTTTAGCTCTCGTTACATTAACGGGCTGTCAAGGAGTAAATGGCGGAGGTTGGGCGCACTATGTCGGTCAAGAAAAATGTCGCCCCGTAACTGGATGGGCGCAGCTTGCTTTTGGAGCTGACTGGGCGAGGCCACCACGCCAGATGATTGGAACAGCATTTTGGTACGTTTCCACTGATCAATGGCGCTATGACGGCTTGAAGTCAGAGCTTCTTGCAACTCCTCTTGGTGAAAATCGCTTTGAGAATATGAGCGCCATCGATGTTATGGCAAAGTCAGCTCGCATGGGTTGGATGCCTTCTTACCCATCCCTTAACCGTAACTCTCTCGATTTAGCTGATGAAGCTCGAGCACTAGGTCTGGAACCTTCGGCGCATGTTGTCAACGAGTTAAAAAATGGAAATCTAAAGTTTGCGATTGAAGATCCTGATGCTCCAGAAAACTGGCCACGGGTTTTAACTGTATGGCGGGCAAATATTCTTGGCTCATCAAGTAAGGGAAATGAATATTTCCTTAAGCATCTACTTGGTACCGATAACTCTGTCCGTGCCGAAGAAAATGCACCTGATATGAGGCCGCGAGATGTGAAGTGGCAAGATCACGCGCCAGAAGGCAAACTAGATTTACTTGTATCTATTGATTTTAGAATGACGAGCACAGGATTGTTTGGAGATATTTTATTACCGGCAGCTACCTGGTATGAAAAACATGATCTATCAAGCACTGATATGCATCCATTTGTTCATGCCTTTACGCCAGCGATTAATCCACCATGGGAAACCAAGACGGACTATGACATCTTCCAAATGTTGGGGCGAAAAGTTGCAGAAATATCAAAAGGACATCTCAGTGAGCGTGAAGATATTGTTGTTGTTCCACTTCTCCATGACACCCCCGATGAAATGGCAAATCCAAGTGGCATCGTTGAAGATTGGAAAGATGGCAAAATCGAACCGATCCCAGGTCTAACAATGCCTAAGTTGGTTGTAGTTAAACGTAACTACGAACAGCTCGGTGAAAAAATGGGGGCACTTGGACCACTACTTGATCAACTCGGTACTAACACAAAAGGTGTTCCAGTCAGCGTTCTGCCAGAGATTGAAGTTTTACGCCACAAAAATGGCGTTATTTCACACGGAGTAGCTGAAGGTCGACCATCACTTGCTCGCGATATCGATGCCTGCGAAACGATCTTGTCGCTCTCGGGAACAACTAATGGGCGGATTGCGGTTGCAGGTTTTAGAGCGCTAGAAAAACGCACAGGTCAACAGTTAACTGACTTAGCGCTAGACAATGAAGGTAAGAGAATCACTTTTGCCGACACCCAAGCCAGACCAGTTCCGGTAATCACAAGTCCTGAATGGTCGGGTTCAGAACATGGTGGTAGGCGGTACACAGCTTTTGCAATCAATGTTGAACGTCTAAAGCCATGGCACACCCTGACCGGTCGACAGCATTTCTTTATTGATCATGACTGGATTAGTGAACTCGGTGAACAGATGCCAATCTTTAGACCACCGTTGAATATGCATCGCATCTTTGGAAATCAAGGTGAACAAAAAGAAAAAGAGGTCACAGTCCGATACCTAACACCGCACTCTAAATGGTCGATTCACTCTGAATACCAAGACAATCTCTTTATGCTCTCGTTATCTCGTGGTGGACAAGAAATCTGGATGAGTGTTGAGGATGCCGAGACCATCGGTGTCAAAGATAACGAATGGATTGAAGCGTATAACCGTAACGGAGTTGTGGTTGCTCGTGCCTGTGTTTCACATCGTATGCCAGCGGGCACTGTCTTTATGTATCACGCCAAGGATCGTGTTGTAGATGTTCCACTTGCAGAAACATCTGGCAAGCGTGGAGGAATTCATAACTCTCTCACACGCCTCATGATTAAACCTTCCCATCTTATTGGTGGCTACGCTCAACTCACTTTTGCCTTTAATTACCTTGGACCAACTGGTAATCAACGTGATGAAATCACCGTAATCCGACGACGTTCACAAGATGTGGAGTACTAAATGAAGGTCATGGCCCAAATGGGCATGGTGATGAATCTGGATAAATGCATCGGATGTCATACATGTTCAGTAACGTGCAAGCAGGCATGGACTAATCGCACCGGTCTTGAGTATGCATGGTTTAACAACGTTGAGACCCGCCCAGGACAGGGATATCCACGTGGGTATGAAGATCAAGCCAAAGCAAAAGGTGGTTGGGTACGCACCTCTAATGGCAAGCTCCGATTAAAGGCAGGCAGTCGTGCGCGTCGCCTACTGTCGATTTTTTCAAACCCCCGCATGCTCAATATCAAGGACTATTACGAGCCTTGGACTTATGAGTATGACAATCTCATTACTGCTCCCCTGGGACAACAAACACCAGTTGCCCGTCCGAAATCACTCATCACTGGCAAACCCATGAAGATTGAGTGGTCAGCCAACTGGGATGATGATTTAGGTGGAGGACCTGAGAATATTGAGAAGGATCCACTCTTAAGAAAACTTGCTGAAGATGTAACAACAAAGGTGAAGTTGGCTTTCGAACAGACATTTATGTTTTACCTTCCACGAATTTGTGAGCACTGTCTTAACCCGGCATGCGTTGCTGCCTGCCCATCCGGTGCTATGTATAAGCGCGCTGAAGATGGAATCGTTTTAGTCGATCAACAGCAGTGTCGTGGTTGGCGGATGTGTGTTTCGGCATGTCCTTATAAAAAAATCTATTTCAATCATAAAACGGGTAAAGCTGAGAAGTGCACACTATGTTATCCGCGGCTTGAAATTGGTTTACCAACTGTTTGTTCTGAAACTTGCGTTGGTCGACTTCGCTATCTAGGTCTTTTTCTCTATGACGCCGATCGTGTAGCAGAGGCAGCGGCAAGCGAGAACGAAAAAGATTTATATCAAGCACAACTCGATCTCATGCTAGATCCGCACGATCCAGAAGTTCTTGCAGCAGCTCGCGCCGAGGGAATTCCAGAGGATTGGTTAGTGGCAGCTCAAAACTCACCCGTCTATAAACTTGCCAAGGTCTATAAGATCGCCCTTCCATTGCATCCTGAATACCGCACAATGCCTATGGTGTGGTATGTACCACCACTTTCTCCGATAGTGGATGTGCTCACTGAAACTGGTCACGATGGTGAAGATGTTGGCAACCTCTTTGGAGCTATTAATACCCTTCGAATTCCACTTGCCTATCTGGCCGAACTTTTTACTGCAGGAGATACTGAATTAGTTGAATCCACTCTTCGTAAACTCTCAGCGATGCGCTCATATATGCGAGACATCAACTTAGGGCGTGATCCACGACCTGAGATTCCGGAGGCCGTTGGAATGGATCAAGAGTCTATTTACGAAATGTATCGACTACTTGCAATTGCAAAGTATGAAGATCGTTACGTAATCCCAGCAGCCCACACTGAGCAGGCTAAAAATCTTGAAAATATGGGACAGAGCTCAGGCTGCTCTCTCGATGGCGTGGATCTTGGAGCAAATTCCGGACCTTTTGGCCAAGCATCGGGTAATCCTGTTCCCGTTACAATCGAAAATTTTCATATTATGAAAGATAGGCAGACAAAGTGAGCAAAGAGATTGCACGAGCAATAGCTGCCCAATGCCTTGTTTACCCTGAACAGGATTTTATCAATCGAAACAGCGAACTAGTCCAACTGGCATCTAATTTAGAGCCAAAATTAGGAGAAGCTTTACTAGTATTTCTAAGAACTGTCTCCGAGATGCCCCTTAATAAAATACAAGAACATTATGTTGAAGTATTTGATATGCGACGCAAGTGTTCACTTTTTCTTACTTCATGGACGCATGGAGATACAAGAAACCGTGGAATGGCCCTCGTTTACTTCATTGAAAAATATAAGAGCTGTGGGTTGTTGCTCAGCCCAGAAGAATTACCAGATCATTTAGCGGTGGTGCTGGAGTTTGCGGCATTAGAGAATCCTCAAGAGGGAGATTTACTTCTTGGTGAGCACCAGGCACCGATCCTTCTTATTAGAGATGCCTTGAAAAAGTGTGGATCAATGTATGCCGATGTATTAGATGCCATTGTCGAATCGTTGCCTCGGATGACACCTGAGATTGAGGAACGAGCACGAGCATTGGCCATTACTGGGCCGCCCAAAGAGTTCGTTGGTTTGAGTGGCGCGGTAGCTGTGGCATTAGAACCATTTTCACCTAACAAAGATTCTTTATTAGAGGGGGCATTGCGATGAGTTCTACAAATATTCTTTTATGGTCTGTTCTGCCTTATATTGCAATCTCTTCTTTTGTGGTTGGTTTAATTTGGCGTTTTAAATACGATAAATTCAACTGGACAACTCGCTCGTCACAAATCTATGAGGGTAAGTTGTTGCGCATTGCAGGACCTCTTTTTCATTTAGGTCTTTTTGCAGTCATTGGTGGCCATTTTGTTGGCCTATTAGTCCCGCAGAGTTTCACCGATTCTCTTGGCTTGAGTCATGAGGCATATCACCTAGGTGCGGTCACTATGGGCGGTGCTGCAGGCATTGCAACATTAGTTGGAATTACTCTTCTTATTTATCGTCGCCGTACTACGGCGATGGTATTTGCACAAACGACTAAGAACGATAAGACGATGTATGTATTTCTTGCGGCAACACTTTTAGCTGGCAGTGCAGCGACGTTATCGAGTGCCGGAATCATAGGTGAAAAACATAATTATCGTGAAAGTGTTGCTCCGTGGGTTCGTTCAATTCTGACTCTAAATCCAAACGGTGAACTCATGATGGCCAGTCCACTTGCCTTTAGAGTTCATGCAGTTATTGGAATGACCCTATTCATTATTTGGCCCTTCACACGCTTAGTGCACTCATTAAGCGCACCTATTGGATATTTATTTCGCCCATCAATTGTCTATCGCACGCGCGATGGCCGGTCTGTTGCAGGTAACCGTAAGGCTCGCCCGGGGTGGGAACGCACCAAGTATTGAAAGGAATTAAAAAACCCGCCGATCTATACGGCGGGTTTTCTTATTTAATAGCTTAAATACGCTCTCCAGTTGTTGAGTTGAACAAGTGAACTGCACTTGCATTTGCAGTGACAGTGATTGTTTGACCAGCCTTTGGAGGATTCTTTGGATCCCAGCGAACAATGATCTGTGCGCCTTCATCAGTTGAGTTAGCGAACTTAACATTTGTATCAGCTGGCTTTCCATAAACGAAAGCATCTGAGCCAAGTTCTTCAACTACTTCAACCAAAACGTGGAAACCATCAGATGCTGGCGTGAAGCCCTCTGGGCGAACACCGACAGTTACTTCATTGCCAGCTGATGCTGGTACTGCGATACCAAGATTTCCAAGCATCGCTTTGCCACCCACGATTGGGGCGTTAAGCAAGTTCATGGCAGGAGAACCAATAAAGCCTGCAACGAATGCATTAGCTGGATTGTCATAGAGATTACGAGGTGTGTCTACTTGCTGGAGCAAGCCATCCTTAAGCACTGCAACACGATCACCCATAGTCATAGCTTCAACCTGGTCGTGTGTTACATAAACAGTTGTGATTCCTAAGCGACGCTGCAATGCAGCGATCTGTGTACGAGTTGCTACGCGCAACTTCGCATCAAGGTTTGAGAGAGGTTCGTCCATAAGGAAAACCTGAGGTTCGCGAACAATTGCGCGGCCCATAGCAACGCGCTGACGCTGTCCACCTGAAAGAGCTTTTGGCTTGCGCTCTAGGTATGGCTCAAGGTCGAGCAACTTAGCTGCTTCAAGAACGCGACGTTCACGTTCTTCTTTTGGAGTTCCAGCGATCTTTAGTGCGAAGCCCATATTTTCTGCAACTGTCATGTGTGGGTATAACGCATATGACTGGAATACCATCGCGATATCGCGATCTTTTGGTGCAACGTTTGTAACGTCGCGATCGCCGATCAAGATTCTTCCGTTATCGACTTCTTCAAGTCCTGCCAACATACGAAGGGATGTTGACTTACCGCAACCTGATGGTCCGACCAAAACTAAAAACTCACCGTCATTGACAGTGAGATTTAATTTATCGACAGCAGGTGCTGTAGTTCCTGGATAGATGCGTGATGCGGCTTCGAAGACTACTGATGCCATGAGATTGCTCTCCTTCTCCGGGCAGGTACGTGCCCGACGGTCCGTGGATGAAGGTGATGGTCCGGGTGGACCAACGCACCGAAGGTTACGCGCTAAGGCACAATTTTGCTAGGCCGGCCTTTATAGCCTTGCCGTATAGTTAGGCACCTAATGGAGACTCACTCGGTCGGTACGTTACTTACAGATTTAGCCCTGATCGCTGGGCTTATAGTTCTGGCCTCATTCTTCGTAGCAGCTGAAATCGCCCTCATCTCACTTCGAGATAGCCAAGTCCGAGAAATTGCGACCCGTGGCAAACGTGGCGCTCGCGTCGCAGCCCTAGCCGCGCACCCCAATCGATTGCTGGCTGCGGTTCAAATTGGCGTAACAGTCAGCGGCTTTCTCTCTGCTGCCCTTGGAGCTGATCAGCTCGGTGACTATGTCATTCCTTGGCTGGAGTCTCAAGGCATTTCCAACACCTGGAGTACGACTATTTCTCTTCTTGGTGTCACTTTAGTGATTGCTTACTTCTCTTTAGTTTTTGGCGAGTTAGTACCAAAGAGAGTGGCTCTTTTTAGAGCCGAGGAAATTGCAATGGCAACGGCTGGAATCATTAATGTCGTTGCAAACATTTTCCGCCCATTGATCTGGCTACTGTCAAAATCTACAGACTTTATTTTGCGCATATTTGGCATCGATCCCAAAGAGGCACGAAGCCAAATCTCTGAAGAAGAGTTATTAGATCTTGTCTCTGGCCATGCCGCATTAAGTGATGAAGAGCGAGATATTGTTGAAGAAGTCTTTAACGCCTCCGAGCGCCAGATCCACGAAATTATGGTTCCACGGACAGAAGTAGATTTCATGGATGTTTCATTAACTGTTGGCAAGGCAATTGATTTAGCGGTAGACAAAGCGCATTCTCGTTATCCAGTTATTCGAGGTTCTTCCGATGAAGTAATTGGCTTTATTCATGTGCGCGATTTACTTGATACCTCTTTGGCAACCCAAGAAACAAAGATTATTGAACTAGTTCGATCCATAATCTTTTTGCCTGGAACAAAGGGAATTCTGCCCGCACTTTCTGAGATGCGAAAACAAGGCCAGCACGTCGCAATCGTTCTTGATGAATACGGTGGCACTGATGGCATAGTGACCTTGGAAGATTTAGTGGAGTGCTTAATCGGTGATATCAGAGATGAATTTGACGAAGATGAATCAGAAGTTGCCATTGAGTCACGCACCGGAGACTTTGAAGTCGATGGACTCATTTCGATTGAGGATTTAATAGAGCAAACGGGCTTAGAAATTCCAGATGGTCCATATGAAACAGCTAGTGGCTTCGTTATGCATCATTTAGGTCGCATTCCTAAGGACCATGACGTATTAGTGGTCGATGGAGTACGAGTTACAGTGCTTTCTATGGAGGGCAAGCGCGCTGGCATGCTATTAATCTCTCGTAATGCATGATGTGTGAAAGAATTATGGCATGAGCGCCAAGCGAGTTTTATCTGGAATCCAGCCAACGAGTGATTCTTTCCACCTGGGTAACTACTTAGGCGCCGTTAAGCAGTGGGTAGATTTACAAGAAGGCCATGATGCTTTCTATTGCATTGTAGATTTGCACGCGCTCACTGGCGAAATCGAACCAGCCTTATTGCGAAAGCGGACATTGGCTTCTGCTGCGCAGTTAATTGCTCTTGGAATTTCACCAGAAAAATCAACGCTATTTGTTCAGTCACAGGTTCCACAACACAATCAATTGGGTTGGCTCATGGAATGCATGGCTGGTTTTGGCGAAGCAAGTCGCATGACGCAGTTTAAAGATAAATCTGCCAAGGGTGGATCTGATTCTGCCCGCGTTGGACTTTTCACATACCCAATGTTGCAGGCAGCAGATATTTTGTTGTATCAAGCCAACTTAGTTCCAGTCGGTGAGGATCAGCGCCAGCACATTGAGTTAACACGTGACCTTGCAGGACGCTTTAATACTCGCTTTGGACAGACTTTTACGATCCCAGAAAACTTTATTTTAAAAACTGCCGCTAAAATCCAAGACCTTCAAGATCCATTGGCCAAGATGAGTAAATCATCAGGTTCTGCTGCTGGTGTTTTGGAGTTAATGGATACCCCAGAATCAAATGCTAAGAAAATTAAGAGTGCTGCAACAGATGCCGGGCGCGAAGTGAAATTTGATGAAAGTGAAAAACCTGGAATTAGTAATTTACTAACAATTCATAGTGCGCTTTCGGGCAAAACAATCCCTGCCTTAGAAGCAGAATTTGATGGCAAGGGTTATGGAGACTTTAAGGGCGCAGTTGCTGAAATTGTTGTTGAATATTTCCGACCAATTCGCGCTAGGGCAGTTGAATTATTGAGCGATGAGAGGCACTTGCTGGATATTTTGCATGAGGGGGCAACAAAAGCCCGTGAAGTAGCCTCAAAAACCCTTGAAAAGGCCTATGAAAACCTGGGGATCGTTAAATAACCCAGCAATAGCAGTATCAACTCCAGGTTGAGACTTATCCAAAACGTTACATGCCTCGCGCCTAAATCTGCTGGCGTGTGTTGAGTTTATTCATGCATAACTACTAGGCTCACTTACACACAGAGCTCTTATGTCGGCGTTTAGTTGGTGTAGGAGAGCCCCTTGAAGGAGGAAAATTGAAGAAAGTATTTCGTCTCGTAGCAGTTATCGCTGCAGCAACTCTTGCAGCAACTGCATTTGTTGCACCATCAGCTACTGCAGCATCAAAGGTAAAAGTTGGACTTGCTTATGACATCGGTGGCCGCGGAGACAAGTCTTTCAATGACTCTGCTGCAGCTGGTCTAGATGCTGCCAAGAAGAAGTTTGGCGTTACTGCTAAAGAAGTAACAGTTACAACTGGTTCAGATTCAGAGCGCGAAGACAAGCTCCGCTTGCTCGCAAAGGCTGGATACAACCCAATCATCGCAGTTGGTTTCTTGTATGCAGGCCCACTTAAGGCTGTTGCATCAGATTACCCAAATACTCAGTTTGGAATTGTTGATGATGCATCAGTAGATCTTCTTAACGTTGCAGGTCTTGTATTCGCTGAAGAGCAAGGTTCATACCTAGCTGGCGTTGCGGCAGCACTTGCATCAAAGACAGGAAAGATCGGTTACATCGGTGGAGTACGTATTCCACTACTACAGAAGTTTGAAGCAGGATTCGTTGCCGGTGTTAAGGCTACAAAGAAGTCTGCAACAGTTGATGTCAAGTACGTAACTGAATTCCCAGACTTCTCTGGTTTCAATGACCCAGCTAAAGCAAAGGTTATTGCTAAGGGAATGATCGATAAGGGCACAGATGTTATTTACTCAGCTGCCGGTGGTTCAGGTGCGGGTAACTTCGCAGCTGCAACTGATGCAGCAAAGGCTGGCAAGAAGGTTTGGACTATCGGAGTTGACTCTGATCAGTACCTAACAGCTTCTGCTGCTGAGCAGAAGAACATGCTTACCTCAATGATCAAGCGCGTTGACCGTGCTGTTTATGACGTAATTGCAACTTCTGTTTCAGGTTCTTCAGTTAACGACGTTCTAGATGCCAAGGCTGGTATCTACGGTCGTCAGTACAACTTGGCACTAGATGGCGTTGGAGTTTCATACTCAGGCGGATACATCACCAAGTACAAGGCTGCAATCGATAAGGCTGCAGCAGCGATTAAGGCTGGCAAGATCAAGGTTCCAA
>Ga0214919_10004562_pt1 | contig 20205 bp, 10 predicted proteins | sample LL1503_MetaG_FD_177994 | JGI IMG/M metagenome (GOLD analysis project Ga0214919, IMG submission 177994) | Freshwater microbial communities from Lake Lanier, Atlanta, Georgia, United States - LL-1503 | ecosystem: Environmental > Aquatic > Freshwater > Lake | place: USA: Georgia | collected... | reverse complement strand
GTTTTGATATGCATAATCAAGTTTTCATCTTTGATTTATGGTGGTATTATGATAAGCCAAAAACAAAACCAGTAAACATTGCAGTTTCTGAAACGAATAATCCATTAAGCGCATGGAATGTGTATCCAGTTTCCAGAACTGCCGAAGTGGACGGCGGTGGTATTGGCTATAGTAAAAAATGGATTGGCTATTCCTATCCAGGTGGCGTTGAAAATACTTTTGTTTTAAAAACATCTGAAGCGAAAGCTGGTAAGGATGCAACGGTATATCATTTTAAAGGAAGCTTGGGTCATCCCATTTTTATGCAGGATGCCATTGATGATTTATATTTCTTTTCTATTGAAGATGAAAAATTTGTAATAAAAAAAGTAGTGGAAGATGAAAAGGGAATTCCTTATGTCGTGGAAGTTTCTTCTAAGCCCCATCAATTACAATATATTGATTACCCACCACCATCTTCTCAATTCGGCACCACACAAAAAGTATCTAGTGGTGATCGCAATCCAAAAAATGTAGTTTTTCAAAGTGGACATATTTGGTTTTCACAAGCGGTCAATTGTGAAGGTAGGTCGGCAGTGCAATGGCATCAGATAAATCCAAAAACAGGTGCTATCGTTCAAACTGGCATTATTAGTAGCGATACCACTAATTATATTCAAACCACGATTGCGGTTAATAAACGCAAAGATGTTTTAATCGGATTTCAGGAAGTAAGTGAAAACAGTTTCATTAGTCCAAGGTTTGTTTACCGTAATGCTAAGGATCCCAAAAATACTGTTCGACCCATGGTGAGCGTGGGTCAAGGGAAGGGCGCAACCGATGGCCAATCCTGGGGCGACTATAGCGGTAGTATTATTGATGGCGATAATTTAACTGATTTATGGACTATCCAAAGTATTACCAATGATAAAGGCAAAGGAGAAACCATAATTGTTAAAGTGCCTTTTAAAAAGTAGCAGCAAAAACTTGATTTGAAGTCTATTTACGAATTATTTGTGCTTTTAGTGCTTCCAACTTGTGCTTTTTATTGACCCCCGGTCCTTTTTTAGAGATTGGCTTCACTTTTTTTAAAAAATCTACGAAAACGATATAGTATAAAATAAAAATTCATACTAATTATTATATGTATAATATATGACATTTAATATGTTGTATATCAGCATATTATAGAATATTTTCTATAAACTGTTTATTTTTATATATACGTCTATTTTTTAATGTAAATAATACATACTATCATATGCCCCCTTCGGTTTTGTAGAAAGTGTTTTGATTACATCTAATTTGATATTTTTATCAATACGATTAATTTTTTAAACCAATTTCGAAACCAATTGCTTCTATGAAATCAATTAAACTACTCGCTACAATTATTCCTTTATTCTTTATAACTGTACTCGTACAGGCACAAAAAAAAGAAATCAAAGGTAAAATAACCGACCAAGCCACTGGCTTACCCCTAAGCGGTGCCTCTGTATTATCAAATAATAATACTGGGGTTGCTACCAAAGAAGATGGAACTTTTACCATTTCTGTTGGGAATGAGGTAAAGTCATTAAAAGTGAGTTTTGTGGGCTACGTTTCACAAAACATTACCATTAATGGAAGAAAAGTAATTAATGTTACTTTAAACCCAGAAGTGAATCAACAAAACGATGTTGTCGTTATTGGTTATGGTACACAAAAAAAATCAAGCTTAACCGGGGCTATCTCAAAATTCAAAAATGAAAAGTTAGATGAAGCACCTGTATCAAGAGTTGACCAAGCTTTACAAGGTAAAATTGCTGGTTTAACCATTCAAAATACGTCCTCTGAGTCAGGAGCAGCACCAAAAATAAGCATTCGTGGAATTAGCTCACTTAATGCTGGGGCAAGTCCATTAATTGTTATTGATGGGTTACCTGTTCCGGATGGTTTGTCTTTTTTAAATCCAGCGGATGTGGAATCTATTGAGGTTTTAAAAGATGCTGCATCTGCAGCAATCTATGGATCAAGGGGTGCGAGTGGTGTTATCATGGTAACAACAAAAAAAGGAACTTCAAGTAAACCAAAATATACTTTCAAATATTCAGCCGGTCAAAAAAAGGATTACGCACGATATGATATTATGACAACCGAAGAATATGTTGGTATGTTATTTAATGAAATGAAATTGAGATCAACCGATCCAACTGTAGTACAATCTACAAACACAGTAGTTGATGGTGATAGGGCTTCTTACATTATTGAAAATGAATTAAGAAATGGCGAATCAACCGATTGGCAATCTCAATCATTAAGAGCAGGTAAATTCACCAACGTTCAATTAGGTGCAACAGGTGGAAGTAAAGATGTCAGATATTATGTTTCCGGAGGATATCAAAATGATGAGGGCATGATGAATAAAAGTAATTACGAAAAATTCAATGTTAGAACTAAAGTAGATATTGATTTAAGTAATAAGGTGAAGTTAAGCATGAACTTAAACCCTTCCTATGCTAAAAAGTTATCTCCTTCTCAAAATTTTACCAACTTTTGGAGAGCCCCAACATGGTTGCCTGTTTATCATAATGCAGCTACTGCTGCATTGGTTAATACCAATCCACAATATGCTGGTATTTTACCTGGTGATTTTGCACATCCGCGTCACTTTTCTGGTTTAAAATATACAGGCACTATGCCAGATGGTACTTCGTGGACTTCCACTACTACTGCAAACCCAAGTGGGTCAGCACAACAAAATCCATATTCAGATGTTCAAAGATCCGATATCTCAATGATGGAATACAGATTGCAATCCTCTGCTGAATTAAGTATTGAATTGGCAAAAGGACTTATTTTTAAAACTGTTGGATCTAGCTTAGTGAATTATTCTAATGGATTAAGTTTTTATGAAAGAGAGTATAATAGCGAAGGTTCAAATAATATTGGCGTGTTCACCAATAATAAATACACTGATTTATTATCTGAGAATACATTAAACTACAAGAAGTCCATTAAAAAAAGTGATATTGCTGTTTTAGCAGGATTCACTTCTCAAACAACAAAAATTCAAACCCAAAAAACAACAGGAAACGATTTTCCAAGTGATGATATTAGAACTTTAAATAGTGCCGCGCAATTAGACAAAGCGGGAACCACTGGAGCTAATAATCAAATTGGATTGTTGTCCTATTTAGGTCGTATTAACTATGCTTATGATGATAAATATTTATTGTCAGTAAGCTATAGAGCGGATGGTAGCTCTTATTTTGCTCAAGGAAAAAAATGGGGTAGTTTCCCTTCCATTTCTGGTGGTTGGGTATTAAGCAAGGAAAAATTATTGAGTGGTATTAGTTGGTTAAGTAATTTAAAAGTGCGTTCAAGTTATGGCCAATCTGGTAATAACCGTATTGTTGATTTCGCCTTTTTAGATTTATTATATGGCGCGAACTATACGTATGGTTCTGGTACAGGGGTTTCCTCACCAGGTTTGGTAAGTTCATCTGATTATCTTTCTAATCCTAATATTACATGGGAAACCACCAATCAAAATAACTATGGTGTTGACCTCTCTTTATTCAGAAATAGAATAGGCATTACTTTAGACATGTATAGGTCTACTACTGATAAATTGTTATTACAACAATCAGCGATGGCATTTACCGGCGTACCTCAGTTTTGGAATAACTTAGGAAGTTTGGAAAACAAAGGATTCGAACTTGAATTAACAACAAAAAATATTCAAGGTGAAAAGTTTAGTTGGACAACTTCAGCAAACATTTCACACAACCAAAATAAGATTTTAAAATTAGGTACGGAAGCCTTCTTATTAAATCAAGGAGAGCGTACTGAAGTTTATAGAAATAAAGTGGGTGATCCTTTAGTCGTTTTTTATGGCTTTAAAACAGATGGTGTTTGGGTATCTCAAGATCAAATTACAGCCTCCAATTTAAAATCATCATTGTCGAGCATTTTAGTTCCAGGCGGTTTAAAAATTGTTGATATGAATCGCGATGGAATATTAGACAATAATGATAGAACAGATTTAGGTAATCCTTATCCAGATTTTAACTGGGGTATTACTAATAATTTTAAATACAAAAATATCGACTTTAGCTTTTTAGTACAAGGGGTTCAAGGCGGTAAGGTAATAAATGGTGATCCGAATTATAATGAGTCAAGAAGAACTATTAAAATATACAATCAAAATAGATGGGTAAGTGCTGCCAATCCAGGGGACAGTAAAACACCGTTTTCAACCAACGGTTATAACTGGATGCTTACAGATTATGTGATTGAAGATGGGTCCTACTTTGCTTTGAGAGAAGTAAACTTAGGTTACACATTGCCAACAGCATCTATTAAAAAATTGAAAATCACTTCCATGCGCTTTTATTTATCAGCACAAAATTTATATTTCCATACAGCAAAAGGGTATAGAAGTTTAAATCCAGAAGGGAGATTTAATTCAGGCCCTTATGCTTCAGTTTTGGTGGATGGATATCAAAGAGGTGCATTTCCAATTCCTCAAACAATTACAGCGGGGATTGATATTAATTTTTAATTCTTAAAAGTAAAAGAAAAAATATTTCATATGAAAAACGTAATTAAATTATTTGTACTTGCTTCATTTTTCTTTGCATCTTGCGAAAAAAATATTGATTTATATCCGCAGTCAAATATTACTACTGAAAATTTTTATACAACAAATGCTGATATTCAAATTGCATTAAGCGGTTGTTATAATAGTTTGAGAGCGCCACTATTAGAGGAGTGGAAGTTAACTGAACTTAGAAGCGATAATACAATTATGTATAGCTCTGCTAGTAAGTCAGTGCCTAACCGTGATTTAAGTGACTTGGACTTATTTATACCAAATACATCGCACCAAGCAATTTATAACTATTGGATTGCGAATTATTTTAATATTCGTAATCTTAATGTTATTTTAAATAACTTAAATGTAAATTATAAACCAGAAACTGGAGCGCTAGTTTCAGAAGCTACTGCAGTAAAAATAACAGATGCTGAAAAAAAGATAGCTGCTTCAGAGGCGGCAACTTTAAGAGCGTATCATTATTTTAATTTAGTACGTTTATTTGGAGGTGTATTTTTAGTGCACGAACCAGCAGATCCTTTTGAAGCTACAAGTATTAACCGTTCTTCGGTTGCCGATATCTACAAATTAATTATTGCAGATTTACAATTTGCTGCTGCTAATGGAATTTCTGTCAAGTATGCATCTATCCCAGCAACTAGTTTGGGTAAAGTAAATGCTTGGACTGCCAAAGCTTTATTGGCGAAAGTATATTTAACATTAAATCGCAAAACAGATGCGATTCCAGTATTAAATGACATTATTGCCAATAGTGGTTATGGTTTAAATACTTTGTACGCAGATAATTTTACGGTGACCAATGAAATGAGTAAGGAAGTATTGTTTGCAGTAAGATACAAAGCAGGAGGTATTGGACAAGGCTCTCCTTTCCCAAATTTATTCGCACCAGAATTAAGTGGTATTGCGATTATTAATGGCGATGGCTCGGGTCAAAATGCACCATGTTCTGAATTAAATTCAGTGTACAATGTATTAGACAATCGAAATGCGGTAAGTATTGGTGTATATGGTAAAGCATTGAATAACTTATACCCTAAAAAATTAGTTACCCCAGTTTCAATTAAAGGGGATGGTGAAAGTGATTGGAATGTAATTAGATATCCAGATGTATTATTAATGTTAGCAGAAGCACAAGGAAATAGTGCTGCAAGTTTAGCCTTAATTAATCTAACTAGGGTAAGAGCAGGTTTGCCAGCATTAACCACTGCGACGGTTACGACTACAGCGCAATTTGAAAAAGAATTAGCTACAGAAAGAAGATTAGAATTTGCTTTTGAAAATGTAAGATGGTTTGATATGGTTCGTTTTAATACGACGATGCCAAGTTTAGATGCTGTCACCACATTGAAAGCTAATTTTAATACAATGTGGGCCAATCATTATAGTAAATATCCTTCACCAGCAGCTCCTTTGGCTACGATCCAAGGGTATGTTACCAATGATAAATTATTATTGCCAATTCCACAACGTGAAATTGACAATAATACCAAGTTGGTTATTCCACAAAATCCGGGCTACTAAATTTAAAGATACTTAACTAATGTTTCAACCTTAATTTTTAAGGTTGAAACATTTTCTTTTTAACGATAGTAAACTAACTTGCTTTTATACTGTCAAAATGTTATTATGAATAAACAAATTTTTATTTTTTGATGAAAAATTTATTCATTTTATTTATCATCTCTTTTTTGTTTTCACAACCGATGAAAGCGCAGCCCATTTTATTTAAAAAGCTGGGTACATTATTATCTAAGGATATTTTGACTAAGGCAAATGAGGATTTAAAATCAAAGCCAATTACAGTAACGGCATTTCACAGTGATCGTTCAGCAGGGGGCAGGCATGATTTTTTTTCGGAAGCTGATTATTGGTGGCCTGACTCATTAAACCTCACGGGTCCTTATATTCAAAAGGACGGACAAACAAATCCCGCAAATTTTTCTGAACATCGGCTAGCCATGATCCGTTTCAGTCAATTGGTGGGCAACTTAACATCTGCTTATCTTTTAACCAAGGACAACAAATTTGCGTTTAAAGCGATCCAACATTGTAAAGCTTGGTTCGTCGATACAGCAACCAAAATGAACCCTTCTTTATTATATGCGCAAGCAATCAAAGGAAAGGTAACAGGAAGGGGTGTTGGGATTATTGATATGATTCAAATGATAGAAGTTGCACAAAGTGTTATGGTTTTAGAAAAGCAACATGCAATTAAAGCTGCGGACTTGATTGAAATCAAAAAATGGTTTCAACAATATTTACAATGGGTAACCACGCATACCTATGGCATTGATGAAAGAGAAGCCAAAAATAATCATGGCACTTGTTGGACCATGCAAGTGGCTGTTTTTGCGAAGTTAGTTAATGATACAGCACTTCTCAATTATTGTGACAACCGATTCAAAACACTGCTCCTTCCTTCACAAATGGATCCAAATGGCAGTTTCCCCTTGGAGCTTAAGCGTACTAAACCTTATGGGTATTCGCTTTTTAATTTAGATGCTATGTATACCTTAGCGCATGTTTTGTCTACCAAAGAAAATAATTTGTGGGAATATAAAACCACCACTGGATTAAGCTTAAAAAAGGGCATTGAATTTTTATACCCCTTTGTTGAAAATAAAAATAGTTGGACCCTGCATAAGGATATCATGTATTGGGAAAACTGGCCTGTTGCCCATCCTTTTTTACTGTTTGGTTACGCAGCCTATGGCAATCAAGTTTGGCTAACCACTTGGTCAAGGCTGGAGCACTTTCCTACGACTGCCGAAGTCATCAGAAATTTACCAGTAAGAAATCCAATCCTTTGGATTACTAATAATTAAACATTTAATTTTAACCATGAATAATAACATAATGAAAAAAGCAATTTTGTTTTTAATTCTATTTTTTGCGATGAGTAGTACGATATCCTATGCGCAAAAAAATAGCAAACCCAATATTTTATTTATTGCGATCGATGATTTAAAGCCTGAACTAGGTGCCTATGGCAATAAGATGGTAAAGACACCCAATATTGATCGTCTTGCTAAAATGAGCACGGTGTTCATGAGCAACTATTGTCAACAAGCAGTTTGTGGACCTACACGTGCTAGTTTGATGACAGGTATGCGCCCTGATTACACTAAAATTTGGGATTTAAAAACACAAATGCGTGATATGAATCCGGATATTTTAACCTTACCTCAATATTTAATTACGCAAGGATATAATGCCGTAGGTACTGGAAAAATATACCACCCAAGTAGTGCCATCAAGCAAATTGATCCTGTTTCATGGAACTTACCTTATTTAATGCCTGCGGAATCTGATTTTGCAAATGGTTTGGGTTTCCCTGCCAATAAGCAATACCAAAAGCCGGAAAATAAAGCAATGTTTTTAGTTAAAAGAGAAAGGGTACAACGTGACAATGATGATGAAGAACCTACCAGCATTAAAGGCCCTTCTACTGAATGTATAGATGTTCCGGATAATGCCTATGAAGATGGTGTTATCGCATTGCTTGCGAAAAAAGAAATGGTGAAATTATCAAAAAATGAAAAGCCCTTTTTTATGGCAGTTGGTTTTCATAAACCACACTTACCATTCGTAGCACCTAAAAAATATTGGGACATGTATGATCGTGCGAGTATGCCTTTGGCTGAATTTCGTGAGCACGCAAAAGATGCACCAGAAATTGCATATCATAAGTCAGGAGAGTTAAGAAATTATATTGATATCCCTGAGTTCGCCACTTACAACCAACCTGGCCCACATGTTTATTTAAAAGAAGAAAAACAAAAGGAATTAATTCATGGCTACCTTGCTGCGGTTTCCTATACAGATGCGCAAATTGGTATTTTATTGAATACTTTAGATTCACTAGGAACTTTAAAAAATACAATCATTGTTTTATGGGGTGATCATGGCTGGCATTTAGGAGATCATGACCTTTGGGAAAAACATACCAACCTAGAACAAGCTACGCGTGCACCATTAATTATTGCAGGCCCAGGTATCAAACCAGGTAAATCTAATTCCTTGTCTGAGCATCTTGACATTTTCCCTACGATTTGTGATTTAGCAGGACTTGCAATCCCTAGCCAATTGCAGGGTAAAAGTTTAAAGCCGATTATGCAAAATAATGCAGCATCGGTAAAAGAGTTTTCTATAAGTCAATATCCTAGGAAGTTAAGTAAGGATGATTTAAAAAAAGCAGGTTATACCAGTGTAAATATGATGGGCTATAGTTTAAGAACAGGCAAATATCGTTTCACCATTTGGATGAATAACTTTACCACTAAAGATGCATTTAGTAATGAAAAGGTTTTTGCAAAAGAACTATATGACTATTCTAAAGATCCTTTAGAAAAGGTAAATGTTTATAATGATAAAAATTATGCAGCCACTGCAAAAGAAATGTATAATAAAATGATCACCTTTTTTAAATCACAAGAGGGGAAGTTATAATTTCTAAAAATCAACTGCCATGAAATATATTAAAATAGTATTTATAGCTGTATTATTTTACACAAGCCCATCGCTTGCGCAAAAATCAACTAAGCCTAATATTTTATTTATAGCAATTGATGATTTAAAGCCCATCATTGGGGCCTATGGTAATACATTTATTAAAACGCCCAATATTGATCGTCTTGCAAAAAGAGGCACCACTTTTTTAAATAACTATTGTCAACAAGCGGTATGTGGGCCTACCCGCGCAAGTTTGTTAACGGGGATGCGTCCTGATATTACACAAATTTGGGATTTAAAAACCCAATTACGTGATGTAAGTCCGGCCATTGTTACTTTACCTCAGTACTTGATTACCCAAGGGTATTCGACACAAGGTATTGGCAAGGTGTTTGATCCTAGAAATGTAGATAAAGATATAGACAAAGTATCTTGGAGTGTTCCGTATCATAAAACCATTAATAAATATTACGATCCAGCATATGGAGAGCCTGCGCAAGGCAGATTTCAATTGCCGGAAACAAAATTATTATCTGAAAAATATATTAAAGAGGCATTGGCAAAAGGAAAGACCAAAGCCGAGGCAAATGAAGAAGCGAATATTAAAATAAGACCAACAACAGAAGGCATTGATGTTCCCGATAATGCTTATAATGATGGTGCTAATATTTTACAAGCAAAAGATATCTTAGCACAATTAAGCAAAAAACAGCAACCCTTCTTTTTTGCAGTTGGTATCGCAAAGCCACATTTGCCATTTGTAGCACCTAAAAAATATTGGGATTTATATAAAAGAGCAGATATTGTTTTAGAGCCGTTTCAAGAGCAAAGCACAAATCCAGTTTCAGTAGCTTATCATAATGCTGGTGAAATAAGGGCCTATACCGATATCCCTGCTGATATTGCTGCGACGAAACAAAAAGGTTTTGGACTCGCGTTATCAACTGAAAAACAAAAAGAATTAATCCATGGTTATTATGCAGCTATCTCCTATACAGATGCATTGGTTGGCCAATTATTAAATACCATTGATTCATTGGGGTTAGCCTCAAATACAATCATTGTGTTATGGGGCGATCATGGTTGGCATTTGGGTGACCATAATATATGGTGTAAGCACAGCAACTTTGAACAAGCAACGCATGCCCCACTTATTATTTCATCACCTGGCATTGCACCTAATAAAACAAAGTCACTATCGGAGCATGTTGATATTTTTCCAACATTGTGTGATTTAGCTGGTCTTGCTATTCCTGCACAACTTCAGGGTAAAAGTTTAAAGCCAGTAATGAAAAATCCGGCAACAGCTGTTAAGGAATTTTCCGTTAGTCAATATCCAAGAGCTGGGGCGGATGAACAAGATAGCCGTATTGAAACTACGCCAGCAATTATGGGTTATTCCATTCGGAATAGTCAGTACAGATATACCATTTGGATGAAAAATGCATTTAGGTCAACACTTCCTTTTAATGCTGCATCAATCATAGGGGAAGAATTGTATGATTATAATGCAGATCCATTGGAAAAATACAATGTGGCCAAGGAAAAAAAATATGTAGCTGTAACAAAAAAACTACATGCAGAAATGATCGCTTATTTTAAATCACAGGAATCAAAATTGGCCATTACGCGTAAATAAAATTCTCTTTATATAAATTACTTAATCCATCCTCATGAAATTATTAAAAATAGCAGTTTGCCTTCTTCTTTTAAATACAACTGCTTTTGCACAAACCAAAAAGCCAAATATTATTTTCATTTTAGCAGATGATTTAGGTATTGATGGCGTAAGTAGTTATGGCGCAGATTTATTTAAAACGCCCATCATTGATAAATTAGCGAAGGAGGGAATTAGATTCTCCAATGCTTATACAGCACCTTTGTGCGGTCCTTCAAGGGCAGTGATATTAACTGGCAGATATGCTTTTAGAACTGGCGCCGTGAATCAAGATCAAACAGGAGAATTCACACCAGCAATGGAAACGATGATGCCGAAAATTTTAAAGCCAGCTGGATATACGAGTGCAATGATTGGTAAATGGGGTCAATTACCATTGGGTCCAGCTGAATTTGGGTTTGATGAGTATTTAAGATTTTTTGGAAGTGGCGTTTATCATAGTACGCCAGATAAAAAAGAAAAGTACGTAATGAATGGCAAGGATTTGGTATTGAAGGAAAACGTATACATGCCTGAATTAATGCATAATACGATGGTTGATTTTGTTTCGAAACACACCAAAGATCCTTTTTATTTATATTATTCTTTAGTACATGTACATGGTGAAATTATGGCCACACCCGATACTAAACCAGGTACCACAGATTATCAGAGTCTGTATAATGATAATATTAGTTATATGGATAAACTTGTAGGCAAGTTGCTTAAAACATTAGATAGTCTTAAGATAAGAGATAACACCCTTATTGTTTTCTTTGGTGATAATGGTACCGCTGGCCAAGCTGCTACTATTGGTACTGTGAATGGTAAAAAAATTATTGGTAAAAAAGGAACAATGCAAGAGGGTGGAAGTTTAGTGCCATTCATCGCAAATTGGCCTGGTGTTACGCCAAAGGGCGTTATTTCAAAAAACTTAATTGATGCCTCTGATTTTATTCCAACCTTTGCTGAAATAGCTGGGGCACCTTTACCTGCAAATATTAAATTAGACGGAACAAGTTTTGCCAAACAATTAAAAGGAAGTAAAGAACCAACACGTACTTGGATTTTCACTGAATTAGGCAATGACTGGTATGTAAGAGAAGCCAATTGGAAATTAAATCGCGCTGGCCAACTATTTGATATGAGTAATGCACCTTTTGAAGAAAAGCTTACTGCAATAGATGAGAAAACAAAACCCATCAAAGATAGATTACAAGGTATTTTGGATAGCTTAAATCCGGGAGCTGGTATTTTAGACAAAGGAGATGGCACCGGTAGACATGCGAATAAAGCTAAAAACAAAGCAAAAAATTAGGCGCTAAAATATTCGTTTTATGAAAAAGCAATTACTACTTATTTTGTTATGTTTCACCATCATTCATACTACTCAAGCGCAGACAAAGCAAATAGTTAGTACAGATGGCGTTGTACTTGACAACCCATATCTGCATGTTAATCAAAACAGCACTAGCTATACATTAGCAAATAATACTAATATTGGCACAAGGGTAATTGCTGCACTAGAGGAGGTCGTTATCAAAAGTAATAAGGGCAAACGTACACTTGTGCGTGGGCAAGTGGCGGTATTTTTAGAAAATGAATCTTATGAAATTTCATCTGGAAAATATTTTGAAATTGGGTTTAAAAAAAATCATCCACCACTTACAGCACCAGAACAATGGGTAGAGCCTCAAAAAAATACCATTGTTTATGAGGATGCACAATTTCGCATCTTTGAAGAAAGATTAGAAGCTGGCGATGTTCGTGATTTACATAGTCATGCGCAGCGATTAGTGGTGCGCCTTAATCTTGTTCAATTAACGGATCCTAGATTAAATAAAGAAGTAAAAGAAGGTACAGGTATTCAAGTACCCAACACCGTTAAGTTCGCAGAGCCTGTGGTACATGCCGTTAAAAACCTAAGCAAAATACCTTTGTTCAACATTGTAATCGAGTTTAAGATCCCCCATTAGTGGAATTATTTGCTGATATTTCTAGGAAGCTTACACTAAGTCTAAAGCATAACTCAAATAACAATTTGTACGCAGGTGTTTGAGAAGATTGCACCATTTTTAAATCACAGGAAGTATAATAATAGGTTGGGTGTATCCATACTATATTGAAAATATATTTTATTGCTATTTTAATATAATTTTAAGCCAATCAATTTTAAAAATAAGTACTGAAAAGTTTTAAATTTAAAAGAAATGCTTAGAAAGTTAACACTATTCGTATGTTTAGTTTTATTTAATATTTCCCTTCATGCCCAATTGGACATTAATTATAGCTATGAAGGAAAAGCAGATTCTGTTAAATTGAATTTTGCTAAAACAGAGTTTTCTAAATACCTCAAGGTTGCCATATTTAATAGTCGTATTGTTCAAAACGTTTTTAATATTAAATTAATTAAAAAAGGGGCTACACAAAATGGATCCTTTAGTTATACTATCAATTCCAATGGGCGTTTAGTAAATATGATTTGTGTGGGGGAGGATGAGGCTGCTATTGGCCATGCCATGTATACGATTTTAGAAAGCTTAGGCTTTCAATTTGACATTACGGGGGTCGTGGTGCCCACTGTATTTAAAACAGCAATATTCAAAAGCGATTCCCAATCTATCATTCCTTTTACACGCTGGAGAGGCATCAGACAGCATGTTAATTTTCCTATGGACATATCCTCTTATCCGCTAGCGGAAGCAAAGGAATATCTTAATAATTTAGTTAGAATGCGTTTTAATAAAATTGCAATTCATAGTTATCCTAATTTATGGCATGAAGTAAATTTTGAAGATAGTGTTGACTATGCTGGCAATTTTTTTTATGGACGACAACATGATATCCCGAATATGCAAATTTTTACCAATAATATTCGATTTAATGATAAAATATTTAGTATCCCAGAAATTGAAAAAAGTTACGCTAACACCCCTGTAAAAAGCAAAATGGCTATTGCTTGGATGCGCTCTTTAATTGAGTATGCGCAGTCTATTGGCCTCCGTGTTCAAGTATCCATTGAGCCTAGGTCAAAAGGGGATATTCCCCTAATTACACGCACTGTAAAGTCGGTAATTAATAATTATCCGAGTATTGATGAACTTGAATTAATCACGGAAGAAATGGGCGGCTGGGGTGATGCAACTACTAAAGCGCAAGTAAACAAAATTGCGGTTGCACAATTTGGCGAAAGTATACTTCAAGATACAATGGTGACAAACGTAATAAAAAATAGCCAACCCGATTTAGATGTTTTATTTTTTCAATTAGGTCGAAATATAACTGCACTGAAATTACTAGAAAAAGACCAAGAAATTATTTCACATTCTATCAAATTAAATTTAGGAATTTATTGTGTCATCAATGATTATGCGAAAGTTGCATTTTACATTGCAAAAAAATATTTACCTAATAATTCGATTGCTATTATGCCTGGTCATGGCAGTAAAAGAGTTGCAAACTATTTGCCTAATTTAATACCAATTAAATCGCAAATTGCACCTACTACAATTTATTCGTGGATTGAATTTGATGGACTTATGTTTACGCAGCAAAATGCTAATGAAGGCATATATGATTTAATGAAGTATCTAAAAGTATCAAATGGGGCGCAACAGCAAAATACAATTTTATTTAATCATTGGAGAACTGCCGAAAACAGAACCTCAGCTAGATATGCAGCTTTAAATACTTTATATGGTCCTATTCCGCAATTAGATTTTTATAAACAGTATGCCGAAAAGCTCCAAATTAATAATGTCGCACCCTATGTGCAAGCAATGCAGCTATTAGAGAAAATTGATTGGATAGCTACCAACGACTTACCCAATATCGGCTTTTGTTGGGTAGGTGCATGGCGTGAAGGCGGGCCCTATACTTGGATAAACAGCAAAGCATTAAAAAATGTACAGGGGTTATATAGTCAGGTGAATTATAATTTAAAAAAGGCAATGTATAATGTTGGCAGTACCTCGGGTAGCAATTACTTAACTTTTTTATTAAATAGATCTGAAGCTTCAAAATTATATTTAGATGCTTTTGAGAAAGGAATACAGGTTCAAAATATAAAACAAGATAGTGTAGGAAAATTCACTCCAGCGCAACAACTTAGTGCTAGCGTAATTTGCAATCATGCGCTTACTATTTTTAATAAATATTTACAGAAACATGTGGAACAGATGCCTGATCGTGGTTGCGAAGGCACACTCATCAATTTTTGGCATGCTCCTATTTATGGATTAAAAGTGATAAGATATAAATACGCTGGTATTCCAATTGATGCTGATCCAGTAATTGATAATAGAAAGGACGCGCCGCCGTTACCTATTTATTTTAAAAAAAATAGTATAATTATTACTTCGTCTCCATGATTTTCATGGGAATATTTTTATTGAACTTTTCAAGTACTAAGCCCTTTTGTTGGGTATAATTTCCACTAATTTGTTCGTGTCCTGTTATATTCACCTTAAATTGCACCTCCCAATCTTTTGGCCAAGCTGGAAGCATATAAGTATGTCCCTTTTCACTTTGTACCAGCATGGCTTGTAAAGCGCGCATAGTTATATTTCCATGGTCTTGATCAGGCACCCAATCATAATTAGGTCCCCAAAAAGCAGGAAAGCGGCTTCCATTATGTTTACTACTAAAGTTGGTACTTACCATTTTTTTTGCATCTTCTGTTAATCCTAATAAAGCTGCATTTATCGCATCTTGTTGCCAACCATTAAATGCAAGGTCGTATCTTTTATAAAAAGTATTGATGGCCAATTCCAAATTAGGTTTACCAATGCCATAAATTCGGTAAGGGAAAACTGAGTATAATTGAGGATCCTCAATGTTCATTCTTTTACCTAAGTTTAATCCAGATGACAATACCCAAGTTCCATCCTCTGCTTTTTCTTTTGGTAAAACAGGCAACATCGCTATTAACTGAGTACAATTTTTTTGAAATAATGGGTCTTTAATTGCAGCCTTGTATTCCTCTATTTTTAATAATACCGCGTTTAACCCGTCAATTTCAGGAGCGGGGTTAACCATACCTTCAAAATAGGTTTCTAACGATTGTGCTGGTTGAATAGATAATTTTCCCGAGGCATCCTTTTTATAATGCTGCGAATAAAAAGTAACTATTTCTTTAATAAATGGAACAAACTTATTTTCAAATAAAACTTTGTCATTAGTGAATTCGTAATAATCAAACATCATTTTACAAAGTTCTATTCCACTTTGCCAATAGTACCTAATATATTTATTTTCTGAAACACCATCTTCATATTTGGATCGATCCCAACCATAATTATCGTTTAAATAACTGCCCCAGGGTGTCAATGTTTCCGGGAAGTAGGCACCCTCGTGTTTAAAATATTTTTGTGTACGATATTTTGCCAACGGAATTGCATTGATATACATATCAAAAAAGGGCTTCATTAATTCAAAGTCGCCGCTATAATACATAGTACTATAGGGTATCCTTGTATTTTGGAACCAAAAATTAGCGCCCCACAATCTAAAATCAGCATCTAAACCAACCTCTTTTTTGTCAACCAAAGTTTCATCGGGCGCGACTGTAAATATGGAGCCATTGAATTTTATGGGCATTCCTCCACGGCCTGAACAGGCATTCAAATACCTTTGTAATAAGTACCCTTGGGTAATTTTGAATGTGGTACTTGCTTCTTGTTTTGAATTAACTATAATATAATGGTTGTTCCAAAATTTATGCCACCAGTTGATATGATTTTGGTATTTTTCAATCACATTTAAATTTTGTACTTGCTTATGTAAGGCAATAATTTCTTTTTTCCATTCATTTACATCAGGGGTATGTTTTTTTAGAATAGTAATTTGGAAGTTAAACTTGGTAGCAGGAATTTTATTTTCAATTGTATATTCATTCTTTTTTATAAAATTTTCACCACTCACAATTGCACCAAAATTTTGATTTAATAAAGGGTCTTTACCAATTGTATTAAAACTTGTTATATTTTGATTGTCCAGGGTTAGTTGCCAAACAGAACTTTTATTTTGATGCACCCATATTAGTGCATTTGGCTGCATCAATATCGTATCTTTTTCTTTCATAAAGGGGGTTTCCCTGAATGCAACGCCATAGCCACTATGTCTTTCATGCCCAATTAATTCACTGGATTCTTTTCGCCACATGGCATTAGTCACTTCTACTTGTACAGGAATTGTACTATTTCCCTGAACTTGAATTACAGGATGATTCGCATCTATATAACATAAAATGTTTACGCTTTGATTCCCTTTGTTTGCTTTTATATGTATAACGCCATCATGTACAATTAGTGTTTGTGAAAATTGTTTTGCATCTAAAATATTGGGTGTGATTTTAACATCCACTTGTCCAATTTTTAATAATCTACCAATTTCACTATATGCATCTGTTTTAGAAACAAGAAAATGAATTGTGCCCAATGTATCTACCCAAACATTGCTACCGATATCTCCATTGCCCATGGGCATTGAACCAAGTTGATTTTTGCTTTGCGACGCATACGCTACATTGTAAGTCGTTAATGAGGGTTGTGCATTACTTGTAATGGTTGCAAAAACAAGAACTGACGTTAGAAATAATTTATTAAACCAATATTTCATTACTTTCTGTATGTGTCTTTGTATAATCCCATTTTATCAAATGGAATAGGTTGGAAGCCAGGAATTTTTTCAAAAACAATGGAATTGCTTTTTAACATAAAATTACCCTTTTTCATATCTACAAATCCTGGATCCTCATTGGTTTTAAAATTATTATTTTCATAGGCTGTTGCAAATTCGCCACCCATTAGTTTTACTAATTGATCTGGTCCACCCATGATTACGTTACCAGAAAATTCATTTCCTCTGGAACGCATACCCTGCCACTCTTTACCTTCAACAATGACGTCGAGATAGGGCAATAATGATGGGTATCTTGTTGAATAAGGAGGTTGGTCAAACTTTATTGACTCGGTTAATCTTTTTCTAAGAATTCCATTTTTGCCAAAATATTCAGCTGCTTGTGGTTTTGCCCAACTATAAAATTGTGCCGATATGACAAAACTATTTGAAAGTGGCTCAATGATAATATTGTTTTTCATCTTTAAATCCCATCCTCCATTACTAAATAATGTGCCATGATTTACCTTTAAATCATAAAATACATTTCCATATACGGTAACATCTGTGGAGGCATCATCGCAGTAAATGCCCATATTCATTCTGTTTGCATTTCCTGAATGATGAAAATAATTATAACGAACAATATTGCCTCGATTACTTGGATCTCTACCAATATACCAAGGGGAGGTATCATCAGAATTAGTGGTTACATCATGTACATTATTGTATTCAAAAATGTGTTCATTTCCATACACAAATATGCCTTGAAATTCTGCATTGTATACCTCGTTATGTGAAACTATATTTCCACAACCATTCACATTAATTCCTGCCCATAAAAATTTATTTCTCAAATTGTAATCATGTACTTTACAATTATCTACCACATTGTTTCCATTGATTAAATGTACTTTACTTCCACCACTTAAAAATATACCGCCACTCCCTGTATTGTATACATCGCAACTTTGAATGCGATGATTATTCCCTGCCAATCGATCCCATCCCGTGTTTGCGTAAATATGATTTTGAAAATCGCCAATCATTCTTGATACAGCTACTCCCTTGTAGTCGTCAACGGACATATCATCTTTTAATCTTAATGCACCTTGCCCCATTACAATTCCTGTATTGCCAATATTTCGTACCGTACATCCAATAATAGTATTATGATTTCCGCGTTCCATATACATTCCAATACCTCTAGTGGCTTCAAAAGTGATACCACTAATAATCACATTACTAACACCTTCCATTGCAATGATTGGTTCTTCAAGCATGGAAACCATAATGGATGCATTCGTCATATTCGTTGGCGGCCAGAAATATAAAATACCTGATTTTCTATCCAAATACCATTCTCCTGGGGCATCCAATTCCTCAAGTATATTAATAGCTGCATACTGCTGAAAATCTCTTCCGCTTGCTATTCCATATAAATGAGGCATGGCTAACTGAACTGTTTTTTGCACAGTATCAATGGTCTTTACATTTATATAATCATCTGCGTAGCCATAATTGAAAGTACCACTCAACCATATATCTTCTTGTCCTTGCCATTTGGCGTGTCGTGCATCTGTATATTCAAATTTTCCGCCTCTATTAGATTTGTCCAAACTTCTTGGAACCGATCCCTTGTCGATTACTTTTCCTATTTTGATATATCCTTCATTGGGATATCTAGCAAGGGTCATTGGATTTCCATTAAAAAATAATTGTAATGGTGCTGGTGTAACTGCAATGGTATGTCCAAATTGCTTATGAGATCCAAAGTCAGTTATTCCGATACTTGGCAGATGTACCTGTACGATATTTTTAATTGCATTTTGATTTAATCGTTTGGCAATTGTAGCGTCTTTTACTTGGGTAAATGAATTTGGTTGTATGTTTTTACCACCGGTAATGCTTACTGTTCCTGGTTTTTCGGCTTTCCAAATAATTTCTTTTCCAATTTGACCACTATCTTGTTCGTTTAATACAAAAGTCCTTGTTAAATTATATTGACCAGGTGCAATATGAACGGTTATTCCTTTTGAATTCTTTGCCTTGTTATTTTGTACTAATTTTTGTGCCGTCGTTAAGCTTGCTACGGGACTTTCGATACTTCCATTATTTTTATCATTCCCTTTTGTTGACACATAAAAATTTTGTCCAAAAATCGCAGATGAAAAAGTTGTAGCGATAATTAAATATTTCAATTTGATAAATTGCATAAAGTATTTTTAAAAATTTATAAAAGTTAAGATTTACGTGTAATTCAATCTTTGCTAATTCAAATATAACGGGCTTTTCGCTATCTAAATGATGCTTTATTCAATATGCTAAAAAAGTACATAATTTCGCTTTTGCCTTCAAATGTAAATCAGTGGTTTTCAATAACTTTAAGCCACTTGTGGGTTATTCAAAAAAGCTAATCATATCCTTTTTTGGCTAGCGATATAATTCAGCGGTTTTCAGTAACTTTAATTGACGTATTTGCGCGCTATGAAAAAATTAAATGCTATTCTTTTTACTTTACTATTTGTTTTTATTTTCTCCGCTTGCGAAAAAATTGATATTCCCGCTGAAGTGCAAAATCAAATAGCACAATTGCCTGAAGAAATCGATTATAATTTTGCCGTAAAACAAATTTTATCAGATAAGTGTTTTGCTTGTCATGGGCCCGACGCCAAAAAACAAAAAGCAAATTTAAGATTAGACATTAGTGATATTGCCTATAGCCACAAAGGTGAAAATGGCTATAAGGCAATTAAGCCAGGTAGTATTGCTAAAAGTGATCTAGTTCGTCGTATACTAAGTGATGATCCTCATGTTCGAATGCCAACACCTGAATCCAATTTAACACTTACCCCCTATGAAAAAGCGGTACTTATTAAATGGGTGGAGCAGGGTGCAA
>Ga0214919_10004561_pt1 | contig 20207 bp, 17 predicted proteins | sample LL1503_MetaG_FD_177994 | JGI IMG/M metagenome (GOLD analysis project Ga0214919, IMG submission 177994) | Freshwater microbial communities from Lake Lanier, Atlanta, Georgia, United States - LL-1503 | ecosystem: Environmental > Aquatic > Freshwater > Lake | place: USA: Georgia | collected... | reverse complement strand
ACAATCATCATGCCTTCAAGTCCAATGTTGATGACGCCGGCACGCTCAGCCCACAATCCACCTAAACCAGCCATCAATAGTGGAATCGCAAAGCGAAGTGTCGCGCCCGAAGTTCCGGGTGATGAAATATCAATGGCGCCTGTGATGTTTTCTACAATTGAAATCACAAAGAAGACGAGAGCCACCATCAGCGTTATGCGTGCTGGGGACTTAAAGAGTGATTTCACTTTGCCAGTTGGCTCAGTTGGCTTTTTCAACTTTTCTGACATCAGTTGGCCTCCTTCGCAACAGGACTCTCGACGTTTACGCTTCCAACAGCGCGTTGTTGTTGACGCAGATTGATACGTGCAACTACTTCATAAGCAACCACAATTGAGAGAACAATCGTTCCCTGCATAACAATGACGATCTCAGGCGGAACTCCCTCGAATTCCAGAACCGGTGCGGAGCGTTCGAGGAATGACCAGAGAAATGCGGCAAAGAAGATTCCAACGGGGTGATTTCTTCCAAGAAGCGCGAGCGAAAGGCCAGTAAACGCGTAACCAGCTGGGAAGGCCATGCTGTACGAATGCGTATCCGATAACAATGTGCCAATTCCTACCAAGCCTGCGATTGCACCAGATAGAACTGTGGTTATGAAGATCATTCGCGGAGCATTGACACCGCTGGCACGAGCAGCGCGGAATGAGAGACCGGTTGCGCGGAGATTGAAACCAAAGACGGTCTTATTGAGCATTACCCAATACGCAACTCCAACTACTAGAGCGATGAAAAAGAAGGTGTAGATCTCTCCTTCAAAAGCTTTAATGGTCGGCATCCGACCGCTTGCAGGAATCTCTCGAGTCTGCAACGTTTGCGAGCCTTCAGGGAGAATTCCAAGTAGTGAAGGGCTAAGCAAAAACGCAATGATTGCGGCAGCGATGAAGTTCAGCATGATGTTGCTGATGACTTCATTTACTCCACGTTTAACTTTGAGATAACCAGCGATGGCAGCCCACAAACCTCCAGCTAACATCGCGGTAATAATGATGACCACCACGTGCAAAATAGGTGGAAGGTTCACGGCAGCACCGACGACGCCGCCAAAGAATGCACCCATGCGATATTGACCATCAATACCGATGTTGAACAACAACATCTTGAATCCGATTGCAGCAGCGACTCCCGCCATGTAATAAGCGACAGTCTGATTCAACTCAGAAACCAAGTTTCGTGGATCAAAACCATAGGAAGCCATCAGCTTGAACATTTCGATTGGATCAACGCCTCGAAACTTCAGAATCAGATAAACCAAGAGCAGAGAATTAAGAATTGCAGCAAGCGGGGCAATCGTTCCCCAAAAGAGTCTGCTTCGAGTCATGCGCTCTTTGCTCCTGTCATCGCCAAGCCCAACGCATCTGGCGTTGTCTTTGATGGATTAAGGACAGAGACGATGGAACCGTTGTAGATAACGGCAATTCGATCCGAAAGTGAGAAGAGTTCATCGAGGTCTGCTGAAACTAGAAGCACTCCAGCTCCGGCGGATCGCGCTTTCATTAAATGATCCCAAATAATCGCTTGTGCGCCCACATCAACGCCACGAGTGGGTTGGGCCGCAACAATAAGTTTCGGATCGCCACTGAGTTCACGTCCAACAATGAACTTCTGTTGGTTTCCGCCAGAGAGAGCGCTGGCAAGAACGTTGACGCCAGGTGTTCTGACATCAAACTCTTCGACGACTCGCTTTGAATCTTCAACAGCAGCACCTTTATTAACCCAGATGTTCTTGGCAAGTGGCTCAGCGAACTGGTGACCAAGTACGCGGTTCTCCCATAGCGGTGCCGTCATTAACAAGCCATCGCGCTGGCGATCTTGCGGAATGTAGGCGACTCCGGAATTACGAATATCTTTCGTCAAAGTTGTCGCGGCATCAAGTCCGAGGACTTCGACCCGACCGGTAGAAGGCTTCAATAAGCCCATGATTAATTCAATGAGTTCGCTCTGACCATTTCCTTCAACGCCTGCTAACCCAAGGATCTCACCACCGTGAATATCGAGGTTTACATCGTTGAGAATCTGACGACCATCGTCTCGAATATATGAAGCACCTTGGAAGGAGAGGACTTTCTCCTCGCTAACTTTGAGCGCTCCAGCGCGAGGTTTCGGCAGTTCTCCCCCAACCATCAACTCTGCTAATTCCTTCTTATTTGTGTCTTTTGGTTTACGAGATGCGACCGTTGTTCCTTGGCGCATGATGGTGATGTCGTCCGCAATCGAAAGAACTTCATCCAATTTATGTGAGATGAAGAGGACGGTGAGTCCTTTCTTCACGAGTTCGCGAAGGTTTGCAAAAAGTTCTTCTACTTCTTGAGGGACGAGAACTGCGGTGGGCTCATCCAAAATCAATATTTTCGCGCCACGGAAGAGCACTTTTGCAATCTCTACTCGTTGGCGTTCGCCTACGCCGAGATTAGCGAGAGATTCGTCCGGGTCGATATCTAATCCGTAATTGTCTGCGATTTCCTGGAGCTTTTTACGGGCTTCGTCATACTTAACCACGAAACCAAAGCGAGTCGGTTCGCTTCCTAGGATTACGTTCTCTAGGACTGTGGCGTTATCTGCCAATTTAAAATGCTGGTGCACCATGCCGATACCAAGTTGGATCGCATCTTGTGGTGACTTCAGATTTACTTCCTTGCCAAATGCTTTGATGTGTCCGGCGTCTGGTCGAACGAGGCCGTAGAGGATTTTCATGAGCGTCGACTTACCTGCGCCATTCTCGCCAATGATGGAATGAATGGAACCTTCTGCTACATGTAGTGAGACATTCCGATTTGCTATGACACCGGGATATTTCTTCTCTATCCCAATAACTTCCAAGACATCTGCCATCAAATTTCCCCTTGCCTACTCGAGAGTGAGTAAGTACGGAGTGCGCTGCCTTTACAGCAACGCACTCCGCTTCTACTTATTTAGGCTTTCTTTGGATCGGTTGGTACTACAACCTTGCCGGATGAAATCTGAGAGCCGTAGTTATTGATAACGTCGGTGATTCCCTTCAAATATCCGCCAGTAGTTGTGTAGCCAACGCCACCTTGCTTGTAACCCCAGGTCTTGATTCCTGCGGTCTTCTTTCCTGCGAGTGCATCATTAACGAAACCACGAACACCGAGGTCTACGCGCTTGAGCATTGAAGTAAGAATTGTTGTCTTGTAAGCAGCGTGAGCTGGGTACATGGCTTCGTCAGCATCTACGCCGATTGACCACTTCTTCAACTCTGATGCAGCCTTGTGCATACCAGTTCCGGTTCCGCCAGCTGCTGCATAAACAACATCTGCGCCGTTCTGGTACATACCCTTAGCAGCCTCATATCCCTTTGCAGGATCGTTAAATCCAGAGAAATCTGGGAAGTTTGAGATGTAGGTTGACTGGACTTTGATGTTTGGGTTGATCGCTTTTGCTCCAGCAATGTAGCCAGCTTCGAACTTAGCGATGAGCGGTGTATTAACTCCACCGATGAATCCAATGCGACCAGTCTTGGTGGTCATCGCAGCTGCGAGACCAACAAGATAGGAGCCTTCTTCTTCCTTGAATACGATTCCTTGGACGTTAGGCGCCTGGACTGATGAGTCATCAACGATTCCCCATTGAATATTTGGGAATTCCTTTGCGACTTTGCCCAAAGCTGATGCATAGGTGAAGCCAACAACCACGATTGGGTTAGCTCCACGCTTTGCCATAAGGCGAAGGCGCTCTGCACGCTGATCATCAGTTGCAGTTGGATTGTCCTGTGATTCGATGAGCTTGAGGCTCTTGTTCTTGTCCAAGATCGGCTTAACACCGATGTAGGCAAGTTGGTTGAAGCCAGGGACGTCACGGCCACCCAAGCTGTAAGCGATACCAATTGTCTTGGCAGCAGCTTGTGCTGGGGCAGATGCAACGATTCCCGAGAGCACGAGCGCGCCAGCAACAGCTGATGCACCGAGCTTGCGAAGAGTCTTCTTCTGCATTCAGTTTTCTCCTTAGTAGTAGTGATTAACTGCGAGTCGAAGCGCTCAAAACTTTATTCGCATTGCTTGTTGATGTTTCTCTGTGACGACATGTCGAGCCACAGGAGCCACGAACAATAAGACGAACGTCTACTTTGATTCGCTTAGGGGGAAATTGATTGCCGCCTTTGATTCTCTCTAGCAACGTTTGCATAGCAATCGCGCCTTGGAGGTGGGCATCTCGTGAGATGACCGTCAGAGGTGGATCAATCAAATCTGTTAGTTCATGATCATCAAATCCGATGATCGCCATTTTTTCCGGTGTTTTGATGGCCTTCTCTTTTAGCGCCTTAAGTGCGCCGATAGTCATCTGATTATTTGCAACAAAGACAGCGGTTGGAGGGGTCGGAAGCGAAAGCAGACTCATCATCGCCTGATAGCCACCGAGTACTGTAAAGTCAGATTCGACAAAGTAGTTCGAGTCTTCTTTAATCTTGTGAGCTTTCAACGCTCGCGCAAATCCCGCAGCACGTTCTTTGCCCGGAGTAGATGTCAGAGGTCCTGAGATGTGAGCAATCTTGGTATGGCCATGTTCTACAAGATGTTGCGTTGCCATTTCACCGCCGGTGAGATTATCGGCAAGTACAGAATCAATATTGCGGAAGTTCTTAATTAATCGATCGACAAAAACAAGCGGTATGGAGCGATCGGTAACATCGGTCATCGCTTCGGAATCTTCTTGTGAAGGAACGTAGATGATTCCATCAACTTGGCCCATCATCCTTTGGATCGCCCACTCTTCACGTTCTGGTTGTTCGCCAGTGTTGATGAGTTGAATCATGTAATCCTCGCCGGCTGCCAGTTCAGCACCGCGCACAATGGAAGCAAAGAATGGATTAGTAATATCCGGAACAATCAGTGCCACAAGGCCCGTACGACCCGATTTCAAATTTCGTGCAACAAGATTTGGTCTGTATCCCAATTCCTTTATCGCTTTTCGAATTGCTTCTGCATTGCGAACATTAAATCCACTCAAGCATCGAGAGACAGTCGATTCAGATACGCCAACTTTTCTGGCTACATCTGAAATCGTCACATTTGACACTGAGCGGCTCCCAATTCGTTGCTACAAACGATTGCAGATAACTTATCGCTTGGAGTAAGGTCCCGTCTATAACCACTCCAGCGCTAGCCCAAATGTCACAAAGGTGTTATCAATGACGAATATCTCACGAGATAGGGCGCCGAGAATTGTCATCGTCGGCAGCACCATGATCGACATGATCACCTATTCTCAGAAGATTCCGAGCGCAGGCGAAACTGTGATAGGCGACTCGTTCGCACTTGGTTTCGGTGGAAAAGGCGCAAATCAAGCCGTCATGGCGAGTCGGTTGGGCGCTGAAGTTTTCATGGTCAACACCCTGGGCGATGACGTCTTTGGCGACACTACAGTGAAGAATTTCCAAGAACAAGGAATAGACACGACTTACGTTGCGCGTGTTCCGGGAGCGAGCGGAGTTGCTCCTATCTGGGTTGAGCCCAACGGTACGAACCGAATTATCTGCGTGCCTGGCGCCAATAATGCAATGACGATCGACCAAGTCACCAAAGCTTTATCTGAGTTAACGGATATCGATCTTGTCATTGGACAGTTAGAAATTCCACAAGCAGTCACTGCCGCTGCTTTCGCTGCAGCTCAAGCCCGAGGAATCCCAACCATTTTAAATCCGGCTCCATTTGCACCGCTGAGTGATGCGCTACGCAAGAGCAGTGATTGGATCATCCCAAACGAAACTGAATTTGCTGGACTTAATCCGAATGGAAAACTTCCAGAAAGTGATGAAGTGATTCTCGAAGTTTCACAAACGCTCGGTTGCAAATTTGTTGTCACTCTTGGAGAGAAAGGCGCCGCATTTACCAACGATGCTGGCGCTGTCGAAAAAGTAGCTGCACCTCGCGTTGCAGCGATTGATACGACAGGAGCAGGTGATGCTTTCGTTGGAGCGTTTGCCTATGGACTTGGGCTTGGAATGTCCATGCCTGATGCAATCGCCTTAGGTTGTGCTTGTGCTTCTGATAGCGTCACTCGCAAGGGGACTCAATCCTCATATCCAAGCAAGGCACAAGCAAGCGAGATTCTCTCGCGCTTTGCTTAGTTTGAATTTTTCTTCAATTGCGCAATAGCTTTAGCGAGTTGACTCCGGGTAGTTCTAGTGGCTTGGGTGCTCAATCCGACGGATATTCCAGAATTTTTCACCGAGTATTCGCGACCATAAATTCCAGCGCTTTCATCGAGAACATCTATCAGTGACTGATCTGAGAGCGCTGCCTCAACTAATTCATCAATAGGTTTCTGCATCGATTTATTGATTGTTGCGAGCACAACACTTTGTGCGCCTGGGAGACGGGCAAAATACTGATCTGGAGTCTCCAGAATCAGTGAGACTTTCTTGGCAAAATCGTCGAGAACTGTCGTTAATACTGTGGAATCTCCATCCCACGTTGAATATCCCACGTCGACTTTATTGAGAGCAAGCTTCAGCGCGGAGATCTCGTCGGGATATGGAATGTTCACAACCTTCACTTTGCTTGAGACGGAACGGACTCCACTTCGATAACTCGCGAGCAACTCAGGTTCGCTGCCAATAAATCCAACTACTTTTCGACGTGACTGTGCCGCCGCAACAACGCCAGCCAGATACGCGCCTTGTGCTTCATTAAATGCGATATTCGAGATATTGAGTTGACCCAGAACTCGATCATTGATGAGCGCGAACTGTGTCTCGGTGTATTCCATTGAAACTCGTCTAACTGTTTCTCTATAACCAGGGCCGACAGCAATGATCAAGGTGTACCCAGATTTCGCTAGGAATCTCAAGCGTGTGAGTCGATCAACTGCGGTTCCATTTGTTGGAACTTCACGGACAAAGGGCTCGACCAGGTTGTACTTCTTCTTTGCTTGAGTCAGTGCGATATTGACCGCATCGTTAAAAGAGTTATCACCAAGGAATCCGATGTCATACGCGACCGCCACTTTCGGAACTCGCTCATCAGCGTTCGCCGTAAGTACGGAGGTCACTACTAGAGAAAACGCCAGCACTAACGCTCGCAGTTTCATGATGAACCTTAAAGTTTTTTGGGGACTAGACCGAGCGCTGAGTAGGTCTTTGCCAAAGTATCTGCGGCAACAGCGCGAGCCTTTGCGCTTCCAGCATCAAGAATCTCCAGCAAGCCTTTTTCATCCGCCAATAAAGCATTTGTTTTCTCGCGTACGGGAGCGAAATACGAGGTGACTACTTCTGCAACGGCTGCCTTGAAGTCTCCGTAGCCCTTCCCCGCAAATTCATTCTCTAACTCCGCGATTGATCTTCCGCTCAGTGATGAATGAATGGTGAGAAGGTTTGAGATTCCTGGCTTATCTTTCTCATTAAAACGCACTTCTTTTCCAGTATCAGTGACAGCGCTCTTGATTTTCTTAACATTCACATCGCTCGAATCAAGAATGTCAATAACGCCCGCGCTAGAGGCTGAAGACTTACTCATCTTTGCTGTTGGGTCTTGCAGGTCATTAATCTTGGCTGAGCTCTTCATGATGTGCGCTTCTGGAATAGTGAAAGTTTCTCCGAACCGAGAATTGAATCGCTGACCAAGATCGCGGGTTAATTCAATATGTTGGCGTTGATCCTCACCCACGGGAACTCGATTGGCTTGGTACAACATAATGTCAGCAGCTTGCAAGATTGGATAAGTAAAGAGTCCAACAACTGTCCGGTCTGCTCCACTCTTCTGTGACTTATCTTTGAATTGTGTCATGCGACTTGCTTCGCCAAATCCTGCGATGCACTCTAGAACCCAGGCCAATTGATTATGTTCGGATAGGTGCGACTGGATGAATAGTGTGCACTTCTGCGGATCAACTCCAAGTGCAATGAGCTGTGCGGCCGCCGCTAAAGTGCGACGGCGTAATAGTGCTGGTTCGGTTTCGACAGTTAAAGCATGTAGATCCACAACGCAATAAAAAGCATCATGCTCTTTCTGCAGCTCCACCCATTGCTTCACAGCACCGAGGTAGTTTCCTAAATGGAATGAATCAGCCGTTGGCTGGATTCCAGATAAGACTCGTTTCATGGGGCTATCTTCTCAATTCTCGCCAGAACTCGTGCCGCGCGAGAGGAGAAGAGTTCCGACTCGTTTGCCCTCCATGCTCAAGACTGTGAGGCGCACTCCATCGAGATGAATAACATCATTGACGTCGGGGATGCGACCAAGGCTATGCATGACGTATCCGCTGAGGGTCTCGTATGGGCCCTCTGGAATCTCCACACCGATCTGCTCGGCAAGGTCATCGAGCGAGATCAAGCCATCAATCTCGTAATCCCCGGTGCGCGTCTGATTCGAGACTTCGGAGGTCTGCTCATCATATTCATCGTGAATGTCGCCGATGAGAGTCTCTACTAAATCCTCAAGCGTGACGATGCCATCCGTTCCGCCATATTCATCAAGAACAATTGCGACGTGTTGACGTTGTGCGCGCATCTCTGAGAGCGCAGGTAGAACGCCTTTCGTTCCCGGCAAGTAGATGATAGGTCGTACCAAATCCATAATTGGAATGTTCTTACCCGAGTATTCAGGGTCCATCAAGTCACGCACGTGAATGAATCCAATTACCTCATCGTTGTTTCCGCGAACAACGGGATAACGTGAATGAGCTTTCTCGACTGCAACCCGAATTGCATCAACGACAGGCAGGTTCGCATCAAGGAAATCAACTTCAGTTCTGGGAACCATGACCTCATGAACGAGCCGCTCGCTTGCATTGAAGACTTCTTCAACAATATCGCGCTCTTCTTCCGTTAAAGCTTTATGGCCAGTCACGAGATCTACTAATTCTTCTTCGGAAATATCTTCGCGCAAAGCTTTAGGGTCGATACCGAATAACTTCAAGATCAAATCTGAGGAGTGCGAAAGCAGCCAAATCAATGGTTTAAAAAGTTGAGAGACAAAGGAAACCGGAGTTGCAACAAGGAGCGCGATTTTTTCGGTGGAGTGCAGAGCTACACGTTTTGGTACAAGCTCACCAAAAACCAGAGAGAAATAGGCAATCACAAGTGTGAGACCAATGAGCGAGAACGTCTCACTCAAGCCTTCGCTCAAACCGGCATCAACCAATCGCGGAATGACATAACTACCCAAACGATCAGCGCCAAAAGCTGCTGAGAGGAAACCACTAAGGGTTACACCAACCTGAACTGCAGCTAAAAAGCGATTCGGGTGGGAAGCGAGTTGGGCAACGCGTGCTCCACGTTTGCTCCGTTCCGCCAACGCCTTGAGTTGACCTTCACGGAGAGAGATAAGAGCGATTTCGGCAGCCACGAAGATTGCGCCGAGCAGGATGAAAAGGGCTACGACGCCGAGGTCGAAGGCCAGGCCTCCGAGGTCGAACGCTTGCGCACCGCCAGGGTCCATAAGAGGCAGAAGAGTATCGGAGGCCGGCCGACCCCCGCGGCCGTAGACGGGAGGGCCGAGAAGTCCACATGAGAAATTGGGTCGCGCCTCTTCCCTCTCGGGGGGCTCACGCGTAACCTTCGCGCATCCACGGAGTCGTGGACTTGCTTCATCCAACGGATCGTCGGGCACGTACCTGCCCGGAGAAGGAAGAGAAAAAAATGGCATCAGTCGTATTTAAAGATGCGTCACGCATCTATCCAGGAACTACCACTCCTGCAGTCGACAAACTCAACCTCACTGTCAATGACGGTGAGTTTCTTGTCTTAGTCGGACCATCAGGTTGCGGTAAGTCAACATCACTTCGCATGCTCGCTGGTTTGGAAGAAATCGATACCGGCGCAATCATGATCGGTGATCGCGACGTAACAAATATTGCACCGAAGGATCGCGATATCGCGATGGTCTTCCAGTCTTATGCTCTTTATCCGCATATGACGGTTGCAGAAAATATGGGCTTTGCTCTCAAGATTGCCGGCGTTGCAAAAGAAGAACGTGATCGCCGCGTACTTGAAGCCGCAAAACTTCTCGATCTTGAACCATATCTCGAGCGCAAACCTAAGGCGCTCTCTGGTGGTCAGCGTCAGCGCGTTGCAATGGGCCGCGCAATCGTTCGTGAACCTCAAGTCTTCTTGATGGACGAACCGCTCTCAAACCTTGATGCAAAACTTCGCGTCGCAACTCGTACTCAGATCGCAGCGCTCCAACGCCGTCTTGGAATCACCACGGTTTATGTCACCCACGACCAGGTCGAAGCTATGACCATGGGTGATCGCGTTGCTGTTCTCAAAGATGGTTTGTTGCAACAAGTCGATACTCCTCGCAATCTTTATGACAATCCTGCAAACGCATTCGTTGCCGGATTCATTGGCTCCCCTGCGATGAACTTGCTTATTGCTCCAGTTTCTGGTGGCAAGGCAAAGCTTGGTGGACTTGATGTTGATGTACCTGCTTCGGCAGGCTCATCTGTCATTGTCGGAATTCGCCCAGAAGGTTTCACATCTTCCAGCAAGGGCTTCGATGTTCAAGTTGAAGTTGTCGAAGAACTTGGCGCTGATGCTTTCGTATACGGTAAGCCTGTCGATTCCGCGGTGAAATTTGCTAACGCTAGCGATGAAGGCGCCCAAGTCATTGTCCGTTGGGATCCAAAGAATCCACCGAAATCTGGCCAAACTGTCACAGTTTCAGCCAAAGCCGATGCAATTCATCTCTTCAATGTTTCTGATGGCAAACGCTTGAAGTAATCGTTTAGTTACTGCGCAGTCCATCCACCATCAACGGGGATGGCTGCGCCAGTAATATTGTGAGCAAGTTTTGAAGTAAGGAATAAAGCAAGGGCGCCGATATCTTCTGGTGTAGCCAATCTTCTCGACGGTTGTTTTTCGGAGAGCAAATCACTAATTCCCTTATCCCGATCTCCCCCAAATTTGGCAGCTCTGGCTTGAATTTGCGGCTCGATGAGTGCAGTTTCGACCCAGCCAGGACATATTGCGTTGATTGTTACGCCACCACTTTCTCGAGTACCTGAATCTGCATATTCCAGAGCTGCAACCCGCGTTAACCCAATGAGTCCATGTTTTGCTGCAACATAGGGCGCCTTTGCAACCGAAGCCACTAGGCCATGAACCGATGCAATGTTTATGACTCGTCCGTACCCGCGCTCTTTCATCCCAGGCAGAAGCAGGTGCATGGTGTCGAAATACGACGATAAATTTATGGCGATTACGTCATCCCATTTAGGTCTCGGCATATCGCTGAAAGTGGCCGTAAATTGAATTCCTGCGTTGTTGCACAAGATGTCTACATTTCCTTTTTCCTGAATCTCGTCAATCATTTTCTCGGTTGCACTTTGATTGCGAAGATCAGATGTGAATGACAGGACTGAGTTTGCTCCAGCCTTCAATATGGCGCTTTCGGCTGCATTGATTGTTGCTCGATCCGATAAGCCATGTAGCACGATGTCAGCACCTTCTCGCGCAAAAGCAGTAGCAACTCCAAAACCGATTCCTTGAAATGATCCGGTAATTAAAGCTCTTCTACCTTGTAAAGAACCCATGACTAGCCTCCAAATATCGCTTGAGCGACTTTCCTTGCACCGCTTGATTCAAGAAGCATGTCGTAATGGTTCACATCATCAATCTTGATGAGTTTCAATTTTGGATATTGAGGTAACACATAATCCAAAACAGCTGTGGGGTACAAACCTGATGGCTCGTTCTGTAATCCGCGCTCGGCCCTAATAAAGAGGACTTCTTGCTTTAGATTTTTCAAAGTACTTGAGATTAACTCTGACTCAAATAAATCCTTTGAGTCCTCTTCAACAGCACGTGATTGTGTTGAAGGATGAAATTCAGAACCGTTACCGCGGAGGTCATATTCAACATATTCATCTAGCGCATCGGACCAACCTTTGACGAAAGCCGGCTGCTCTTTCCAATAATCTCGGTATGAGTCTGTTGAAGTGAATGTCATGGCTAATCTAGCCAATGCCGGACCAAGAACAAGCGGAAGAACTTGAGCGACTGTCATTCCTGGTGGAAGCGGAAGCGGAATACCACCGTCTATCAGAACTATGCGTGCGTCGAATTCTGGATGCAAGCCAAGAAATGCGACGGCGACGAATGCGCCCATCGAGTGTCCATATACATCGACCGTTTCCCAGCCAAAATGCTCGCATATGGCAGCCATGTCGTGGGCATGCCTCTCCATTCCAAATGGACCTGGCAATTGATTTGAATTTCCGCGCCCGCGAAGATCAACTGCGTAGGGACTCAATCCACGTTCAATCAGTTCACGGGCAAATAATTGGAAAGCTCTGTTTGACGAAGTCACGCCGTGAATGAGCAAGACCGGTTTGCCCTCTTCTTCACCGTATCGAAATACCGCAATGTTCCCGCCGCTAACCGGTACATCAAACCTTTTCGCAGGCAGATAGCGTTGATCAGGCATATTTGGTATCCCATATGTACATAGCCTCACCCTACAGGGGGTGCCTTATCGGGCCCAGATCCTTTTGGTGTTATCGAACTGTTGTCAAAATCAACGGTCCAAGACCTTTTTCGCTATTCGTCCGAGGTCTAGTCTTTCGCTCGAGCTAGCCGCCAGGACTAGCCGGCTTACCTAGTAGAAAGAATTTATATGAACAAGCGTTCGCTGATTGCAAAGTTAGGAATCCCATTCCTTTCTCTTGCTGTCATCTCTCCTGCCGTTTTCTCGCCAGCGCAAGCTGCTCCCGGCGATATTCAGATCGGCGTAATTACCGCGACTTCTGGTGGATTGAAGTCCTATGGCGATGCATACATTGATGGCTTTGAGTGGGGATTGAAGTACTACACCCAGGGCAAAATGACGGTCAACGGCAAGAAATTGGTCGTGACAAAGAAAGATGATGCTGGAGATCCGACGGCGGCAACTGCTGCGTTCAAGGATATGGTCGGTAATGGCACGAAGATCATTGTCGGAACCGCATCCTCAGCTGTGGCATTGACATTGGCTCCTTTAGCCCAACAGAACAAAGTTCTTTATATCTCCGGCCCAGCAAAGAATGATGCAATTACTTCTGCTGCAAATAAATATGTTTTCCGTTCTGGAAACACTTCGACACAAGATCTCGCTCCGCTCTCTGGTCTCAGAGGCGTTAAGGGCAAGACAATCGTCCTGTTTGTTGAAGATAATGCATTCGGTGCTGGAAATATTCTTGCTGCTAAAGCGCTCATCGGTCCTAAGGGTGCAAACTTTGTTGAAATTAAAGTTCCTACTTCAACTTCTGACTTCACTCCATTTGCAAAGCAGGCGCTAGATGCCAAGGGTTCACACGTATTTATCGCTTGGTCAAATGCTTTGACTTCAGGTGCAATGCTCGGAGCGCTCAAAGTTCAAGGAGTATTCTCGAAGAGCATTCCAATTACTGGTCTAGCAGGTGTTGCTTCCTATGACATCTATGGAACTTTATTTGAAGGCTCTAATGCAATCCTCACAAGTAGTTTCTTCCCGAACGTCACTGGTAATTCTATTTCAACTAAGTTGGCTGCAGATTACGCAGCTGCTGGAAAGAGCCAAGATCTCTTTACCTGCACTGGAGTGGATGCTGCCAAGATGGTAGTTGAAGCGCTCAAGGACAATCCAAATGTCGATGTAGATAAGGCGATTGCAAAGCTTGAGGGACTTAGCTGGCTTGGTATCAAGGGAATCATGAAGGTGAATCGAAGCAACCACATGTTGATTCAACCAATGTTCCTTGTTTCTTTGAACAAGAGTGGTTCGAAGTACGTACCATCCTTGATCAAAGCAATCAATAATGTAGGCGCATAAACAAGCGTGAAGACCGCAAAGCCTGGTTTTCTACCAGGCTTTGCGGTTTCAATATCGGAGAACAACTAAAAGAATAGAAAGACAATTTTGAATCCAGCATTGAGCGTTAAAGATTTGAGTCTTGCAATCGGTGGTGCAAAGATCCTGGATGGAATTGACCTTGAAGTAAAATCGAATGAAATCTTGGGAATCATCGGTCCCAATGGCGCTGGTAAAACTTCGCTCTTTAATCTTATAAGTGGATTAAGGGCCCCTTCGCGCGGTCAAATATTTCTCGGTGATAGAGATATAACGCGTCTCGCGCCCGATGAACGTGCAAAAATGGGCATAGCGCGCACCTTTCAAACTTCTTCTATATTTGCAAATATCACATGCTTAGAAAATGTCCGTATAGCTGCACAAACCGCAAACGGACACTCAATGAACTTAACTCGCAATGCCTACTCGTATAAAGATGTTGTTGAAGCTTCCAAGCATTGCCTAGATCAAGTAGGGCTCGGCTCTCGGGAGATGCAGTTAGCAGGCTCGCTGTCCCACGGTGACAAACGACGACTCGAGATTGCGATCGTTCTAGCGCAATCTTCTTCGGTCATCCTCCTTGATGAACCCATGGCGGGTTTGAGCGTTGAGAACGTACCCCAATTAGTTGAAATCATTCGTACTCTCGTAACACAACACAACAAAACAGTCTTGATTGTCGAGCATCATATGGAAGTGATTCTTGATCTAGCTGATCGAATCGCGGTACTCAACCACGGCGAATTATTGATAACCGGAACTCCAACGGAAGTCATGAATAATCAAACAGTGCTATCGGCTTACATTGGTGAGGCGCTATGAACGCGCTCGAATTAGCCGATGTATCGGTACGAATCAATCAGGCACAGATCTTGCACGGGGTCTCTTTCACAGCACCAAAGAACCAAGTCACCGCACTTTTGGGTCGAAATGGTGTGGGAAAGTCATCCACACTCAAAGCAATTATGTCGCTATATTCCCCGACAGGCTCAATCAAGTTGAACGGTACAGAGCTCATTGGAACGCCGACACATGCAATCGCTGCAAGTGGCGTTGCTTATGTCCCTGAAGATCGAGAAATTTTCGCGACGCTTTCCGTGAAAGAAAATTTATCTCTAGCTTCACGCTCAAAAATCTCATCCGAGAAAATGAGCCGAGTATTCGAAATTTTTCCAGACTTATCCACGCGTCAAGAACAAAGGGCGGGGACGCTTTCAGGCGGCCAGCAACAAATGCTCTCTCTTTCTCGAGCACTCCTCAATGACAACCAAATCCTTCTCGTTGACGAGCCCACAAAAGGTCTCGCCCCCAAGTTAGTCACCGAAGTGGCAGATGCACTTGCAGAAGTTGCCAAGCGAGAAACTATGATTCTTGTTGAACAGAATCTTGCGCTGGTTAAGCGAATTGCCCAGAAGATTGTGGTCATGGATCAAGGCAAGATTATTTTTGAAGGTGCTCCAGAGAAACTAAGTGATTCAGTCTGGGTCCAATCCGTGCTTGGAGTAAGTAATAGAGGAAAACATTCGTGAGTACTTTCCTTCTAATGACCATTACCGGAATTGGACTTGGCGCTCTTTATTTTCTCGTTGCATCGGGATTGACACTTATTTACGGCTTAATGGGAGTTTTGAATTTTGCGCATGGAGCATTTCTCTCGATCGGAGCTTTTGTAGGTTTGTGGTTTGCAACTTCGATTATGAAAGAAGCGACGATTCCAAACTTTATTCTTGCCATGATTGTCGGTGGCTTAGCGGCAGGGTTTTTTGCTCTACTTATGGAGCAGCTATTAATTACCCGTCTTTACGATAGACATATCGACCAAGTTCTCGTGACTGTAGGTGTGGCTCTCGTGGTGGGCGCCGTTCTTGGCGGTTGGTTTGGTAATGACCTCCGCCTCTTCCCAACTCCGTTGTGGTTTCTCACTGGTATTAATTTCTTCGGCGCGATAATTCCTGCCGACAGAATCATCTATATTGCTACTGCCGTGGCTTTGCTCATCGGAAATTGGGCACTGTTGAGGTTCACCCGAATCGGCTTGATAATCAGAGCTGGTGTCGAGAATAGAAATATGGTCAATGCCCTAGGAATCAATGTACGACGAGCTTTCAGTACTGTCTTCTTCTTAGGTGGCTTTGCCGCAGGCATTGGCGGTGTATTGGTCTCTGTTTATTCAAGCGGAGTCTCACCACTTATTGCCGGTACTTATCTGATTTACGGATTTGTTGTCGTGGTCATTGGAGGCATGGGATCGGTCACTGGATCTTTCGTTGCGGCCATGTTGATTGGCGTAATCAAACAGTTTGCGAATTATTATGTAACGGGCCTTGGCGATTTTGTGATCGCACTTCTTCTAGCAGGTGTACTACTTGTTAGGCCACAAGGTCTCTTTGGAAAGCGGATTTCATGACTCTTCGCTGGAAATACTCTCGTTACTTCTTGATTGTGATTGTTGCTGCCTTATTTGCAGCGCCAATTCTAGGAACAAACCCGCTGTCAAAACCTGGCTTACAACAAACTCTTGCAGTGGCATTTGTATTTGGTGCTCTTGCCCTCACTTATGACTTGCTCTTTGGTTTCACCGGTCTACTCTCCTTTGGGCATGCCCTCTTCTTTGCATCGGGTCTCTATTTGACTTGTATTTTCATCAACCACTCAGTTTTTGTTTGGTGGATCGCGATTATTGCTTCAATTCTTCTTACCTCGCTCCTGGCTTTCCTTGTAGGAGCGGCATCTTTGAGGACTACAGGAATTACCTTTGCAATGGTAACTCTGGCTTTCGGAGAGGCTGGACATGTCATTGTTAATCGCAATTTCTTTGGATTAACTGGTGGCGAGAACGGAATCGCCCTCAATGCCGAACTGATCCCTCAAATCTGGGTAGGTGTTGTCAACACAAAATACTTGTATTGGAGTGCGCTTATCTGCCTCATCCTGACTTATCTCATCATTTGGTGGGTTACAGAAAGCTCCGCTGGTCGAGTTTTCGCAGCGCTGCGTGACAATGAAATGCGAGTTCAAGTTTTAGGTCTCAACACAAGGAATTTCAAGTTACTTTCCTTTGTCATTGCTGGCGCTTTAGCAGGGCTACTCGGCTCCATGATGCTCCTTCTAGCTGGATCGGCTGCACCGAGATTCGCTGAATCAAACATCACGATTGCTCTTCTTCTCATGGTGATTCTCGGTGGCGCTGTTACTCGTTGGGGCGCGGTTGTAGGAGGCATCGCATATTCCTTCCTCACAACTCGCATGCAGGATTTAACTCAAAACGGTCTATTTGCAGGGCTGCCAAAATACGTAAGCGGTCCTTTATCGGAGCCAGCGTTTCTCCTTGGCATTGTATTTATTCTTGTTGTGATGTTTGCTCCTGGTGGACTTTCTGGCGCCTATTACAAACTTCGTCTCCGATCAATTAGTAAGAAATACTCAAGCAGTAAATAGAGTTCAGAATTCTCTGTGAAAGATCCAGCTGATAACCGTCCCCTCTGGACGCCACGCCGATCTGGAGAGTCAGCTCTAGAGAAATTACAAGAGCGAAATGGTTTTGAGTCCTATTGGCAAACACATGATTGGTCTATTAAGCATCCAAATGATTTTTGGAGTCAAGTCTGGGATGACTTAAAGATAATCGGAGACAAAGGCAACACGTTCTTCATACCAGGAGATGACTTTATATCCGCCTCTTTTTTCCCAGAAGCGCGCCTCAATATTGCCGAGAATCTCTTGATGCGCGGTGCAGACCATGAGATTGCAATAATTTCGATTTTGGAATCTGGAGTACGGCAAGAAATCACTTGGAAAGAATTGCGTGAGAAAGTAGCTGCAACGGCGGCAGCTATGAAGAATGAAGGTGTCTCAATTGGCGATCGAATTGCAGCTTGGACGCCAAATGTAAGCGAGACGGTGATTTGGAGCTTGGCAGCGCTCTCTATTGGAGCCATTGTTTCTACTGCCTCACCTGATTTTGCCCCAGCGGCAGTCCAAGAACGATTTGGTCAAATTGAACCTAAGTTGATTCTCGTCTCACTTGACTATGAATACGGTGGAAAGCACTTCAATCTTAAAGAACGTGTGATCGAGATCAAGGAATTGTTACCTACCGTTCAAAGAGTCATCACTACTAGTGCATTTGAAGAATTTATATCGCCCTTCAATAACTCGGACTTATTTTTTACTCAACTACCTTTTAATCATCCTGGCTTTATTCTTTTTTCTTCTGGCACTACTGGAAAACCAAAATGTATTGTTCACTCTGGCGCTGGAGTCCTCATCAAGTCTGGAGAGGAGATTCTTTATCAATTTGCTATTAAGCCAGGTGAGAAGGTTCTGTTCTACACAACATGCGGATGGATGATGTGGAATTGGCTCGTAATCAATCTTCTTGTCGGAGCAACGATAGTTCTATACGACGGAAGTCCCGCTTACCCAATTATGGACCGGCTTTTTGAGATTGCCGATTTAGAGCGAATTGAATTCCTTGGAGCTTCAGCTAAGTACTTTGATAGTTTAAGAAAATCAGGAGTTAGACCTCAAGAGGCCAGGAATCTTTCACACCTTCGGATGATTGGCTCCACCGGTTCTGTTTTAGCACCTGAAAGTTTTGATTTCATCTACAACGAAGTCAAGGGCGATGTGCATCTAGCTTCACTCTCTGGAGGCACTGATATCTGCGGTTGCTTCCTTGCTTCAATTCCAACTCTGCCGGTGCATCGAGGCGAATTACAAGGTCCATGTCTAGGGATGGCAGTTGACGTCTTTGATGCTTATGGCAATTCGGCCTCATCACACGTAAAAGGTGAATTGGTTTGCACAGTCCCCTTTCCTTCAAAACCACTTGGGTTCTGGGGCGATGACTCGAATGAAAAGTATCGAGCTTCCTATTTCGAAGGATTTCCTGGCGTTTGGACTCATGGCGATTTTGTTTCAAAGAGCGAGACTGGTGGCTTTGTCATTTACGGCAGAAGTGATGCCACTTTGAATTCGCGCGGAGTGCGAATTGGAACGGCGGAAATCTATCGTGTAGTTGAGAAATTTTCTGAGGTGCAAGAAGCACTCGCGGTTGCGCAAGATTGGGATGGTGATTCGCGCATATTACTCTTTCTTGTACTCGACAAATCGGCTTCTTTAGATGAGGATCTAGAAAAACGAATCAAAACAGCGCTTCGTGTTCAAGCCAGCCCTAGACACGTTCCAGACAAGATAATCGCCGCTCCACAATTTCCCCGAACTAAATCGAACAAGCTCGTTGAACTCGCGGTCGCAGATGTAATAAACGGCCGCGAAGTTCGCAATCGTCACGCTCTAGCCAATCCAGAGGCGCTTGATTGGTTTGCGGATCATGAAGCGCTAAAGAACTAGTTCTTCATCGCTTTCTGTAGGTTCTCATCGATTGCGGCAAGGAACTCTTGGGTATTGAGCCATGGAGCATCGTTGCTGATGAGAAGTGCAAGATCTTTCGTCATCTTGCCGCTTTCAACGGTCTCGATACAGATCCGCTCAAGAGCGCTTGCAAACTTCGCAACTTCGGGAGTGTTATCGAGTTTTGCGCGATGTTGCAGACCTTGCGTCCACGCAAAGATTGAGGCGATTGGATTTGTGGATGTTGCCTTACCGGCTTGGTGATCGCGATAGTGACGAGTGACTGTTCCGTGCGCAGCTTCTGCTTCAACAGTACGTCCATCTGGAGACATCAAGACAGAAGTCATCAATCCAAGTGAGCCATAACCCTGAGCGACGGTGTCTGATTGAACATCGCCGTCATAGTTCTTACATGCCCAGATGTATCCGCCTTCCCAACGGAGAGAAGTCGCAACCATGTCATCAATCAAGCGATGGTCATATTCCAAACCAAGTTTGTCGAACTCAGCTTTGAACTCTTTCTCAAATACTTCAGCAAAGATATCTTTGAAGCGTCCATCGTAAGCCTTCAAAATCGTGTTCTTGGTGGAGAGGTAAACCGGATACTTGCGTGCGATTCCATAGTTAAAGGAAGCGCGAGCAAAATCGCGGATGGAATCATCGAGGTTGTACATCGCCATCGCAACGCCTGAAGATTTGAAATCAAAGACATTGAATTCCATTGGCTTAGAGCCATCAGCAGGAGTGAAAGTCACGGTCAACTTTCCAGCGCCCGGAACTTTGAAATCGGTGGCACGGTATTGGTCACCAAAAGCATGACGGCCGATGACAATCGGTTTGCTCCAGTGAGGAACTAACCGCGGTACGTTTTTGATGATGATTGGCTCTCGGAAGATTACGCCACCCAAGATGTTGCGGATGGTTCCGTTAGGAGACTTCCACATCTGCTTGAGGTTAAATTCTTTAACGCGGGCTTCATCTGGAGTGATGGTCGCACACTTAACGCCGACACCATGTTTCTGAATGGCATGAGCGCTATCGATAGTCACT
>Ga0214919_10004560_pt1 | contig 20208 bp, 18 predicted proteins | sample LL1503_MetaG_FD_177994 | JGI IMG/M metagenome (GOLD analysis project Ga0214919, IMG submission 177994) | Freshwater microbial communities from Lake Lanier, Atlanta, Georgia, United States - LL-1503 | ecosystem: Environmental > Aquatic > Freshwater > Lake | place: USA: Georgia | collected... | reverse complement strand
GAACTGTAGTTCCAACCCGGCCCGGCGAACGTGCACGCGCAGCACCTCTTCCGCCGTGGGCGAGCGGCAGATGTTGCCCATGCAGACGAGGAGGATGCGGCGCGGCCGGTTGCGCACTTACTTGGTCAGCCGTTCGACGAGACCGTGCGGGAAGCGGGTCTTCCCGCAGAGCAGCAGGCCGAGGGTAGCGAGGCACGTTTTCATCGGGCGGGGTAAAGTGGTCAGACTTTACCGCCGAAGCTCTGGTGATCGTCCAAGTCCAGCACGTCGAACCAACCGACGATGTCCTCGCGCTTGGCGCCGGCGGGGGTTGAGGCCTGGTATTCGCTGAGACGGGCTCGGCCGCCGACAGCCGAGGGGGCCCGTTGTTCGTGGTAGGCGCTGAAGGCGGCAATCTCATGAGCCAGGCGGGGGGTCTTGGCGTTGGCCAAGATCCAGGCCAAGACTTCACCATCACCTAAACCATTGGATACCTGTGACTTAAGTGCTTCGGCGTCGATTCCCAAGAAATCCAGGACGTTCTTATCCAGGGAGCAATTATAGGTATATTCTCCGTTTTTTCCTAACAAGGTGGCGCGGCATTTGTCGAGCATCCGAGGGAGGATCACCAAGCCGCCGAGCCGGACGCGGGGGCTGCGGGGGGGGTGTTGAGTAAGGTCGTAAGGGTCGTAGGCCATGGGGTGTTCCTGCACCCTACTCTTTTAGCCCGAATCTGCAAGATTTCATCATCTTTTAGGGCATTTTGTGGGTTTGCCAATTTGTCACACCTCGTTTCATTAACTGCCGATGACAACCCTGGCTGCCGGCATGGCCGTAGCCCCGCTGACGACGAATTGTCTGCTGGGGTGCGCCGGGCTGTTCCTCGCCGCCACGGTCCTGGACGCTTACGCCGCCAAGGATGGTTCCGGCAAGCTGAAGGTTGCCGGCCTCTGGATGCTCCGGGGCGGCTGGGTCCTGCTGACCGCGATGCTCGCCTACCAGGGATTGCATGCGCACACCCTCCCGATCGGCAGCACCCCGGAACTCATCCTGGCCTTGGGCTGGGGACTGACCGCGCTCACGGTCTTCCTGGATCTCACCTTCGACCATCGTCTCCCGACCTGGGCCATCGCCCTGACGACGACCGGGTGCCTGGTGCTCGCCGCGGTCCTCGGTCTGCCGGTGACGACGCCGGACGCCACCGCCAAGCCGATGATCCTGCTGCATGTCGCGACGGCGGTCCTCGCCTACTGCGTGCTTGGCGCGCAAGCCCTCAACTCCGTCGCTTATCTGCTCCAGCACCGGGCCTTGGCCCGCCGGCGGTTCGGCGGGATCTATTCCTTCCTGCCGGCGCTCGTGCCGTTGGAGCGCGTCGGCGGGCAGTTGCTCGGCGCCGCCGTCTGGATGCTCGCCCTCTCGCTGGTGATCGGCGCCGTCGACTGGTCCGCCAACCTCTCCTTGGTGACCTTGCCCAAGCTCGTCGCGGCGTCCGTCGCTTGGCTGGCTGCCCTGCTCGTCGCGGTGCAGCGCCGCCGCGAACGCCTGCTTGGCCCGGCCTTCGCCCGGGCGAGCCTCTGGTTGCTCCTCCCCGCCCTGCTCGCGCTGTGGCTCTCCCTGCCCGCCCCTCGCGCATGACCGAAGGCCGCGCCACCTTGGTCGCGCTCAGCGCGACGCACCGCACCGCCGGCCTCGACGACCGCGCGGCCTTCGCCGTCGCGCCCGCCGGGGTCGAGGCCTTCTATGCGGCGGCCCGCGAGGTCGGCCTCGCCGAGGTGGTGTTGCTCGCCACCTGCAACCGGCTCGAGGCCTACGCCGTCGGCGACGAGGCGGCCGCCTTGCACGTGCGCGCCGCTTTGCTCCGGGCGACGGGCGCGGAGCCCGACGCGCTCGACCAGCACCTCCGCCCGGTCCCGGGGCTCGCCGCGGTCGAGCATCTCTTCGCCGTCGTCGCCGGGCTCGATTCGCAGATGGTCGGAGAGGTCGAGATCGCGGGGCAGGCCAAGGAAGCCTACGCGGACGCGCTCGCCCGCGGCATGACCGGTCCCGTCCTCAACCGCGTCTTCCAGCGCGCGTTCCAGGCCGGCGCCTGGGCCCGCACGCATACCGGCATCTCGCACGGCCACGTGAGCATCGGCAACGTGGCGGTCGACCTCGCGGAACGGGCCTTCGGCGCTTTGGCGGACGCGCGCGTGCTCGTGCTCGGCACGGGCGACGTCGGCCGCCGCGTCGTGCAGGCCCTCGTCTCGCGCGGCGCCGGCCAGGTCGCGGTCGCCTCGCGCACCTTCGAGAACGCGCGCCAGCTCGCGGCCGAGTTCGGCGGCGCGAGCCTTCCCCTGGCTGACGCCCTCGCGCAGGCGCACGCGCATGACGTCATCGTCGGCGGCGCCGCCGTCGAGCGCGCCCTCCTCGACGCGGCCGCCTTGCGCGCGCATGCCGCCCGCCGGCATGGCCGGCCGCTCCTCCTCATCGACCTGGGCGTGCCCCGCAACTTCGACCCCGCCGCGCGCGCGCTCGACGGCGTCTACCTCTCGGACCTCGACGACCTCGCCGCCGTCGCCAACGCCAACCTCCGCGCCCGCCTCGCGGAGGTCGCCACCGCCCGCGCCGCCTTGGCCGAGAAGGCCGCGCGCGCGTGGGGCGCGACCCGGCGGCCCCAGCCGGAAGGAGGCTCCCCATGAAACCGACCGTCCTGATCGTCGATGACGAGAAGCATTCCCGCGAGGGGTTGCGCGCCGCGTTCGACGACAAATACGAATGTTTCGTCGCCAAGGACGCCGCCGAGGCCGCGCGCCTCATGCAGGACGTCCCGCCCGACGCCGTGCTCACCGACCTGCGCATGGCGGGCGAGGACGGGATGTCCGTCATCGAGCGCGCGCTGAAGCTCCCCCAGCAGCCCGTCTGCATCATGATGACCGCCTACGGCGACGTCGACACCGCGGTGCAGGCCATGAGCCGCGGCGCCTACTGGTTCCTCCAGAAGCCCGTCGACCTCCGGCAGGTCGAGCTCCTCCTGGAGCGCGGCCTCAAGGCCCGCTCGACCGAGAAGGAAGTCGCCGTGCTGCGCACCCGGCTCGACCGCAAGTTCGCGCTCGGCGAGGTCGTCGGTTCCTCCGCGGCGCTGCAGCGCTCCATCGAGCAGGTCCGATCCGTCGCCCCTTCCAACGCGACGGTGCTCCTGCTCGGCGAGACCGGCACGGGCAAGGAGCTCTTCGCCCAGATGATCCATCAGGCGAGCCAGCGCGCGAAGGGCCCTTTCCTCGCGGTGCACTGCGCGGCCATCCCGGCGAACCTGCTCGAGAGCGAGCTCTTCGGCCATGAGAAGGGCGCGTTCACCGGCGCGAACGAACGCCGCGTCGGCCGCTTCGAGTCGGCCGACGGCGGCACGCTCTTCCTCGACGAGATCGGCGAGATCGACGCCACCACGCAGGTGAAGCTGCTGCGTTTCCTCGAGACGCGCGCCGTCGAGCGGCTCGGCTCGCACCGCCCGATCCCCCTGGACCTCCGGCTCGTCTGCGCGACGAACCGCGACCTGCTCCAGATGGTGCGGGAGGGCAAGTTCCGCGAGGATCTCTATTACCGGCTCTCCGTCGTGCCCCTGCGCCTGCCCGCCTTGCGCGAACGGATCGACGACATCCCGCTGCTGCTCGCCCATTACCTCCGGCGCTTCGCGCAGGAGAACGGCCTCGCCGAGGCGCGCCTGTCCCCCGAGGCCCTCGGCGTGCTCGGCCGCTACGCCTGGCCCGGCAACATCCGCGAGCTCCGCAACGCCTGCGAGAACCTCGCCGTGCTGCGCGCCGGGAAGGTCGTCGGCCCGGCCGACCTCGACCCGCGCTTCGTCGCGCCGTCGCCTGGTCCGCGGCTCGGCGCCGTCCCGGGCGCGCCCGCCTCGCTCGACAAGGCGGCCAACGAGAAGCAGCTGCTCCGTCAGGCGTTGCTTACGGCCGCCGGCAACCGCACCCGCGCGGCGGAGCTGATGGGGATCTCCCGGCGCACGCTCCATCGCAAGCTCCTGCAGTGGCCGGAGCTGGAGGCCGAGTCGCCGCCGACATGATCCGTCTGCTCGCCTGGCTCTGCCCGGCCGCCGCCTTGCTCGCGGCGGATATCGCCGGTTCCGACCTCCTGGCGCCGCCTTTGTCGACCGGCTTGCGCCAGGTCGCGCCGGCCGGCAAGACGATCGATCTCGCCGGCACCCTCGCGGCGCGGCGCGGTCTCGCCGGCGGTCAGGTCGAGTGCGCCTTGCTGCTCGGACGGCCCGACGAGGCTCCGCCGGAAGCGCCCGCCGGCGGCGAGTTGATCCCGTTCCCCTTCGCGCGGGCCGCCGCCGTCGTCGCCGTCCACCGCTCGAACCCGACCGAGCAGATCAGCCTCGGCTCGCTTGGAGGGATCCTCGCCCGTGAGTCGGCTGCGCCGCTCGGCAATTGGAACGAGCTGCCCGGCGGCGGCCGCAACGATCTCTTCACGCCCGCCGTGCATTCGCCGGAAGGAAGCTTCGTCCGCGAACTGGTCCGCGGCCTCGCCCTCGCGCAGGCGCCTTACAAGGAATCGGTCCGCCTGGAGATCCCGCCGTTCCAGGTGAAGGAGACCTTGACCTCGGTCTCAGGGGCCTTGGTCCTGCTGCCCTACCCCCTGGCCGGCGACGCCAAGCTCCTGCAGGTTTCGGATGGCCGCCCGGGCAGATCCCTGACGGCTTACACCCCGACCGAGATGAACATCTACAACGGGGACTATCCGCTGAGTCTGCCGATCACCCTCTATGTAAGGAAGGACCGGCTGGTCGTCTACGCCCCCGTGGCTCGCTGGGTCTTGTCCGAGGAAGTCGCGGTCAAGCTTCGGGAAAGGGGTCTGACCCCCACCCCCCCGGCCTTGCGGGCCCGTCTCCTCCAAAGGCTTGACACCCGCTAGGTGCTTTGGTCTGCTCCCCTTCCAGCGCGCGCGTAGCTCAATGGTAGAGTACCACCTTGCCAAGGTGGCTGTTGCTGGTTCAAGTCCAGTCGCGCGCTCCACTTTAAAATGGAGCAAAAACCCGCCGAAACCCGGCGGGTTTTTCATGCCTAGCCCGCCGGGGGCGCCGGGAAGGTCACCGTGACCCGCAGGCCTTTGGGTCGGGCGGGCTCGGCCGTGGCCGTGCCGCCATGCAACTCCGCGACCTGGCGGACGATGCTGAGCCCGAGGCCGCTGCCGCCGGCGCGCCGTGATTTATCCGTCCGGTAAAAGCGGTCGAACAACCGGGGCAGGTCGGCCGGGGCGACCCCGGCGCCGTCGTCGGTCACCCGCAACTGGATCCCGCCCGGCCTGTCCTCGGTGGCGATGAGGATGCGGGTCGCCCCGGCCGCGTGCGCCAGGGCGTTGTCGATGAGGTTCTGGATCAGGCGACGGGACTGCACCGGGTCCGTCGCGGCCTCCTCGTTCGCCCGGAGGTCCAGTTCCAGCCCGACGCCGGCGGCGCGCGCGCGCGCGCGGTATTCCTCGCAGACCTCGCGGGCCGCCCGGTGCAGCGCCCCGGGCTCGCGTTGCGCGCCCTGCCCGCTTTCGAGGCTGGCCAACGCGAGCAGCCCCTCGACCAATCCCTGGAGACGGCCGACCGAGCCGACGATCTTGCGGATGAAGCGTGTGCGATCCTCGGGGGACATCGTCGCGTGGTCGTCGTCCAGCGTCTCGGCGTAGCCGCGCAGGATCGTCACCGGCGTGCGCAGGTCGTGCGAGACGTTCGTGACGAACTCGCGCTCCATCGCCTGCAGGCGCTTGAGCGCCGTCACGTCCGCGAGCACGAAGATCGCCGCGTCCGCGCCGAAGGCCTCCGGGTCGGTGCGCGCGCCGGCGGCCTGCACCCAGACGTCGGCCAGCGGCGCGCGGTTGAGCAGGATCGTCGCCTGGCCCTCGCCGGCGCGGCGCACCTGGCCGATGAGCTCGATGAAATCCGCGCTGCGCACCAGCGGCACGATCCCGCCGCCCGCGTCCTCGGCGCGCAGGCCGAAGAGCGCGACGGCCGCCGGGTTCGCGAGCCGGAGCCGGTCCTGCGCGTCGACCACGAGCACCGCGTCGGTCAGCGGCGCCAGCAGCGTCTCGATGCGCCGCGCCGCGGCCGCGCGGATCTCCCCTTCCCCGCTGGCGCGCGCCTCGACGGCGCGCAGCAGCTCGGCGAGCCCGAGCCGGCGCACCAGCCAGCCGTCGGGCGGACGGGCGGCTTCGCCGCGCAGCAACGCGCGGCGCGCCCACGTCAGGCAGCGGCGGAGTTCCGCGGAGCACCAGGCGGCGAGCGCGAGCGACGCGGCGAGGAGGATCCACGGCACCCAGGTCATCGGTCGTCAGCGTGGCGCCTCGGCGGCCCGGGGCGAGCGCAAAGCCCTCAGCCCGCCACGCGGTAGCCGACGCCGCGCACCGTCTCGATGATCTCGCCCGCCGTCCCGAGCTTCTCGCGGAGCCGGCGCACGTGCGTGTCCACCGTGCGCGTCTCGAGGTCCGGCGAGTAGTTCCACACGTCCGCGAGCAGCTCCTCGCGCGACTGCACCCGGCCCTTGCGCTCGAGCAGCAGGCGCAGCAGCTTGAATTCCGTCGCGGTGAGCTCGACGGGCTTGCCCTGCGCGGTGACCTCGTGGCGCTCGATGTCGAGGAGCAGCGCGCCGGCCGCGAGGCGGGTCGACGGCTTGGCGGCGGCCGACTTCGCGCGGCGCAGCAGCGCCTGGGCGCGGAGCATCAGCTCGCGCACGTCGAAAGGCTTGGCGACGTAGTCGTCGGCGCCGCTCTCGAGCCCCTTCACCTTGTCGGCGGTTTCCGCCTTCGCGGTGAGGAGGATGACCGGCGTGTCCTGGAGCAAGGCGTCGGACCGGACCATGCGCAGCAGCTGCACGCCGGTGAGCTCGGGCATCATCACGTCGAGGATGATCAGGTCGGGGCGGAAGTCGCGGGCCAGGCCGATCGCGCGGAGCGGGTCGTTGAGCGCGCGGACCGCGTACCCGGCCTGCCGGAATTTGTAATCAAGCAGCTCGGTCACGTCCGCTTCATCGTCGACGACGAGGATGCGCTTGAGGTGTTCGGCGTCCATAAGGGTGGCCTGAACACAAACCCTTCGAGGCTCTCCCCGCCAGCGTTAGGTTACGATTGCGTCAGCCGCAAGGCGGCGGCAAAATTTACACAAGCAGTTATTAATCAAGAAGTTATGGAACATTGATACATGAACGTCACGCTCCCTAGTCTCAATCTTAACTTTAGGCGTGTTCCACGTGGAACACCGCCCTACCCTACTCCGCTTTTTTGGAGCGGAATAGAATCATCAATAAGGAGATGTCGGCTGGGTTAACGCCGCTGATCCGGCTGGCTTGGCCCAAGGTCGCGGGCTGGATTTGCTGGAGCTTTTGGCGAGCCTCTAGGCGCAGTCCGTAGGCTTTCATGAAGTCAAAGCCTGCCGGGACCTTGAAGGACTCTAGGTCGCGGAGTTTACGAACCGATCGCAGTTCGCGTTCGAGGTATCCCCGGTATTTGACCCGGTACATGACTTCGGCTTGAACTTCAGGGGTTTCCGCGAGGAAAGTCGGCGGTAGGTCCGTGGGAGTGGTTTCCCATTCACGCCGGATGACATCGCCCGCAATCCCGCCTTTGATGGCGAGTTTTTCCATGTATTCGACCCAATGCGCCACTTGGGCGGCCTTGGCTTCAATCCGGGCTAGGCGCTCCGGTGGTACCAGGCCAAACTGGGCTGATTTGCTTTTAAGACGGATTTCCGCGCTGCCATGGTTGAAGAGCAGCCGGTATTCGGCTCGACTGGTGAACATCCGATAAGGCTCTTGCGTGCCCTTGGACACGAGGTCGTCGATCAAGACGCCGATGTAGGCTTCGTCGCGGCCGATGACCATCGGGGTCTGGCCACGAACCTTGCTGGCGGCATTGACGCCGGCGACCAAGCCCTGGGCGGCGGCTTCCTCGTAACCCGAGGTGCCATTGATCTGGCCAGCGAAGAAGAGGTTTTCGACTTTCTTAGATTCCAGCGTGGGGAACAACTGGGTGGGAGGCGCGAAATCGTATTCCACCGCGTAGGCGGGGCGCATCATGACGGCCTTTTCTAATCCCGGGACGGAATGTAGCATCTCCAGTTGGACCTTGAAGGGCAGGGAGGTCGAAAGGCCGTTGATATACCATTCGTCCGTGTTGCGACCCTCGGGCTCCAGGTAGAGCTTGTGGCTGTCCTTGTCGGTGAATTTGACGAACTTGTCTTCGATGGAAGGGCAGTAGCGCGGGCCTACTCCCGTGATCTCGCCGCCGTAGAGTGGGGAGAGGTGGAGGTTCTCTTGAACAATCTTCCCGGTGGCGCCGGTGGCCTCAGTCATCCAGCAGGTTACTTGATCTGTGCCCGGCGTCCATCCGGGTAGCCTTTGCTCCGAGTGTTCCACGTGGAACAAGTCGGCTTGTTGCCGGGTGTCGTGGAAGGCGAAGAGGGTAGGGGAGGCATCCCCAGGCTGCGGCTCGCACTGGCTGAAATCAATCGACGAACCGAGGATGCGCGGGGGCGTCCCTGTCTTAAGTCTTTGTAGCTCAATTCCTGCATCTAAGAAACTGCTGGACAATGACTTAGCACTAAAGTCTCCCAGTCGTCCGCCCTCGGTTTTGTTGGCGCCGATATGCATCAGGCCGCGGAGAAAAGTCCCCGTCGTCACGACCACCGTCCGCGCGTGGAACTCGAGGTCGAGGTTGGTCTGAACCCCCTGGACGGCGCCTCCCTTATAGAGAAGGCCGGTGACCTGTGCTTGGAAGATGGTCAGGCCGGGCTGCCCCTCGCAGAGGTGCTTCATCCGAAATTGGTAGGCCTTCTTGTCGCACTGGGCCCGGGGGGCCTGGACGGCCGGCCCCTTGGAGGAATTGAGTAGGCGGAATTGGATCCCGGTCGTGTCCGCGGTCAGGGCCATCTCCCCCCCGAGGGCGTCGATCTCCCGGACGATATGGCCCTTGGCCTGCCCTCCGATGGCCGGGTTGCAGCTCATCTGGGCGATGGTGTCGACGTTGCCGGTCAGCAGCAGGACGTCCACGCCCATGCGGGCCGCAGCCAAGGCGGCTTCCACGCCCGCATGGCCGGCCCCGCAGACGATGACGTCGTAAGGCCGGTCGGGCCCGAGGCGGATTTCTTTGCGGGGAGGCATAGGCGGACTCCCCGGAGGGAATCACTTACCTATGCAGAAGGAAGCAAAGAGCTTGTCCAGCATACGCTCATTGTCGATGCGGCCGACGACCTCCCCGAGCGCGTCCAGGGCGATCCGGCCCTGGGCGGCGGCCAGTTCGGTCTGGATGGGGGCTTGGAGGTGACCGGCGGCGGCGGCCAGGGCGGCGGCCGCCCGGGCCAGCGCCTCGGCGTGGCGGACGCTCACGACCAGGTCCTCGGCGCCCGGGGCGATCTCCCGGGCGACCAGGAACTCGCCGAGCTTCGCGCGAAGCGTGTCGGCATCCCGGCCGTCCAGCAGGCAGGCGGCCAGCTTCGCGAGCTCGGGGAGAAACGCCGCCTGCGCGGGGTGCGTCGGCAGGTCCGCCTTGTTCGCCACGACGAGCGTGCGCGCCGGGTCGAGCAGCGCGACGAGTTCCGGGGGCAGGGCGGGGGGCTCGGCGGAGGCGTCGACGACGAGGATCAGCAGGTGGGCGCCGCGCGCCTGCTCGAGCGAGCGCGCCATGCCGAGGTGCTCGAGCGTCGAGCCGCCGGCGCGCAGGCCGGCGGTGTCGATCGCGGTGACCGCCAGCGGGAGCCCCGCGACCGGCGCCTCGAGGTAGTCGCGCGTGGTGCCGGCTTCCGGGCTCACGATCGCGCGGTCGGTCCCGGCGAGCGCGTTGACCAGGCTCGACTTGCCGGCGTTGGGCGCGCCGACGACGGCGACGCGCAGCCCGTCGCGCAGCGCGGCGTCGTGGCGCGCGGTCCGGGCGTAGTTGGAAAGTTCTGACGCTATTTCGACCAAGCGGGCCGAGGGTCCGCGCGGGTCCTCCGGCGGCAGGTCCTCCTCGGGGAAGTCGATGTGCGCCTCGAGCTCGGCGAGGAGCTGCAGGGTCCGGTCGGTCCAGCCGGCCACCAGCCGGCCGAGCTCGCCCGCGAGCCGGCGCCGCGCCGAGGCGAGCGCGCGCGCGGAGCTCGCATGGATCAGGTCGGCGACGGCCTCGGCCTGCGTGAGGTCGATCCGGCCGGCGAGGTACGCGCGGCGGGTGAACTCGCCCGGTTCGGCGAGGCGCGCGCCGCGCGCGAGGCAGTCCTCGGCGATCCGCCGCACGAGCAACGGGTTGCCGTGGCCGGTGATCTCGAGCGAGTCGTTCCCGGTGAAGGAGCGGCCCGCGGTCCACAGCACGGCGACGACCTGGTCGACGGGTTCGCCGGCCAGGTCGCGCCAGATGCCGAGCGTGGACGTCTTCTCGGCGAGCGGGGTCCGGCGGCGCAGGGCGTCGCGGGCGATCGTCGCGGCGAGCGGTCCATCGACGCGCACGATGGCCAAGGCCGAACGGCCGGCGGGGGTCGCGGCGGCGACGATGGTATCGGGAGCGGGCATGGTGCGGACGGCCGTCATCCCAAGGGGCGAGGGGAGGGGAGGCAAGCGGTGTCATACTTCCCAAAAAGGCTGGAAGGGCAGGGCGGGCCTGCCACAGTCCGCCGAGACCCTTCCCGTGGAAAACCACCGCTTCCTCCTTCCTGATCCGGCCCGCCGGATCGCCGCCGACCATGGCACCCCTTGCTATGTCTACGATCAGGCCACCCTCGAGGCCCAGGCCGACGCCATGCTGGCGTTTCCGAACGCCTTCGGCCTGACCGTGCGCTTCGCCATGAAGGCCTGCCCGAACGCCGCGGTCCTCCGGGTCTTCGCGAACAAGGGGCTTCATTTCGACGCCAGCTCGGGGTGGGAGGTCCGCCGCGCGATGCTCGCCGGCGTCCCGGCCGACCGCATCTCGCTCTCTTCCCAGGAGCTCCCGGAGGATTTCGCGCCCCTCCTCAAGAGGGGTGTCCACGTCAACGCCTGCTCGTTGCTCCAGCTCGAGCGGATCGGCCAGGCGTTGCCCGGTCATGAGGTCGGCCTGCGCTTCAACCCGGGACGCGGTTCCGGCGGCACCGGCAAGACCAACGTCGGCGGTCCCGACTCCTCCTTCGGCATCTGGCACGAATGGGCGGACCAGGCCCAGGCCATCGTCGCCCGGCACGGCCTCAAGGTCGTCCGCATCCACACGCATATCGGCTCCGGCAGCGATCCGGTCGTCTGGCAGGAAGTCTCCGCCGCCAGCCTCGCGCTCGTCGGTCGTTTCCCCACCGTCCAGACCCTCAACCTCGGCGGCGGCTACAAGGTCGCCCGCGTCGCCACCGAGAAGGGCACCGATCCCCAGGTCGTCGGCGCTCCGGTGAAGGTCGCCTTCGAGAAGTTCGCCGCGGCCGACGGTCGCCGGCTCCGCCTCGAGATCGAGCCCGGCACTTTCCTCGTCGCCAACGCCGGCGCCGTGCTCGCCCGCGTCCAGGACATCGTCTCCACCGGCGCGCGCGAGTTCCTCAAGCTCGACTCCGGCATGACGGAGATCCTGCGGCCGTCGCTCTACGGTTCGCAGCACCCGGTCCACCTGTATCCTGCGCACGCCACCGCCGCGACGCGCGCCTACGTGATCGTCGGCCACTGCTGCGAATCCGGCGACCTCATCAGCTGCGCCCCCGGCGAGCCCGAGACGCTCGCGACGCGCACCTTGCCCGAGGCGAGGCCCGGCGACCTCTGCGTCATCGGCGGCGCGGGCGCCTACTGCGCGGGCATGAGCACCAAGAACTACAACTCGTTCCCCGAGGCGCCCGAGGTCCTGCTGCGCCGCGACGGCGCCGTCGCGTTGATCCGCCGCCGGCAGTCGCTCGAGCAGATCCTCCAGAACGAGCTGCCCGCCGAGGGCCTCTGACCGTGGCGCTGGTCTCCCCGCCCTTGGGCGCCACCGTGCCCGCATCGCCGCACGCGACCGTCGTCAGCCTGCCCACGCTGGCCGACGTCGAAGGTTATGAGCGCAAGGATCCGGCGACGCTCCGTCACATCACCTCCGGCTACCCGCGCTTCGTCCGCCACCGGCTCGTCGGCGAGGCCGCCGCGCGCGCCGCGCGGGAACTTGGTCGCGGCGGCGAGCTCTTCCCGCTGGTCTCCCGGGCGGCCGCCGAGCGCCTCGCCCGACGCGCCGGCGCCGCGATCGCCTCGCTCGACGCGGTCGCCGACTGGTTCCTGCTGACGACGCCCGCGGGCGACGCCGCGACGCGCCTCGCGAAGCTCGTGCAGCACACGGGCACCCTGATCTCCTCGCGCCAGGCCGACGCCTTCCTCACGCCGGCCCGCCGGCACGTCGGCGCGGCCCCGGCGCCCGTCCGCCAGGCGCTCGCGCCCTACCTCGCCGGCGTGGCCGCGGCGGATATCCTCGTCGCGACTTCGGGCATGAACGCGGTCGACGCCGCGATCGCCGCGATCGACGCGGTGCGACGCCCGTCGGGCCGCCGCGCCTGGATCCAGCTCGGCTGGCTCTACGTCGACTCCGCGCGCCTCCTCGAGAAGGCCGAGGACGCCCCGCATCATTTCGTCGCGGACGTGCGCGACCTCGCCGCCGTCGAGCGCCTGCTGGCCGCGGGCGACGTGGCCGGGGTCTGCGTCGAGATCCCGAACAACCCGCAGCTCGAGACGGCCGACCTCCCGGCGTTGCGCGCGTTGTGCGACCGGCACGGCGCCTTGCTCCTGGTCGACCCGAGTTCCGTCGGGCTCGCGACGGTGGACGTCCTGCCGTGGGCCGACATCCTCTGCTGCAGCCTGACCAAATACGCGGCTTCCGAGGGCGACGTGATGGCGGGCGTGCTCGCGGTCAATCCCGCCCGGCCCGATGCGGCCGCGTTGCTCGCGGCCGCGCGCGCCCGGCTCGAGCTGCTGCACCCGCTGGACACCGCGGCGCTCGCGGCGCAGGTGGGCCGGCTCGGCGAGGTCACCGCCCGGCTCGCCGCTTCCGCGGCCGAGCTCGCCCGGCGCCTCGCCGCCCATCCCGCGGTCGCGCGCGTGCGCACGGCCGACACCGGGCCGACCGCGGCCGCGTTCCGCGCGGTGCGCCGCCCGGGCGCCGGCGCCGGCGCGCTCATCACCGTCGAGCTCAAGGGCGACCTCCGCCGCGTCTACGATCGCCTGCGCGTCGTGAAAGGCCCCAGCTTCGGCCTGCGCTACACCTTGGCGACGCCCTTCCTCTGGCTTGCGCACTTCGAGCTGGTCACGACCGAGGCCGGGCGCGCGGAGATCCGCGCGGCCGGCCTGGATCCCGACCTTCTCCGCGTCTCGGTGGGCGCCGAGCCGCTGGAGGAGATCTGGGCCGCGTTCGCCGAGGCCTTGGCCTGAGGCGCGCTCAACCTTCCTCCTCGTCGTCCGCCGGGTCGGGCTCCCCGCGCGGCGCCGCCTTGCGCGGCGCCGCGGCCTTCCGGGCCTCGCGCGCCTTGAGCATGCGTTCGCGGAACGCGGTCTTCTCTTTCTCCGCCAGGCTCGCCGCCTGCGGGTCGACCTTGGCGAGGCCATCGGCGAAAGCCTTGCGGTAGGCTTCCTCGGATTCGGTCGCGCGCTTGTTCGCCGTCCGGTATTCGGCCTGCGCCTTCTGGGCGAGCGCCCGGTCGGCCTTGGCCTGCTGGTGCGCGGCGAGGACCTCGGGCAGGGCGTTCGCCTGTTTCCGGGCCGCGACCAGGCGGTCGTGTTCGGGATCGTCGTCCTGGGGCGACGCGGCGGGTGCGGGCTTCTCCGCCGCGCGGGCGGGGAAGGGGAGGGGCGCCGCCAGGAGGGCGAGCGCGAGGAGGGAGGAGGTGGTATTCATCGGTTTGGTAGGAACGGGCTTGAGGAGGGGTTGCGCCTCTGGACAATGCAAGTTCCGCCCCCTAGGGTTCATCGCATGAGACCTTTCCCCCGTCGTCTGCTAGGTTTCGTCCTGGCCTGCCTCCTCGTCCTCCCCTTGGCCGCGCAGAAGAAGAAGACCGGCGGCCTCATCATCGAGGCCCCCGAGCTGCCGCCCGTGCCGACGATCCCGAACGCCTTCGCCCAGGTCGTCGGGACCCAGATCATCGGCCCCGCCTACAAGTTCACCAAGGAGGACGGGACGGTCGAGGGCGCCCGCGAGATCGCCAAGCTCGGCTCCCGCATCCTCAAGATCCAGCTGCCGCCGCCCCCGCAGTTCACCGAGCTGATCGGCATGCCCTTCACCCACTACCTGCTGTGGTTCCGCACCGGCAACGAGTGGAAGGAAGGCATGACCCCGGAGCTGCGCCGCAAGGAATACAACGCGACCTACCTCTTCGCCAAGGACCTCCTGACCCGCCGGGACACGACGGGCAAGACGTTCTTCCTCGGGCACTGGGAGGGCGACTGGGCCCTCCTGCCGAACATGGATCCGAAGGGGGCGTTCGACGCCAAGGCGGCCGCCGCGATGATCGAGTGGTTGAACGTCCGCCAGGAGGCCGTCGACGACGCGCGGCGCGAAGTGCCCTACACCCGTTGCCGCGTCTACACCTACGCCGAGGTCAACCGCGTCATGGATGCCTTCAAGGGCGGCCAGCAGCGGATGATCAACGCCGTCGTCCCCAAGACCAACGTCGATTTCCTCTCCTACTCGGCCTACGACGTCCAGCTCCAGCCGGCCGAGACGGTGCGCGCCGCGCTCGACTACGCCAACCAGCAGCTGCCGCCCAAGGCCGGGTTGCCCGCGCGGCGCGTCTTCATCGGCGAATGCGGGCTGTCCTGGGAGGCCTGCGGCGGCGACGGCAAGGTCCATGAGCAGCGCAACCGCGAGATCCTCGCCAAGTTCCTCTCCTGGCGGCCGGCGCTCGTCCTCTACTGGCAGCTGTACAACAACGAGGTGAAGGACGGCAAGCAGGTCGGCTTCTGGCTCATCGACGACAAGAAGCGCCCGACCCCGCTCCATGGCACGTTGCGCGAACTGCTCGCCCAACAGGAGGAGGTCGCCAAGGAGATGCTGCAGCGTTCCCGCCGGCTCCCCTCCTTCGAGGAGATGGCCGCCTTCTCCGAGAACTGGCTCAACCAACGGGGGCGCTGAGCCGACTCCGGGCTTGAGGTCATCTCGTCCCCGCCGACATTTCCACCATGCGCAACGCCCTCTGCTTCGAGGCCTTCGGCACCTTCTTCCTCTGCCTCGCGGCGGCCGTCGCCGGCGAACCCCTGGCCGTGGCCGCGGTGCTCTGCGCCCTGATCTACGTCGGCGGACCGGTCTCCGGCGCTCACTATAATCCGGCCTCGACCCTGGCCTGGTGCGTCCGCGGCCGGCATCGCTGGCTGGCCGGCGTCGCCTACGTGCTCGTCCAGCTCACCGTCGCCCTTGCCGCCGCGGCGGTCGCCGGCCTCCTCGCCGGACACGATCCCGAGCGCACCGCGGCCGCCGCGCGCGCGATCGACGATCCCGTCTTCGAGGGCGTCTGCAACGAGGGGGTCGCCGAGTTCCTGGGGACTTACCTCATGGCGTTCGTCATCCTGATGGTGGCGACCTCGCGCCGGACCGCCGGCAACGGCTACTTCGGCCTGGTCATCGCGCTCGCCGTCTACGGGGCCGCCGTCGTCTTCGCCCACCAGACCCCGGCCTTCAACCCGGCCGTCCTGCTGGCCACGACGTTCCGCGACGTCTTCGCCGCCTTCACCGCCGAGGGCGAGCAATTCAAGGTGCTCCGCTCGGAGCTCGCGTTCGTCGCGAAGTTCACCCCGCGTTACCTCCTGTTGGTCGCCTTGCAGCTGGCGGCCGCGGCGGCCGCCGGCTTCACCTTCCGCGGGCTTTTCCCCGAGGAGCGTTGAAATCCCAAGGGAGGGCTTGAATCGGGCCGGGCGGGACCCAAGGTGGCTCCATGAATCCGCTCTTCACCGTCCACAAGCATTACGGCTCCCTCCTGCTGGTCCTCCTCCTGGCCGTCATCATCGTCGCCCTGACCAAGGGTCCGAAGCCGGTCTTCCAGCGCATCGTCGCCGTCCTCGTCGACATCAACCTCGTCGTCGGCCTCATCGCCGTCTTCCAGGCGGACGCCCGCAACGTCTCCTGGTTCCACCCCCTCTTCGCCCTCGGCGCGGTCGGCCTCCTGCACGCCGGCGCCAAGAGCGAGGACAAGGCCAAGGTCGTGCGTTGCTTCTCGCTCGCGCTCGTCCTGCTCGTCGCCGCCTGGTCGGTCAACGCCGCCTGGGGCCCGGACTTCTTCAAGAGCACCTGGCTGATCAAGTCGGCTCCGGCGGTCATCGCCAAGTAAGCGGCCACGACCCGCCGCGGTTCCGACGGCCCGGACAACGTCCGGGCCGTTTGACTTCCCGTTGACCCCCGCCTTGTTGGGGCGAGACTAGCCGCCGCCCGATGTACCGCCTCGCCCTCAACATGCTCTTCGGAGACCGCGCCAAGCTCGCGATGCTCCTATGCGGGTTGGCGTTCTCGGCCCTGCTCATGGCCCAGCAGAGCTCGGTCTTCTTCGGGATCATGAGCTGGACCTACACGCCGATGGTGAACATCCGGGCGCAGGTCTGGGTCAGCGACCCGATGGTCGAGCAGGTCAACGACGCCAAGCCGCTCCGCGACACCGACCTCGGCCGCGTGCGTTCCGTGGACGGGGTCGCCTGGGCGGCCCCGCTCCACACCTCCTTCGTCCAGGCGCGCATGCAGGACGGCAACTTCAAGCTGATCACGCTCGTCGGCATCGACGCCGATACCTTCGCGGGCGCGCCCGCCGTCCTCACGCAGGGCCGCATCGAGGACCTCCGCCTGCCGGACACCGTCATCGTCGACGAGTGGGGCGCCGCCCTGATGGGCCGGATGGGCGTCGGTCCGGACGGCAAGCCGCGCGCCACGCCGCTCAAGGTCGGCGACACCTTCGAGATCAACGACATCCAGGCCCGCATCGTCGGCATCTGCAAGGTGCGCCGCGCGTTCACCGGTGGCCCGTTCGTCTACACCACCTACGACCGCGCGAAGGGCTACACCCTCGGCGCGCGCCGCACGCTCAGCTTCATGCTCGTCGAGCCGCAGAAGGGCGTCCCGCCCGCCGAGCTCTGCGCGCGCATCGAGCGCGCCACCGGCCTCAAGGCCTGGACCTCCGACACCGTCATCTGGAACTGGGGCGAGCGCAGCCTCGCCCGCAACACCTTCTGGTGGTTCTGGACCAACACCGGCATCCCGTTCTCGTTCGGCACCGCGGTCCTGCTCGGCCTGTTCGTCGGCATCGCGATCTCCGGCCAGACGTTCTACTCCTTCGTCCTCGAGAACCTGAAATACTTCGCGGCCATCAAGGCGATGGGCGCCGGCATGGGCGTCATCGCGCGCATGCTGCTCGTCCAGGCCTTCACCGCCGGCCTGATCGGCTTCGGCCTCGGCGCGGGCATGGCCCAGGCCATCGGCCGCGTGATGATCGAGAAGGGCATGCCGCCCTTCGTGATGTTCCCGCAGATCCTCTGGGCGACGTTCGCCCTCGTGCTGGGCATCAGCCTTGTCTCCGCCCTCATCGGCATCATCAAGGTGTCGCGCGTCGACGCCGCCTCCGTCTTCCGCGGATGAACCACCTCGCCCACACCGTCGCCGTCCGCGCCCTCGGCGTCGACATGTTCTTCGGGACGCCGGAGAACCGGGTCGTCGCGCTCAAGCAGGCCGACTTCGAGGCGCGCCGCGGCGAGCTGATCATGCTCGTCGGTCCCTCGGGTTGCGGGAAGACGACCTTGCTCTCGGTCATCGCGGGCACGCTCACGCCGCAGGCGGGCACGGTCGAGGTCTTCGGCCAGCAGCTCGACGGGCTCGGCCAGGAGGCGCTCACGTCCTTCCGCCGCCGGAACCTCGGCTTCGTCTTCCAGTCCTTCAACCTCATCCCGACGCTCACGGTGGTCGAGAACGTGATGGTGCCGCTCCTGATCCAGGGGCGCCCGTATGCCGAGGCCCACGAGCGCGCGACCGCCCTGCTCGAGAAGGTCGGCCTGAAGGGCCGCGAGGATGGCCGGCCCAACGCGCTCTCCGGCGGCCAGCAGCAGCGCGTCGCCATCGCGCGGGCGCTCGTGCATGAACCGCCGCTCCTGATCTGCGACGAGCCGACCTCGGCCCTGGACAAGGACACCGGCGCCCAGATCATGCAGATGGTCCGCGACCTCTCCCGCTCGCCCGAGCGCTGCGTCGTCGTCGTGACGCACGACCACCGTATCTTCCGCTTCGCCGACCGCATCGCGGAGATGGAGGACGGCCGCATCAGCCGCGTGGTCGATGACCCGAAGCTCCTCGACGCGACCCACCTCTGACCCACCCTATGTTCAAGAAACGCCTCCTGCTCTTCGCCCTCGCCCTCGCCGGCGCCGGCGCCGCCCTGCAGCTCACCCGCGGCACCGCCAGCGAGACGCCCATCAACCCGCCGCCCTATGAGCCGGCCACCCGCGACAAGGACGGGCTCATCGCCGCCGCCGGCCTCATCGAGGCCGTCGCCGAGAACACGCTGCTCGGTTCGCCCACCTCGGGTCCGGTCGCGAAGGTCCATGTGAAGGTGTGGGACCAGGTGAAGGCCGGCGACCCCATCCTGACCCTCGACGACCGCGACCTCCGGGCGCAGCACGCCGTGCAGGTCGCCGCGGTCTCCGCGGCCGAGGCGACCGCCGAGCGCGCCGAGGACACCGCCCGTCGTTGGACCGGCCTCAAGGATAGCGGCGCCGTCTCCGCGGCCGAGCTGCTTTCGTACCAGATGGCCGCCAAGGAGGCGAAGGCGCGGCTCGCGCTCGCCCGGGCCCAGCTGGACCAGACCGCCGTGATGCTGGACCGCCTGGTGCTGCGTTCGCCCATCGACGCCACCGTCCTCCAGGTCGGCGTGCGCGTCGGCGAGTTCGTCGCCGCCGGCGCCAAGGCGCCCGTCGTCCTGGGTGACATCACCCGCCTCCAGATCCGCTGCGATGTCGACGAGCAGCTCGCCACCCGGATGCGCGAGGGCCTGCCCGCGAAAGGCTACCTCAAGGGCGAGAGTTCCCTCGCCGGCGGCAAGGACCGCTCCATCCCGCTGAAGTTCGTCCGCATCGAACCCTTCGTCATCCCCAAGACCTCGCTCACCGGCGCCAGCGTCGAGCGCGTCGACACCCGCGTGCTCCAGGTCATCTACCGGTTCGACCGCCCCGCGGGCCGCGCGCTCTTCGTCGGCCAGCAGATGGACGTGTACATCGACGCCTCCCAAGATGCGCCGGGTAAATAAGACGTTCCTCCTCGCGGCGCTCGCCCTCGCGGGCTGCGCGCACGACCCCTCCGCGCGGCCGTCCGGTCCCGCCGTGCCCGCCGCCTTCTCGCAGGCCGGCGCCGTCGCCGACGCGCGGTGGGCCGAGTCGTTCGGCGACCCCGCCTTGCTCGGGCTCATCGCGCAGGCCCGCCAGCGGAGCCCCGACCTCGTCATCGCCCGCGCGCGTCAGCGCGAAGCGGTCGCGTTGCTCCTCGCCGCCGACGCCGGCGACCAGCCCGCGGTCGCCGTGGGCGCCGGCCTGGAAGCCTCCCGCATCTCCCTCGAAACCGGACGCGTGCCGGTCAACGTCGGCATCCCGCGCCGCACCGATGTGGGCGCGGTCGGCGTGAAGGCGTCGTGGGAACTCGACCTCTGGGGCCGGGAGGCGGCCAAGTCGAAGGCGGCGGAAGCGGATTCGCACGCCGCCCGTTTCACCGCCGCGCAGGCCGACCTCGCCCTTTCGGCCGAAGTCGCCCGTCTCTGGTTCGCCGTCCGCGGCGCCCGCGAGCAGCTGGCCTTCCTCGAGACCGAATTCGCCACGCGCCTCCGCGAGATGGAGATCATGGAAAAGACCGTCGGCGCGGGGCTCCTCGGGTCCGACCCGCTTTCCTCGGCGCGCCTCGCGGCCGCGCAGGCCAAGGTGGACGAAGGTCTCGGCCGCCGCCGCCTCGCCGCCGCGGAAAACGCCCTGCGCGCGCTCATCGGCGCGACCCCGGGCGACCCGCTCCCGGAGGCCAAGGGCTCGGTCGCCATGCCGGCCTTCGGGGCCGGCGTGCCGTCCGAGCTCCTGCTGCGTCGTCCCGACCTCGCCGCCGCCGCCGCCCATCTCGACGCCGCGGTCGCCCGCGAAGGCGCGGCCATCGCCGACTTCTACCCTGCGGTGACGCTCAACGGCCAGGCCGGTTGGCAGGCCGATCCCGCGTCGCGCGTCGGCCGCGGGTCGTCCAGCTTCTGGTCGCTGGCCCCGTCGGTCGACCTGCCGGTCTTCGACGCCGGCCGCCGCGAGGCCGAGCTCGAGGTCGCGCGCGCGCGCATCGATG
>Ga0214919_10004559_pt1 | contig 20213 bp, 20 predicted proteins | sample LL1503_MetaG_FD_177994 | JGI IMG/M metagenome (GOLD analysis project Ga0214919, IMG submission 177994) | Freshwater microbial communities from Lake Lanier, Atlanta, Georgia, United States - LL-1503 | ecosystem: Environmental > Aquatic > Freshwater > Lake | place: USA: Georgia | collected... | reverse complement strand
CTTGCTGCGTGAATGGCCTCAGGCCGCAACAGGTGTTGAGAAACACTACGGTTATGCCTTCCAATGGTTTGGATTGGCGCTTTTGATTGCATTGCTTTATGTCTGGTTCCAAATTGTCCGACCCCGTTTCAAATCCAAAGTCACTGTCGCCAGCTGAGCGCACCCAATGGGAAGACGCTCCCTTGGGCATGACGGTTCACACCCTGCCCAACCCGAACGAAGCCGTGTTGGTGGACGAGAAGCGAACGCGTGCAGGGCGCTGGAAAATGTTGGCCGTGTTGTTGGTGTGTGCATCGCCGGTCATTGCGTCTTACTTTACTTATTACGTCATTCGCCCAGAAGGCCGTCGCAATCATGGTGAACTCATTCAACCGCAGCGCACCATCCCTGCGATGGAAGTGACAAAGCTCAATGGCGAGAAAGTGGCTTTGAATTCACTCAAGGGCCAATGGTTGTTGATCAGTGTGGCCGATGCGGCATGCGATGAGGCTTGTCAAAAGCACTTGTATTTTCAGCGTCAATTGCGCGAGTCCTTGGGCAAAGAAAAAGATCGCATCGAATGGGTGTGGTTGGCCACGGGTGATGCGCCGGTCGATGACAAGCTGATGCCGGCCTTGTCGCAGGCCACTGTCTTGAGAATGAGTTCGCAAAGTATTTCTGAATGGCTACAACCAGCTGCCGGTCGGCAGTTGTCTGAGCATTTGTATGTCGTCGACCCCATGGGCAATTGGATGATGCGCTTTCCGCCTGGCATCGATTTGGCGGCGGCTGCCAAAGCCAAAAAAGACTTAGACAAGCTGTTGCGTGCTTCTGCTTTTTGGGACACACCGGGCCGTTAAACCAATGACCGAAGTCGACTTGTACAACCTCTCACCCACCCTGCGATTGCTGGGCATGTGTGTGCTAATTGCACTCCTGCCCTTGGTGTGGACCCTGTACCACAATCGGCACCAGCCTGTGAATTTCAAATTGCGCGCGATCACGGTGCTTACTTTGTTTCTCACCTTCGATTTGGTTTTGTTTGGATCTTTCACCCGGCTTACCGACTCTGGTTTGGGATGCCCCGATTGGCCGGGTTGTTATGGCAGTGCCAGTCCCATCGGTGCTGTTGCGCACATCGATGCCGCGCAAACTGCCATGCCCACAGGCCCTGTAACGCACAGCAAAGCTTGGATCGAAATGATTCACCGCTACTTGGCCATGGTGGTGGGTTTTTTAATTTTGGTGTTGGCCCTGAGCAGTACTTGGCAGCGTTGGAAAGGGCAATTTTCTTTTAACGGTGCATGGCAAGTCAAACCCTTTTGGGCATGGCTCACTTTGTTTTGGGTTTGCATGCAGGGCGCTTTTGGCGCACTCACAGTGACCCTGAAACTCTCCCCTGCCATAGTCACTCTGCACTTGTTGGGCGGCATTGGGTTGCTTGTTTTGCTGTCCGCACAAGTGGCTTGGAAGCCGTCTTCGCAGCGCCAGACCATTGGCAAATTCCACCGCCAACTCATTTGGGCTGCTGCTGCTTTCCTCACACTTCAAATTGCAATGGGCGCATGGGTTAGCACCAATTACGCCGTGCTGGCATGCACTGGCTTTCCAGATTGCAATGGCCAGTGGTGGCCAGCTTGGAACTTCCAAGGTTTTGAAATTTGGCGCGGCTTAGGCATGGACTCTAAGGGACAATACTTGCCCATGGAAGCCTTGGTTTCAATTCACTTTGTGCACAGGCTCATGGCGCTGTTCGTGTTTACTTTTGCTGCCATCATGTTGTGGCAGTTTAAAAAAGCCAACATCCTGCCTGGCCTTACGCGCGTTCTATTTGCTTTGTTAACGCTTCAATTGATCACTGGCTTGTCCAACGTCGTGTTAGATTGGCCTTTGCTAGCAGCTGTTGCGCATACCGGCGGCGCGGGTGCCCTCATGATGACTCTCACCTACATGTTGAGCCGAAGCAAAATTCAAAGATGATCAATAATACTTTTTTTAGAAGGCCTGCTGTATGAGCACCGCTGCCGAATTGCAAGCTGGCTCACCCTGGCGTCAGTACTACGCGCTCATGAAGCCGCGGGTGGTGCAACTGATTGTGTTTTGCGCTCTTATTGGCATGGTCTTGGCTGTGCCGGGTGTGCCCACATGGAAAGAAGTGCAGTTGGGCTTCATTGCTTGTGTGGGTATTTGGTTGGTTGCGGGGGCTGCTGCTGCTTTCAATTGCTTGGTTGAAAAGACCATTGATGCTCAAATGAAACGCACGTCTTGGCGTCCCACGGCCAAGGGTCAATTGAGCGACATGCAAGCCCTGTTGTTTTCTGCTGTGCTGTGCAGCATAGGCTCGGTCATTTTGTATTTTGCAGTCAATCCGCTCACCATGTGGCTCACCTTTGCCACCTTTGTGGGCTACGCCATCATTTACACCGTGATCTTGAAGCCACTGACGCCGCAAAATATTGTGATTGGTGGCGCATCAGGCGCCATGCCACCCGTGCTGGGATGGGCCGCCATGACCAACGATGTGGGCCCTGAAGCGCTCATTCTTTTCTTGATTATTTTCTTGTGGACACCGCCGCATTTTTGGGCGCTGGCTTTGTACCGTGTAGAAGACTATCGCAAGTCGGGCTTGCCCATGTTGCCAGTGACTCACGGCAATGAATTTACGCGCCTTCAAGTTTTGCTTTACACCATTGTGCTCATGGCCTCGTGCCTCATGCCCTTTGCTTATGGCATGAGTTCTTGGTTGTACCTTGCTGCGGCTGTGATTTTGAGCGTCATGTTCATTGGCTATGCCTGGGCCTTGTGGCGTAATTACTCTGATGAATTGGCGCGCAAGACCTTCAAATTTTCACTCATTCATTTGAGTGTGTTGTTTGCGGCCTTGTTGGTCGATCACTATTTGTTTTAAATCAGACGAATTTTTCTATGCCCAATTTCTCTCGTTTTTCTTCATCTTGGCTTAGATGGTTTGGCGCATTGGTATTGATTGCCTCTTTGTTAAGTCTGAGTGGCTGCACTGACCCTAAGCCCGCATTCAAAGCTGTTGACATCACCGGTGCAGACTACGCCAAAGAGTTGAACCTGACAGATCAAAACGGCCAGGTGCGCAAGCTGAAAGACTTTTCAGGTAAGTTGGTGGTGGTATTTTTTGGCTATACCCAATGCCCCGATGTGTGCCCCACCACCATGCAAGAACTCGCTGAAGTAAAGCGCTTGTTGGGCCCTGATGGCGACAAACTGCAAGCCGTGTTTGTCACGGTTGACCCCGAGCGCGACACAACAGAATTGTTAAAAGCTTATGTAGAGAATTTTGACGCCAGCTTTGTAGCCTTAAGGCCTACGCAGGAGCAACTTCCTGCAATTGCCAAAGAATTTAAAATTTATTTCAAGCGGGTAGAAGGCAAAACACCGACCAGCTACACAATGGACCACTCTGCGGGCAGCTACACCTTTGACACGCAGGGCAGGGTGCGCTTGTTTAACCGCTATGGCATGGGCGCACAAGCACTGGCTGATGATTTCAAGTTGTTATTGAAATAAGCAATTTCTATTTTAGGCTTGTTGCCTTTAAAGAGCGCTTTCAAATTCCTTGGCGCTGATACCCGCTTGTCTCAAAAGTCCGTTCACACTTCCTACCTTGACTTCTTTGTGATTGGGGACAACGCAACCTATGCCATTGCGTTTTAAAACAATGTGGCTACCTGATTGCCTAATGACGTTAAAACCAAGTTTTTGTAAAGCTTTGATGATGTCCGAGCCAGATAGGCCCGGAAATTTAGGCATGCGAAACTTGAAACGTGGTTAGGACGGGGGGCGTTTGAATTTTCATGGGAAATTCTTGAAGGTACAGGCTTGTTGCCTCCTTTAAGTTTTCCATGGCTTCTTCTAGGCTTTCGCCCTGAGTAGTGGTGCCAGTTTCTGGGTTAAGTGCAACAAACCCACCCTCTTCTGCTTCGGTAATGACGGCTGAAAGTAACATGGAACCATCCTAGAAGTTGAAACTTGATTATGCATTCAGTCAACTGAATCATCAACTGATGAACAAGGAAAGCAAGTGAATGAATGACCAGCTTTCGGGCTGGCATGAAGAGCCATGCAGTTGGCTTTGGATTTTCGCCTCAGCTTAAGCCTCTGCGTACTCCACCAAAGCCGCTTTCATCTTCTTCATGGCAGCCACTTCAATTTGGCGAATGCGCTCGGCGCTTACGCCAAACTCATCGGCCAAGTCATGCAGGGTCAGGCCGCCAGAGCCATCGTCGTTCACTTTGAGCCAACGCTCTTCCACAATTCTGCGGCTGCGTTCGTCAAGTGACGCAAGGGCTGTGGCAATGCCGTCGCTGGCCATCAGGTCGCGCTGATGCGCTTCAATCATGGCGGTGGGTTCGTGGTGCGCATCTGCCAAGTAGGCAATGGGGCCATAGGCCGTTTCACCGTCGTCTGAGGGTGATGGGTCTAGCAGCACATCACCGCCAGACATGCGCGTTTCCATTTCCATCACTTCTTCTCGTTTGACATTCAGGTTTTTGGCCATGCTGTCAATTTGAGAAGCAGTCAGGGTATCGCGGTGTGTGCCAGTGGCTTCATCGGCTTCGGCTTTCAGGCCTTGCTTCATAGAGCGCAGGTTGAAAAACAATTTGCGCTGAGCCTTGGTGGTAGCCACCTTGACCATGCGCCAGTTCTTCAAGATGTACTCGTGAATTTCGGCCTTGATCCAGTGCATGGCGTAGCTCACCAAGCGCACGCCTTGATCGGGGTCGAAGCGCTTCACGGCTTTCATCAAACCGATGTTGCCTTCTTGAATGAGGTCGGCGTGGGGCAGGCCATAGCCCAAATATTGACGCGCTACCGAAACGACAACACGCAAATGCGAGAGCACCAATTTACCAGCGGCTTCGAGGTCGTTTTCGTTTTTCAGTTTGCGCGCAAACTCTTGCTCTTGCTCGAGAGTGAGCATGGGCATGCGGTTGACCGCAGAAATATAAGCATCGAGATGTCCCAGCGATGGCACTACGGCCCATGGATTCTTCAGGGCGAGTGCAGTGTCGAGGGATCCAGCGAGGTTTGTCATACCAGAACTCCTTTCCATAATGGATCGGATTTTAGCACTCTCTTAGAGGGAGTGCTAAATATATAACTTATTGATATTGTTGATATTTATCAATATTCCTGACTGGAAATGAGGTCTTTCTGGGCTTCTACAGGGATGAGTGCCGCGGTGCTTATTCGCCGTGAGGTGCGATTTTGACAAAAGCACCGCCTTGGAAAAGTGCGGCCTTGTCATGTCTGTCAATGTGCGGTTGACGTGCTTCGACTTCGTGTCTAAAAACATCTGATGAATCAAGCGCACGGTAGCCAATGTGTTTGGCATGCGTGTTGTCCCACCAAGAAGTTTGATTGTCTGACATGCCAAAGATGATGGTGTGGCCCACGATGGGGGCCATAAGAGCAGATACCACCAAGCGCTCTAAATCATCAAAGCTTAGCCAGGTGGCCAACATCCGTCTGTCTTTGGGTTCTGCATAAGAAGAGCCAATGCGCAAACTCACAGTCTCAATGCCCCAACGCGCCCAATACAATTCGGCGAGATCTTCGCCAAAGGCCTTGGACAGGCCGTAAAAACCATCAGGCTTAGGTGGCATTTTGGTGTTGACCACTTCGTCTTGTCGGTAAAAGCCTGTGACGTGGTTGGAGCTTGCAAATACGATGCGCTTGGTGCCTTGCACGCGTGCAGCTTCATAAAGGTTGACCATGCCAACTATGTTGCTGGCCAAAATGGGCGCCCAGGGTTGCTCTGTAGAAACTCCGCCTAAATGGACGACGGCATTCACATCTTTAAGAAGCGTTTGCATGTCAGATGCGCTGGCCAAATCTGCTGTTTGAATTTCCTCGCCAACTGCCGCTGTACCCAAATCATTTTGATCACTGACCCGAAGCACATCACAGTAGGCCTTTAGGCGTGGACGTAATTCGCGGCCCAATTGCCCTGCGGCACCGGTGAGCAGAAGTTTTGAAAATACGAGGGGTGATGCTTTGGGGTTGAGCATGCAAGCTTCCTTGAAATGTTTTGTTTATCTGACCATGGCTGGCATTTTGGGGTTGAAGGTCCAGCCAGGTATCAAATATTGCATGGCCATGGCATCGTTGCGCGCGCCCAAGCCGTGTTGCAAATAAAGTTGATGCGCCGCTTCCACTGCGGCCATGTTCAGCTTGACGCCCAAACCGGGTGCCGTGGGGACATCGATCATGCCGCCCTTGATTTGCAGCGGCTCTTGTGTGAGGTACTGCCCATCTTGCCAAATCCAATGCGTGTCAATGGCCGTGACTTTGCCAGGCGCTGCCGCAGCGCAGTGGGTGAACATGGCCAAAGAAACATCAAAGTGGTTATTGGAATGTGAGCCCCATGTGAGGTCGTACATTTGGCACAACTGAGCCACACGGACAGAGCCTTGAAGCGTCCAGAAGTGGGGGTCGGCCAAAGGAATGTCCACCGACTGCAATTGAATGCTGTGCGCCATTTCGCGCCAGTCTGTGGCCACCATGTTGGTGGCGGTTGGCAGTCCTGTGGCCCGTTTGAATTCAGCCATCACTTCGCGGCCAGAAAACACGCCCTCAGCGCCACAGGGGTCTTCTGCATAGGCCATGGTGTTTCTGTGATTGCGCAACAAGCGAATGGCGTCTTTTAACAGCCAGCCGCCATTGGGGTCTAAGGTAATGCGCGCATCGGGAAAGCTTTCGTGCAAGGCCACAATAGCGTCCACTTCTTCTTCTCCGCGCAACACGCCGCCCTTGAGTTTGAAGTCTTGAAAGCCATAACGATCTTGGGCTGCCTTGGCCAATTTCACTATCGCCTCGGGGGTCAGTGCTTCTTCTTGCCGCAAGCGTTGCCAGTCGTTGTCAGCATGAGGCTCGCTGATGTAGGGCAGGTCTGTTTTTTTGCGATCTGCCAAGTAAAACAAATAGCCCAGAACTTGCACGCTGCTTCGCTGTTGACCTTCACCTAGCAGTGCTGCGACCGGCACGCCTAAGTGTTGGCCTAACAAGTCGAGTAGTGCGCTTTCAAAGGCTGTGACGGCGTGAATGGCAATGCGCAAATCAAAGGTTTGATTGCCGCGCCCGCCTGCGTCGCGGTCTGCGAATTTTTGTTGCAGTGAGCTCAATAGATTCTTGTATTGCCCAATGCTTTGGCCTTCTATCCACGGTTTGGCATCTTCAATGGTTTGGCGAATTTTTTCGCCGCCTGGTACTTCGCCAATACCAGTGTTGCCACTCGAGTCTGTCAGGATCACGATGTTGCGGGTGAAGAAGGGGCCATGTGCGCCGCTTAAGTTAAGCAGCATGCCGTCACGTCCGGCCACAGGGATCACCTGAATGCGTGTGATGTGGGGGGTGGTCTGAGAGGTCATGGTAAGTAGGTTTAGTCAATAGACATCGTACAACTTGATGGCGAATCGCACATTCGGGAAAACGCGGGTCAATCTGCGTTTTTTGCTGTTAAAGGCTGTCGGGGTCGCTTTTGCGCAGCCGCTCTCGGCTGTTGGCCAGATGGGTTCGCATTGCGGCGCGCGCCGCTTCCACATCTTGATCGGCGATAGCGTTGTAAATGCTCTCGTGTTCTTGATTGACCCTTCTGAGGTAGTTCTGCCGCTCGGGGTCGGAGCTCAGGATGCCACCGATGCGAGCGCGCGGAATCACGCCAGCGCCCAGCGAGTTCATCAGGTCAGTGAAGTGGTGATTTTGGGTGGCGCGGGCAATTTCCTGATGGAATTGGTGATCGGCGGCCACTGCGTCTCGTCCCTCTTCAATGGCGCTGTTGAAGGCGAGCAATGCGGACTGGAGTTCTGCCAGGTTGTCATGTCCCCGTCGCACAGCGGCCAATGCGGCGGCCTCGGTTTCTACGCTGATGCGAAACTCCAGTAGGGCAATGACCTCACGCAGGGTGCCCATGTGCTCTGCGCTGATGCGAAAAGAGGGGTTTTCGCTTTGGTGAAGCACGAAGGTGCCGATGCCGTGGCGCGTATCGACCCAACCTGAAGCTTGGAGACGGGAGATGGCTTCACGCACCACGGTGCGGCTTACGCCAAAGTCTTTCATGATGGCCGCTTCGGTGGGCAGTTTGTCGCCGGCTTTGAGGCGGCCGCTGCGAATTTGGTCTGTCATGGCGTGGACCAGTTGAATGGCCAGACCGCCGGGTTTTTTCAGTGGCGTGGTCGATGAATCCATGGGTAATCCCTAGCTGACTGAATGGCAAATGGGAAACATAATATAGGTTCTATTGTACGACAACTGATGACCTCCTATGGTTCTTTTTCAAGTGTATTGGTTGGCTTCAATGGTTTCCACAACTTTCAATAGGTGACATAGATGAACTTTCGCAGAAACCTGATTTCCTCCGCGGCAGCGGTCTTACTGTCTTTCACTTTAATTCCCGTGGCCTCGGCGCAAACTGTGCTTAGGGCTTCGGACGTCCATCCGGCTGGCTATCCCAACGTGGTGGCGGTTGAAAACATGGGTAAAAAACTGGAATCCGCTACGGCTGGCCGATACAAGCTGCAAATGTTCCCAGGCGGTGTGCTGGGCTCTGAAAAAGAAGTGGTTGAGCAAACCCAAATCGGCGCGATCCAAATTGCTCGCATTTCCTTGGGTATCCTGGGCCCAGTGGTGCCCGATGTGAATGTGTTCAACATGCCTTTTGTGTTTCGTGATGAAGCTCACATGCGTTCTGTGATCGACGGTCCTGTCGGTAAGGAAATTCTGGACAAGATCACCAACAGCCCTGCACGTTTGGTGGCGCTGGGTTGGATGGACAGCGGCTCACGCAGCCTCTACACCAAGAAGGAAATCAAGTCGCCTGCCGACCTAAAAGGTCTCAAGATCCGTGTGATGGGCAACCCCTTATTTGTTGACACCATGAACGCCATGGGCGGTAACGGCATCACCATGGGCCACAACGACACCTACAGTGCCTTGCAAACCGGCGTGGTGGATGGGGCAGAGAACAACCCACCAACCTTGTTCACAGCCAACCACTATTCCACCGGGGTCAAGTTTTACACCCAGACAACCCACCTGATCATTCCTGAAATTTTTGTCATGTCCAAGGTTGCTTGGGACAAGATGAGCAAAGACGATCAGGCCAGCTTGATGAAGTTTTCCCGTGAAGCCCAAATGGAGCAACGCGCCCTATGGGACAAGAGCGTGGCCGAATACAGCGGCAAGCTGCAAGCTGCAGGCATTCAGTTTAAGACGGTCGACAAAAAAGCTTTCTATGACGCCACAGCGCCTGTGCGTGCCAAATACGGCAGTCAGTATGCCGAGCTGATGAAGCGCATTGAAGCCGTCAAGTAAGTTGCAGAATTGGCGCTTGAAGCGCCATCTGTCAGACGGGACAGGGCTTGCCCTGTCCCTTTCGTTTGAGTTGACACCAATCCCGGGAATTTTGACCATGCTGCGTTTGTTTGATCGCCTGTATCTGTTGTGCATCTGGATATCCGGTATCGCAATTTTCTTGATGAGCCTGATCATTCCCTGGGGTGTATTCGCCCGCTACGTGCTGGGCACAGGCTCCACTTGGCCCGAGCCCGTGGCGGTTTTGCTGATGGTGACCTTCACCTTCTTGGGCGCTGCTGCCAGTTACCGGGCCGGGTCGCACATTGCCGTAGGCATGCTGACCGATGCTTTGCCCAAGCCTTTACAAAAAGCATGTGCCGGATCGATACATTTGTTCATGATTAGCATTAGTATTTTTGTGATTGTTTGGGGTAGTAAGCTGTCCATGGAAACCATGGGGCAGACATTGGGTGACTTGCCCTGGATGGCGGTTGGTTGGACTTATATACCTCTGCCCTTGGGTGGATTGATGACCTTGGTCTTTGTTTTAGAGAATTTGTTTTGGGGTCCTGCACACGAACGTGATGTGGTGACGGTTGACCACGAAGGCCCTACATCAGCAGAGGCAATTTGATCATGGATGCACTGGTTTTAATTGGCAGTTTTATCTTGTTGATGCTGGTGGGCATGCCCGTGGCATATGCCTTGGGCCTCGCCGCCTTGATCGGGGCCATGTGGATTGACCTGCCGCTGGATGCAGTCATGATCCAGATGGCCAGTGGCGTCAACAAATTTTCCTTGTTGGCCATTCCCTGCTTTGTACTGGCAGGTGCAATCATGGCCGAAGGCGGCATGTCCAGACGTCTTGTTGCGTTTGCCGGTGTGTTGATCGGTTTTGTGCGTGGCGGCTTGTCGCTGGTCAACATTCTGGCGTCCACTTTTTTTGGGGCAATTTCCGGTTCTTCTGTGGCTGACACGGCATCCATTGGCTCGGTCCTCATTCCCGAAATGGAGAAGAATGGTTATCCACGGCCATTTGCCACGGCTGTTACTGTGAGCGGCTCTGTGCAGGCCATTCTGATTCCACCTAGCCACAATGCGGTGATCTATTCCATGGCAGCTGGTGGTACGGTGTCGGTAGCCGCCTTGTTCATGGCGGGTGTCTTCCCGGGATTGCTGCTGGGGCTGTGCTTGGCAATTTATTGTCTCTATGTGGCACGCAAGGAAAACTACCCCAAAGGTCGCGTCATTCCTATGAAAGAGGCGCTCAAAATTTGTGTCGACGCAATGTGGGGTTTGATGACCATGGGTATCATCTTGGGGGGCATTCTGAGTGGTGTTTTCACTGCCACAGAATCGGCCTCGATCGCGGTAGTGTGGGCCTTTTTTGTGACGATGTTCATTTACCGTGACTACAAGTGGAAAGACCTGCCCAAGCTGATGCACCGCACCGTCAAGACGGTGACCATTGTGATGATCTTGATCGGTTTTGCGGCCAGCTTCGGCTACATCATGACCATGATGCAGATCCCTCTTAAGATCACCACGCTTTTCACTTCATTTAGCTCGGAGGCATGGGTTATTCTGGCGTGCATCAACATCATGCTGCTGGTGTTGGGCACTCTAATGGACATGGCACCGCTGATCTTGATCCTCACGCCTATCCTGTTGCCTGTCATCAAAAGCATCGGCATTGACCCGGTTCACTTTGGCATGATCATGATGGTCAACCTTGGCATCGGCCTAATCACACCACCTGTCGGGGCGGTGCTGTTTGTGGGCAGTGCGGTGGCCAAACTCAAGATCGAGCAAGTGGTCAAGGCCATGAAGCCCTTCTTTGTGATCTTGCTCTTTGTCCTCATGCTGGTGACGTATGTCCCGCAAATTTCGCTGTGGTTGCCACGCACGATGGGCCTTTAAAAATAAAAATGCCATTGCCTCTGGTGCTTGTCACCCATCCCCGTGAGCGACTAGCCACTTACTTTGGCGAGCAGGCGCTGGCCAATTTGCAGGGGGTGGCCCGCGTCAAACTCAATCCCGATGCGCACGACTGGTCAACGCCAGAGCTAATCGAGGCCGCGCAGGGTTGCGATGTGTTGATCGCTTACCGCCAGACATCTCTCACTTCGGAATTCTTTGCTGCAGTGCCGGGTTTGCTGGCGGCCGTGCGTTGTGCGGTTGACATCCGAACGATCGACGTCGCAGCGGCTGGTCGAGAGGGCATTTTGGTGACCCAAGCCAGCGCCGGTTTTGGTCCTGCCGTTGCCGAATGGGTGATCGGTGCCATGATTGATTTGAGCCGCCGCATCAGCACATCGGCGGCAGCCTACTGGCAAGGCCAGTGCCCATCACCCCTCATGGGCTGTGAATTGCGCGGTGCATGCATCGGCATCATCGGTTATGGGGAAATCGGTCGTCATGTGGCGCGTTTGGCTCAGGCGTTTAGTATGCGTGTGTGTATCTACGACCCTCATGTCCAGACACCAGATCCTGCGATTGAGTCGTTGGGTTGGCATGAACTTTTGACCTGCGCAGACCATGTGGTCTGCCTTGCATCAGCAACACCCGAAACGGAAAAGTTGATCAATGCGCAGACCTTGTCTTGCATGAAACCCACTGCCTTTTTTATCAATGCATCGCGGGGGCAGTTGGTGGACGAGCTGAGCCTGTTGTGGGCTTTGGAGCGAGGGGAACTGGCAGGCGCCGCTTTGGATGTTGGTAGCGCGGCAGACCAGATGCCGTCCCTTGAATTGGCGCGACATCCCCGCGTCATTGCCACACCGCATGTCGGTGGTCTTACACCTCAAGCGATTGCTCACCAAGCTTTGGAAACTGTAGAGCAGACGAGAGACATCTTGCAAAGACGCATCCCTCACGGGGCCGTCAATCCGGCCCAGGCGTCTCGTTTAGCCTCACGAATGTCATCATGAGCACCGCTGTTTTGCATACGCCCCTTGATGCTGCATTTGTAGTGCCGGCCGGCGCCTGCGATTGTCATGTGCACGTCTATGACGATGCTTACCCATTGGCCCCTACCGCTACTTTCAAACCTCCGCACGCGCCGATGGCCGACTACGCCAAAGTGCAAGCTAACTTAGAGTTCACGCGTGTGGTGGTGGTGCAGCCTACGGGCTATGGTTTTGACAACTGCTGCACACTGGCGGCTGTGGCCAGCATGACCGGCCGAGCCCGTGCAGTGGCGATGGTGCCGCCTGAGGTGACTCAGGCCACGCTGCAAGATTTGCATTCAGCAGGGGTGCGTGGTGTTCGCATGATGATGTTGACCGGAGGGCTGCTAGGATGGGACGACCTGGCACCTTTGGCACTGAAGATCAAAGATTGGGGCTGGCATTTGAATGTGCAGTTCAATGGTTGTGAATTCGTGCAGCGACTGCCTCTTTTGCAAGGCCTCGATGTGCGTTTGGTGGTAGACCACACAGGCAAATTTTTGGTGCCTCCTAACAGCACCGACGATGTTGCATTTCAGGCCCTGTGCCGCTTGCTGGACACAGGCCGTGTCTGGGTCAAGCTGTCGGCTCCTTACGAAACATCTCGCACTGGGGCGCCGAGGTATGAAGACGTTAGCCTGCTCGCCCGTTACCTTGCCACTAACTATCCCGAGCGCTGCTTGTGGGCTAGCAATTGGCCACATCCCAATCAAAACCCTGTGCCATCCTCTGTCGCGCTTCTGAACCTGTTGCCTCTATGGGTGTCCCGCACGGCTGACATTCGGCGCGTTTTGGTAGACAACCCGGCCCAGGTGTATGATTTTCAAGCCTGAGCAGTCACTGGTTGTTGTTGTGATTCTTTTACTTCCACTCTGACCATGTCCTACGTTTATGTTTCCAACGCCGACAGCGGCGACATCTCTGTGCTCCACATGGGTCAGGATGGCAACTTGCGTTTGCAAAGTTCGGTACCCGTGGGGGGCAACCTGATGCCCATGGCGATCTGCCCGAATCAGAAAGTGCTCTACGCGGTTCGTCGCAGTGATCCGATGGCGGTGGTCAGTCTGGCCATTGACCCAGTCAGCCGTGATCTGCAGCCATTGGGTGAGGCCGCATTGCCTGCCAGCATGGCCTACGTCAGCACCGACGCGGCAGGACGGTTTTTGCTGGCGGCCTCCTACCCCGAGCATCAGCTCACGGTCAGCCCCATTGCGCCCGATGGCATAGTTGGCCCTGTGCAACAGGTGCTGCACACTGGCCCCAATGCCCATGCCATCTTGCCTTCACCCTGCAAGCGCTACGTGCTGGCCACAGCGCTGGGCGGTGGCGAACTCATGGTCTTCCGATTCAACGCCGAGTCGGGCCAATTAACACCGGCTGCATCTTGGGCAGCGCGTGCAGGCGCGGGTCCTCGGCATTTTCGGTTTGACCCGCAAGGTCGCCGTGTGTATTTGCTCCACGAGCTTGATGGGACAGTGGATGTGCTGGCCTGGGACGCGGATCTGGCCCGCTTAAGCCTGTTGCAAACCGTGGACATTTTGCCGCCAGGTTTTACAGGCAAGCCGTGGGCGGCCGACCTGCACCTAACGCCTGACGGGCGTCACATGTACACCAGCGAGCGCACGTCCAGCACTTTGGCGCACTTCACGGTGGATGCCGAAACAGGTTGCCTTGTTGTTCAGGGCCACACGCCGGTTGAAACTCAGCCTCGAGGTTTTTCGATTGATCCGACCGGGCGGCATTTGCTGGTGGTGGGGCAGTTGTCGCACCACCTTAGCCGCTGGACAATCGACCAAGAGACGGGACAATTGGACTTGCAACAACGAATCCCTGTGGGTCAAGGTCCTAATTGGGTGGAGATCCTGGCATGAGCGACATCAAAAAAACTCTAACGCCGCGTGTGGTGCGCATGCACCCGGCGGACAACGTGGCGATCGTGGTCAACGATGGTGGTTTGACTGCTGGTACTGTCCTGGACAAGGGCTTGGTCTTGCGTGACAAAGTGCCGCAGGGCCACAAAGTAGCGCTCAGTGATCTAGTCACGGGGCAAGCCGTCATGCGCTACAACGTACCCGTGGGCTATGCGCGGCAAAACATCCCAGCAGGCAGCTGGGTGCACGAGCGTTTGCTCGACATTCCGCCAGCGCGCGAACTCCTAGACTTGCCCATGGCAACCGTGAAGCCCGCGCCGCAAGCTCCGCTGGAAGGCTTCACCTTTGAAGGTTATTTGAATGCCGATGGTTCGGTGGGAACCCGCAACTTGCTGGCGCTGACCACCACCGTGCAATGCGTGGCGGGTGTGGTCAAGATTGCGGTGGAACGCATTGAGCGCGAACTGCTGCCCCTCTATCCGAATGTGGACGGTGTGGTGGGGCTGGAGCACAGCTATGGTTGCGGTGTCGCCATCGATGCACCTGACGCCGTTATTCCGATTCGGACCTTGCGCCACATCAGCCTGAACCCCAACTTTGGAGGTGAGGTGATGGTGGTCAGTTTGGGCTGTGAAAAGCTGCAACCTGATCGCTTGCTGCCCCCTGGCAGTTTCCCAATTCTGGATCAACGCAATGCCGAGGAAGGCCCAGATCTCGTGTGCCTACAGGACGACGCGCACGTGGGCCTCATGTCCATGATCGATCACATTGTGCAAAGCGCACAGCCCCACTTGGAGCGCCTGAACGCCCGCCGCCGTCAAACCGTGCCTGCCAGTGCTCTGGTGGTGGGCGTCCAGTGTGGCGGTAGCGATGCTTTCTCGGGTGTGACCGCCAACCCAGCAGTGGGCTATATGGCTGACCTCATTGTGCGTGCCGGTGGTACCGTGATATTTTCTGAAAACACCGAAGTGCGCGATGCGGTGGAGCAACTCACTAGCCGTGCCGCCACGCCAACAGTTGCTGAGGATATTGTCCGCGAACTCGGTTGGTACGATCAATACCTGGAACGTGGCCACGTTGACCGCACCGCCAACACCACGCCCGGCAACAAGGCAGGAGGCTTATCCAACATCGCCGAAAAAGCCATGGGCTCGATCATCAAGAGCGGCAGCTCAGCAATTGCCAGCGTGCTGGCCCCGGGTGACAAACTCAAGGCCGACCAAAAAGGTTTGGTCTTCGCCGCCACACCCGCCAGCGATTTCATCTGCGGCACCTTGCAGTTGGCTGCTGGCATGAATCTGCATGTTTTCACCACCGGGCGAGGTACACCCTATGGCCTCCAGGCGTGCCCCGTGGTTAAGGTGGCCACACGCACCGACTTGGCCCGCCGCTGGCACGACCTGATGGACATGAACGCTGGACGTATTGCCGACGGCGCGATCACCATCGAAGAAGCCGGTTGGGAGTTATTCAAGTTGTTGTTAGAAGTGGCCAGCGGCCAAAAAACTTGGGCGGAACATTGGAAATTGCACAATGCCTTGGTGTTGTTTAATCCTGCGCCGATTACTTGATGCGTTTGTAAAATTCAAAGGGACGATGATGAAAAAAATACTGAGTGCTTTGCTATCTGCTGCTTGCATCTCTAGTGCCATGGCCTGGCCTGATAAAACGGTTTCGCTGGTGGTGCCATTTCCGCCGGGAGGCTCTACTGACTTGATCGCTCGCACGCTGGCACCTAAGTTGCAAGAGAAACTGGGCGGCACTTTCATCATTGACAACAAGGCGGGTGCCACGGGCACCATCGGTGCAGGTTTTGTCACACGTGCTGCACCCGATGGCCATACTTTGTTTGTTTCTTCATTGGGCCCTTTTGTCATTGCGCCGCACTTGCTGGCCAGAGTTCCGTACGATGCCCTTAAAGATTTTGACTACATCACCATTGCGGTTCAAGCGCCCAATGTGTTGGTGGTACCAGCCAGTTCACCCCACAAGACGATACAAGATGTGATTGCTTTTCACAAAGCCAATCCCAACAAATTCACCATGGCCTCTTCGGGCAATGGCAGCAGTGATCACCTGACGGCCGAATTGTTCTGGCAACAAACCAACACCACAGGCATTCATGTGCCCTACAAAGGCGGTGGCCCAGTCATGATCGATTTGCTTGGCGGACAAATAGACAGCTCTTTCATGAACATCAACACCGCCATGCCGCAAATTTTGGCTGGCAAACTGCGCGCGCTGTCCATTACCAGTGTCAAGCGTTCCCCTTTGTTGCCCAATGTGCCCTCTTTGGAAGAGTTGGGTATCAAGGAGGCCAATGTTTACTCTTGGCAAGCCGTTGCAGCGCCCAAGGGCCTGCCATCAGACATCAAGACCAAATTGCATGCGGCCATTGTGAGTGCGCTGAACGATCCCCAAGTGAAGCCTAAATTATTGGAGCTGGGTTTTGAAATTGTGGCCAACACGCCAGAGCAATTCTCGGCCTATCAAGCTTCTGAATTTGCGCGTTGGAAAAACTTGATTCAATCTCGCAACATCAAAGCCGACTGAATCAGCCATCGAGTGTCTGACACTCGAATTTCTTTAAGCGTTGCGGCCTACCAAGCTGTAAGCGCTGGTGTTGTTTTGCAGCCATTGCTCTGACAATACAGCGCTCTGCTGTGCAGGATGGAAGTCGGCTTTTTTGTAGGCTTTCCAGTGGTCAATATTGCTTCTGAACAAGCCGTCTTTGGATAACAACAGCTGGTAGCCGCTTTTCCAAGTACTGAATTTGAACAAGCTGCCGTCGCGCCACAGGTTGTGCATGGTTTGAAGCATCACGTCGCCAATGAATGTCACGGTCACGTAGTGAAAAATGCGGATGCGCCATTCTTCGTTGCCGCCCAAGGCTTTGTAAACGTCAAAGGCTGTGCAGCGGTGCTCGGCTTCTTCGGCAGCGTGCCATTGCCACATGGTTCTAAGACGTGGCTCTGTGCCTTCAAAAATTTCAGAGTGGCTTAACAGCCAGTCTGCAAAAATGTCTGTGAAGTGTTCGGTGGCTGCTGTGGCCGCTAATTGTTGGCGGACGTTTTGATGGGCATTGGCTTTGATGCGTTTGGCTGAGCGCTCAGCAATTTTGTTGGCGAAGCCTTGCAATTCGATGTGGCCATTGAACAGCGCATGGATGCGGCGGTGTGTAGCCTCTTGTCCTATGAAGCCTTTCACTTCCTCCGCAAATTTTTCCCGTGTGGCGTCGTCCATTTGCTTGGCGCCTTCGCGGACTGAATCAATGAAGAACTGCTCGCCCACAGGAAAGCTCATAGACAAAGCATTGAAGAACGCTGACTTGAAAGCGTCGCCACCACACCAGCGCTTTTCAAAAGGCGTGGTGAGGTCAACCAATAATTTTCTAACAGCAAGTTCAGACATGAAGATCTTTCAATAGGACCGAGGGTTTTGGAGGGCTACTCGGTAAAGCATTATTTTGCTATATATTCCATACATGAATGTATGTTTTTGTGACATCCTTGTTTTTAAAGGGTTTTTCTCTGATTTGGAGCAAAAGTTTGGAGGTTTATCATCCAAACTTTTGAAACCCGCCTCTATGGGCCACTTATGCTGAAGAAAATTGTCGTTGTTTTTGGATTGCTAATTTCAGCCTTTGTGCTGGTTGTGGGGGGGCTTTATGTCAAAGGTGGCCAAGCAGAGATTCTTCTGTGGGTGGTCAAAATCTTCATCAGAGAAGAGCATGCACCCAACAGGGAAGTGACCTGGGCCATTCCAGCTGGCAAACCAGCAAGTGCTGAAACCAGTACGGGCACCAAGCCACCCAACGTCATCCTGATCGTGGCCGACGACTTGGGCTACAACGACATCACCTTGAACGGTGGTGGCCTAGCCAAAGGCACTGTGCCCACCCCCTTTATCAACAGTTTGGCGCAACAAGGTGCCAATTTTGAAACCAGTTATTCGGGCAATGCCACCTGTGCGCCTTCACGTGCCGCCATGATGACCGGTCGCTATCCGACGCGCTTTGGCTATGAGTTCACGCCAACGCCTAAACAGTTCATGAAAGTCATCGGCCACTACAAGGGCCCCAACCAAGTACACGACGCCATTTATCACGCGGATCGTGAGAAGGATCTGATCCCTTATGAAACCATGGGCTTGCCGCGTTCAGAAATCACGATGGCCAAAATGCTGAAGGGGCAAGGCTATCGAACCCTCCACGTAGGCAAGTGGCATTTGGGCGATGCACCAGAATTTAGAGCTTATGAGCATGGCTTTGATGAGTCTTTGTCTTTTCCCCATGCCAGCTCTCTTTACTTGCCAGAGAACGATCCCAATGTGGTGAACTCAAAACAAGACTTTGACGTCATTGACAGATTCCAATGGGCTGCGGGCAGTTTTGGCATGCGCTTTAACAACAGCGAACTTTTCAAGCCCAAGCGTTTCGTCACCGATTACCTCACTGACGAAGCCGAAAAAGCCATTGAGGCCAATCGCAATCAACCCTTCTTCCTTTACTTGTCATACACCGCGCCGCACACGCCACTGCAAGCCACCAAAGAAGACTACGCAGCACTGTCGCACATTGAAGATCACACATTGCGTGTGTATGCCGCCATGGTTCGCAACCTCGATCGCAACATTGGCCGTGTACTGCAAACACTCAAGGACAAGGGCTTAGACGACAACACCATTGTGATTTTCACCAGTGACAACGGCGGAGCACATTACGTGGGCCTTGATGGTTTGAACAGCCCCTACCGCGGCTGGAAGGCCACGTTTTTTGAAGGTGGCATTCGAGTTCCGATGTTCATGCGTTGGCCCGCAGGCATTCCCAAAGGTGTGAAGCCGCAATTGCCTGTTAACCACATGGACATCTTCACCACGGTTGCGGCGGCCACGGGCGCCAAGATACCCACCGACAGACCCATGGATGGCATTAATTTGTTACCCCAAATAGCCAAGCCTGCCGACAAAGGGCCAGATCGCTCGTTGTTCTGGCGAACCGACACGTATCGGGTGATTCGAAAAGGCGATTGGAAATTGCAAGTGACGCAAAACCCCCGAAAAGACTGGCTCTACCACCTGGTAACAGACCCGACTGAAAAAGTGAATTTGGCCACGCAAGAGCCTGCCAGAGTGGCCAGCATGAAGAAAGAATTAGAAGCTTTCAATGCGACGCAAGTTAAGCCTAACTGGCCTTCTATGGCGGAGGCTGCCATTGCCATTGATAAGCATCTGAGGCAAAAAACGCTGCCAACCGACGAGTACATTTATTACGGCAACTGAGCGCATGCGCAAGGCAAGGAGCTCAGTTTTGCGGGCAGCAGAAATTTGAGTGCTTAGTTAGCTCGAATAAATTCCACCAAGGCCTGCGCCACTTCTTGCCCTTTGTCTTCTTGGACAAAGTGGCCTGCGCCGCGAATTTGAGTGTGGTTTTGTCCCGCAGCGCCAGGTACTCTTTTTTGCCACATCCTTTCACCGCCTTTGGTCACAGGGTCGCGCGTACTAAACAAGGTGATGAAAGGTTTGGTCCAAGCCTTGTACATGTACCACGCCCGCTCGTTGGCCTCTCTGGCAGGATTGCTGGGGTCTATGGGTACCAGGGTTGGAAAGACTCTGGCGCCAACTTTGTACCGGGTGCCGGGATAGGGCGCATCGTAGGCCGCCACGGCTTCATCGCTTAAGCCTTGAGCACATCCGAAACGAACAATTTTGCCAATGGGAAACCAGGGGCTGTACATGGCAAAGGCGCGCCAAATGTGAAATGCGCGAGGAATTTTTTCATTGCCCGTGGGTAAGCCGCCGTTGCTTAAGGCAATGCGTGCAAACCGGTCTGGCATTTCGGCCACCATGCGCAGACCAATGAGCGAGCCCCAGTCTTGGCAAAACAAAGTGATGTCTTTGGCATCGACAGATTCAAGCCAAGCGCTCATCCACTGCACATGGTTTTCGTAGGTGTAGTCTGAGCGCTTGGTGGGTTTGTCTGTGCGGCCAAAACCCACTTGGTCGGGCACCAACACGCGCATGCCAGCATTGACTAAAACTGGAATCATTTTGCGGTAAAGAAAAGACCATGCAGGCTCGCCATGCATGA
>Ga0214919_10004558_pt1 | contig 20216 bp, 18 predicted proteins | sample LL1503_MetaG_FD_177994 | JGI IMG/M metagenome (GOLD analysis project Ga0214919, IMG submission 177994) | Freshwater microbial communities from Lake Lanier, Atlanta, Georgia, United States - LL-1503 | ecosystem: Environmental > Aquatic > Freshwater > Lake | place: USA: Georgia | collected... | reverse complement strand
CCCCCCGCTGGCGTTGAACATTTGCTCCAGCGGGGTGGATGCCGCGGTGGACACGCCCAAGGGCATGGCCATTTCAGCGGCCATGGCTGCCAAAACAAGGTCAGCACCCGGGCACGCCAAATTGCACATGCCCATGGGTGCTACGCCAAAAGGGAGTTTGTAAACCTGCCCTAAAAATGGGGTGCCCAAGTTGGGCAGTTGCAAGTCTGCCAGCACTCGGGGGGCCAACTTGATCTGGGCCAACCCAGCCATATTGCCCTCAGACGCGGTTTCTTGTCCCGCCGCTCCATCGATGTAATCAAACACCAAGCGCGGCAAACGCTTTTTTGCCAAACGACGGGCATCGGTGTGGGTGTGGATGGGTTCCATCTTGGTCAGATTCAATGGGTTCAGGTTGATTGTGGGAAGTCTATCTCCCAAAAACAAACACTTTGTCGCGAGAGTTGGACCAATAGACGAAACTCTTGCAGAAGAAACCACATAAAACAGTCTGTAACGACCCAAAAAGCAAAAAGCCCAAGCGGTGAGGCTTGGGCTAAGTGCTTGATTTAATTGGGGTGGCTGATGGGGCTCGAACCCACGACAACAGGAATCACAATCCTGGACTCTACCAACTGAGCTACAGCCACCGTATTGACAAATTATAAACGCTTGGCGTTGCCATGCACGCCCCGGGTCAGCAGACCGGGGCGGCACATCAAGGCTGCTTGGGTTCAGGCACCTTGATTTTCACCTTGAGGCGATCTTTCAAGTCGTTGTAATAGGCCACGCTCTCCGCAGCAGCCAACCAACGCGTCAGTTGGGCGCGCTCTTCTTTGCGTGCCGGAGCAGCCTCTGTGGCATCGCGCACCACAACCTTATTGATCTTGACCACCACATGGCCCTGGTTGCCCAAACCCATGTCCACCCAGGCTGGCATTGTTTGCGCTGGGGCACGCATGACCGCTTCGACGACATCGGAGGGCAGTTGCAGGCTTTGCTCGCGAGACAGGGTTTGCACAGCACCCAGTCCAGCCACCGGTTTGTCAGCGCGTCCATCAGCAACCTTGGCCAGGGCTTCTTCTTTGGCCAATTTAAGCGCTTGCTCGGCCTTCCACAAGGCCGTGACGCGGTCTTTCACCTGCTCCAAGGGCAGAGTTTTTTCTGGGTAATGGGTGACCACCCGCACCGACACCAACTGATTGGGGCCAAACTCAACCGCCTCAGTGTTGCGCGCTTTTTCTGTGGCATCGGCTGAGAACAAAGCGGCCAACACTTTGGGGTTGGCCAATGGGCCTTTGTCACCAGGCGTTGGCGTGCGAGCGATGCCTTGTGCTGCGTGGATTTCCAGCTTGAGCTTGTCCGCCACAGGTTTCAAGCTGTCGGATTGTTCGTACACCAGGTTGGTGAATTGCTCTGCGGCTTCGGCAAACTTTTTGCGCGACTGTTCGCGGCGCAACTCTGACTCCAAGCCAGCGCGGGCTTGGGCAAAACTTTGCAACTGCGGGGTTTTGATGTCGGTGATTTGGATGATGTGGTAGCCAAACTCGGTTTCCACCAAGGGACTGATCTCACCTTTTTTCAGGGCAAAGGCCGCGTCTTCAAACGGTTTGACCATGGCACCACGTCCAAAAAAATCGAGGTCGCCACCCTTGGCGGCAGAGCCCGGATCTTGCGAGTGTTTTTTGGCCAACTCAGCAAACTGCTGGGGTGACTTTTGCAAGGTGTCGCGCAAACTTTGCGCCAAAGTTTTGGCTTTGTCTCGCTCGTTGGCTGGGGCGTCCTTGCCCGCCGCGATCAAGATGTGGCTGGCACGGCGCTCGACGTTGTTGCTCAAACGCTCTTGGTTTTGCTCAAAATAAGTTTTGACATCTTGCTCGTTGAGCGCAATGGTTTTTTCAATGGCGGTCAAGTCCAGCACCGCGTACTGCACGTCGGCTTTTTCAGAGGACTTAAAGCGCTGGGTATTGGCGTTGTAGTAAGCCAGCAAAGCCGCGTCATCGGGCTTGATTTTGGCCATTTGATCCGCGGCCAAGAAGCGCGCCACTTGGACCTCGCGTTTTTCGTAAAAGGCATCCAAGGTGATATTGGCCAAAGTTTGACCCACCATGCTGCTCGCGCCCAGGGCCGCAACCACTTGGCGCGTGGCCAGATCGGCACGCACATTGGCCTCGAACATTTCTGGCGAAAGACCTTGGCCGGCCAGCAATTGGCGGTAGCGCTCTTTGTCCACGCTGCCATCGGGCTTGCGCAACGAGGCGATGGTGGGGTTTTGCATCAGCTCATCAGCGACGCGCTGATCACTGGCAGACAGCAATTGTTTTTGTGCCGCGGCCATCAAGACCTTGTCGCGCACGATGCGCTCCAAGGTGCCATAGCGTGCCTGTGGTGAGTCGAGCAATTTGGGGTCCAAGCCAGGGGCTTGTGCGCGAAAGCGCTCAGCTTCAGCGCGGTGGGCGTTGTCCCACTCGGGCTGGGTGATGTCCACGCCATTGACGGTGGCGACCACGGCACCTTTGTCAATGAACTTGTTGTAGCCGTCGATGCCAACCAACGCAAAGGCTGGGAAAATAAGCAGCACCAATAAAAACTGCATGATTTTCTTATGGGTGCGAACAAAATCAAACATGCATGCTTTCTCACAGGATCAAAAAAAAGGCGAACCAGGTTCGCCTTTGCTGGTGGTGGTGGGTGCTGACGGTCTCGAACCGCCGACCTACGCCTTGTAAGGGCGCCGCTCTACCAACTGAGCTAAGCACCCCACCTGTTCTTCAGTTCAACGCGTCTTTCAACGCCTTGCCCGGACGAAACTTTGGCACTTTGGCAGCGGCTATTTTAATCTCAGCGCCGGTGCGGGGGTTGCGACCAAGTCGGGCCTCACGGTGGCCCACCTCAAAAGTACCAAAACCGACCAAAGATACCGAGTCACCTTTTTGCAAGGCCTCTTGAATGGCACCCAAAGCGGACTCAAGGGCGCGGGTGGCTGCCGCTTTGGATATGTCGGCTTGTTGGGCAATGTGGTCAATGAGGTCAGATTTATTCACAGAAACTTCCTTATGGGTGTTGGGTGCCGTGTTGGCGCATATGTATCCACAGCCCGTCCAATGCCTTGCATCCAAGCAAGTCCATCTTCAACGCAGCTTGTACGCCCCAGCCAAGGGTTGCAACGCGGCAAGCCTTGACTTGGTTCAAGCCTGTCTTGGGGACTGGGGAGGGCGGATTCTAAGCACGTTTTTCAATCCGCCAAGCATGGCCGGAAAAATATGCCTCAGTTGCGAACTTAAGCATTGTTCACGGCCGTGGCGATGGCCAATCCCAGGTCTTGGGTGCCCGCCTTGCCGCCCAGGTCGGGGGTGCGCGGTGCGCCGCTGTCGGGCGATAGCACGGCTTCGATGGCGCGCAAGATGGCGTCGTGGGCGTCTTTGTGGCCCAAAAATTCCAGCATCATGGCCCCGCACCAAATTTGCCCAATTGGGTTGGCAATTTGGCGCCCGGCAATGTCTGGGGCCGACCCATGGACGGGCTCAAACAAGGATGGGAAACGCCGCTCGGGGTCGAGGTTGGCGCTGGGTGCAATGCCAATGGTGCCGGTGCACGCCGGGCCCAGGTCGCTGAGGATGTCGCCAAATAAATTGCTGGCCACCACCACGTCAAAAAACTCGGGGCGCTGCACAAAGTGCGCGGTCAAGATGTCAATGTGGAACTTGTCCCATGCCACGCCCGGGTAGGCTTTGGCCATTTCGATCACCCGCTCGTCCCAGTAGGGCATGGTGATGGCGATGCCATTGGATTTGGTCGCGCTGGTCAGGTGTTTTTTGGGCCGCGACTGGGCCAATTCAAAAGCAAATTTCAGCACCCGATCAACGCCAATGCGCGACATGATGCTTTCTTGCATGACGATTTCGCGCGCTGTGCCAGGGTACATGCGCCCGCCCACGCTGGAGTACTCGCCTTCGGTGTTTTCACGCACGATGTACATGTCAATTTCACCTGGGGCACGGGCGCTGCCATCGCGGCGCACCACCGGGGCGATGATGCCTGGCATCAAGCGCGCGGGGCGCAAATTAATGTATTGATCAAATTCGCGCCGGAATAAAAGCAAAGAACCCCACAAAGACACGTGATCGGCAATTTTGTCGGGCCACCCCACCGCGCCAAAGTAAATGGCGTCGTGGCCGCCGATCAGGTCTTTCCAGTTATCGGGCAGCATCTTGCCGTGGCGCTCAAAGTAGTCCCAACTGGAAAAATCAAAATGGTCAAACTGCAAGCCAATGCCAAAGCGGCTTGCGGCTGCCTCCAAAACACGCAAACCCTCGGGCATGACCTCTTTGCCAATGCCATCCCCAGCGATGACAGCGATGCGGTGTGTGGCCATGGTGTAACTCCCTTTGAATCAATGATGGGCGATGGGCCCGGGCTGGTGCTCACGCCCGTGTGGCGGGCGGGTGTGCGGGGTATTTGACCACCAACATGACCCCTACAACGGTGCAAATGGTGCCCAAAATGGTCATCCCGGTGACAGGCTCGTCAAACAACACCCAGGCCATCATGGCAGTGCTGGGCGGCACCAAGTACATCAAACTGGTGACCGAAGCCGCCGCACCCCGTTGGATCATCATGTACAGCAAGGAGCTGGCGCCCAAGGTCAAAGCCAGCACCGACCAGGCCATGGCCCCCATCAAGGGTACATTCCAATGCATGGGCTCGGTCTCCATCCACGCAAAAGGCAATGTCACCGCCAAGGCCGCCAACAATTGCACGGCGCTGGCCGTGCGCACATCGCAGGCCACCACATAGCGCTTTTGGTACAAGGTGCCGGTGGTGATGCACAGCAAAGACGTCACGGTCAGGCCAAGGGTCCAAGCACTGACCTCGGCCGTGAGTTGCAATTTTTGCCACACGACCAAAACCAAGCCCGCCAAGCCCAAAGCCAAACCCGTCCATTGGGCCAGGCCCACCCGGTTGCCACGGTGGGCCAACCACACAGCGGTCAACACCGGTTGCAAGCCCACCACCAACGCAGACAGGCCAGCGCCCATACCCGCCTTCACGGCCAGCCAAACACCACCCAAGTACCCTGCATGCATGAGCAAGCCCGTGATCGCCAGGTGCCGCCACTGCGCGCGACCTTGCGGCCAGGCCACGCCCACCCAGCGGATCCAGGCCACGAAACAGGCCATGGAGAAAAAGTAGCGCCAGGCTAAAAACCCCATCGGCGGAGCGTGCGGCATGCCAAAACGAGCGACGATGAAACCGGTGCTCCAAATCAGCACAAACACAAACGGCATGGATCGCACCCAAGGCTGGGTGGGGGTGTCTTGCATCAGTTGCCGTGCGCCCGGATGATGGGCAGGGCTTTCTTGAGGTAGTACATCATCGACCAAACGGTGAGCACCGCGGCCACCCATATCAATACCTGCCCCACAAGGCGGGTGTCGAGCAGCCCCCCCAACAAGCCGTCATAAAACAAAAACGGAATGGCCACCATTTGCACCGTGGTCTTGACTTTGCCCAGCATGTGCACAGCCACACTTTTTGAGGCACCCATTTGCGCCATCCATTCGCGCAACGAGGAAATGGCAATTTCACGCCCAATGATGATCAAGGCCACGAACACATCAGCACGCCCCAAATGCACCAGCACCAACAAACAAGCGCAGACCAAAAATTTATCGGCCACCGGGTCGAGAAATGCGCCAAAGGCAGAGGTTTGGTTGAGCTTGCGGGCCAAAAACCCGTCGAGCCAATCGGTCAGGGCAAACACCACAAACATGACCGTGGCGATCAGGTTGGCCACGGGCAGCGACAAAGGCATGTAAAAAACCAACAAAATCAAGGGGATCGCGACAATGCGCGTCCACGTCATGATCATGGGCAAGGTAGAGAACATGGCTCAATCGTAAACAATGCTGGCCATGCCCTGGTGGGCCTGGGCCATCCAACTGGCCAAAGCGCCGTCGCTGGGGAAAAACCGCGCGGACTCACCCAACTCGATGTCGGCGTGGGCACGCTCGCGCAGCAGTCGCAAGCGCACCGACAAAGCGCGCGAAAACTCGCCCTCATCGGTGGTCACTTTTTGCGGCGGGTGTTCGCGCACCAAGCGCTCAATATCGGGCTCAGTGCCATTGACCACCACCCGCAGATATTTGCCAAATCGGCAACGCGCCTGAGGCAGGCCCCACACCTGTTGCACGTTCAGGCGCAAGCCGCCAGAGAATCGGTCGGGCTGCACCTTGGCCAAAACGACGATGAATTCATCGTCTTTGACCCATTGGCGGCTGGCTTGGTACAAAGCGTCGTCCATGCTCGCTTCCATCACAGCCGATTTGTCGTCGAGTTTGAACAACGCCACTTTGCCGCGCTGTCCGTTAATGGTGCGAAAGTCACTCACGATGCCGCACAGCATTTGGGGCTCGCGGCTGTCAGACACTTCATCCAAACGGCGCTTCACAAATTGCCGCACCTCGGATTGCACCTCATCGAACAAATGGCCTGACAAAAAGAAACCCAGCGCGACTTTTTCTTCGCTCAAGCGCTGCTTGACGCCCCACGGGGTGATGGCCAGCAAGTCGGGTTCACGCGTGCTCGAGCCCAGGGCCTGTGAGTCTGCGCTGTCAAACAAACCGCCTTGGTGGGCATGGGCCTGCACGCTGGCCGCAAACTCAAAGGCCCGGTCGATGCTGGCCACCAAGCAGGCACGGTTCAAGTCGAGGTCGTCAAATGCGCCTGCTTTGATCAAGGCCTCCACGCTGCGTTTATTCACACGGGTGCGGTCGATGCGCACACAAAAATCAAACAAGCTGGTGAACTCGCCCCCATCTTGGCGGGCTGCCACGATCGCTTCGATGGCTTGCTGGCCGGTGCCGCGCACCGCCCCCAGGCCATAACGGATCACCGCATTGGAGACCGGTTCGAAACGGTAACCCCCGCGGTTGATGTGGGGTGACTCAAAAGTCAAACCCATCTTGACGGCGTCTTCAAACAAGACCTTGAGCTTGTCGGTGTTGTCCATCTCCACCGTCATATTGGCGCAGAAAAACTCCACTGTGTGGTGCACCTTGAGCCAGGCCGTGTGGTAGGCCAACAGCGAATAAGCGGCCGCGTGCGACTTGTTAAAGCCATAGCCTGCAAAGCTCTCCATGAGGTCAAATATTTCATTCGCCTTGGGCTCAGTGATGCCGTTTTTAGCGGCACCATCGGCAAAAATTTGGCGGTGCTGCGCCATCTCTTCGGCTTTTTTCTTGCCCATGGCACGGCGCAACAAATCTGCGCCACCGAGCGAATAGCCACCCAAAATTTGGGCCGTTTGCATGACCTGCTCTTGGTAGACCATGATGCCGTAGGTTTCGCTGAGCACCGCCTCAACCAATGGGTGCGGGTACGCCACTGCCTCGCGCCCGTGCTTGCGCGCCACAAAACTGGGGATCAGGTCCATCGGGCCGGGTCGGTACAAAGCGTTGAGGGCGATCAAGTCTTCCAAGCGCGTGGGCCGTGCATCGCGCAGCATGCCTTGCATGCCCCGGCTTTCAAACTGGAACACCGCCTCGGTTTTGCCGTCCGAAAACAACTTGTAGGTGGTGGCGTCGTCCAGCGCAATGTCTTCAAACGCGAAACCGCTCTTGGCCGGGTTGCGCTCGACAATCATGCTGCGGGCCATCTCCAAAATGGTCAGCGTGGCCAGGCCCAAAAAGTCAAACTTCACCAAGCCGGCGGCCTCGACATCGTCCTTGTCAAACTGCGACACAGCGGCTTGGCTGCCCGGTTGCTGGTACAGCGGGCAAAAGTCGGTCAATTGGCCTGGGGCGATCAGCACGCCGCCGGCGTGCATGCCTACATTGCGGGTCAGACCTTCGAGTTTTTGCGCCAAGGCCAACAAGGTTTTGACTTCGTCTTCTTTGGCCAAGCGATCGGCCAAAATCGGCTCGACCTCGATGGCCCCGGCGATGGTGATGTGCTGCCCAGGCTTGTTGGGGATGAGCTTGGAGATGCCGTCACAAAAGGTATAGCCCATGTCCAACACCCGACCCACGTCGCGGATCGCTGCACGTGCGGCCATGGTGCCAAAGGTGGCGATTTGGCTCACCGCATTGCGCCCGTATTTGGACTTGACGTAGTCGATCACCCGGTCCCGGTTGAGTTGGCAAAAGTCGATGTCAAAGTCGGGCATGGACACCCGGTCTGGATTGAGAAAGCGCTCAAACAGCAGCTTGTATTGCAACGGGTCCAAATCGGTGATGTTGAGCGCATAGGCCACCAAAGAGCCAGCCCCCGAACCACGCCCCGGACCCACTGGGCAACCGTGGGTTTTGGCCCAGTTGATGAAGTCGCTCACGATCAAAAAATAACCTGGGAAACCCATTTTGACGATGGTCGCAATTTCAAAGGCCAAGCGCTCGTCGTAAGGGGCACGCTGGCTTTGGCGCTGGATCTCGTCAGGAAACAGCCTCTCGAGACGGGCCTGCAAACCTTGTTCTGACACCTGCCGGAAATAAGCCTCTTCGGCCATGCCATCGGGTGTGGGATAGATGGGCAAACGGGGCCGGCCCAAGTCCAACGTGATGCTGCAGCGCTTGGCGATCTCTACTGCGTTGACCAGGGCCGATGGCACATCGGCAAATGCTGCTTTCATCTGCTCGGTGGACTTGAAATACTGCTCGCGGGTAAAGCGGCGCACGCGGCGCTGGTTGCCCAAAATCTCGCCCTCAGAAATGCACACCCGCGCCTCATGGGCTTCGTGGTCATCGGGTTGCAAAAATTGCACGGGATGGGTGGCCACCACGGGCAGTTTCAAGCGGGCGGCCAATTGCACGGCTTCGCGCACATGCAACTCGTCGTCGGCGCGCCCACAGCGCTGCAACTCCACATAAAAACGGTGGGGGAAAACCTGTGCCCATTGCAGTGCCATGTCACTGGCGCGCTGGCGGTCGCCTTGGACCAAGGCCTGACCCACATCGCCCATTTGCGCCCCAGACAGAGCCAACAAGCCCTCTGATCGCTCTTGCAACCAGGCCAAGCGCATCACCGACTGCCCTTTGATGGGCTCGCTGGTCCAGGCCCTGGAGAGCAATTCGCACAGGTTCAAATAACCTTGCTGGTTTTGCACCAGCAGCAGCAAGCGGGCCAGGGGTGCGTCCTCGCGGCCAGTGGCTTGCACCCACACATCGGCACCGATCAAAGGCTTGACACCTTTGGCCATGGCGGCCTTGTAAAACTTGATCGCCCCAAACAAATTGTTCAAGTCGGTGATGGCCAAAGCGGGCTGGCCATCGTCGGCCGCGGCCTTGACCACCTCATCGACACGGTTGGTCCCGTCGACGATGGAAAACTCGGTGTGCAAGCGCAGATGAACAAACATGCGGGCATTGTAGGTAATCGCCTTTTCAGACCAGACCGCACAGGATGCGGCTCTGTGCTGTCACGCCGCCGCAGCCACCTAAAATGCAAAGGTGAACCCCATTTTGAACATTTCCGCCTATTTATTCACGCCCTTGCAAGACTTGCCGGCTTGGCGCGAAGCCTGTCGCAGCCAAGCCCAAACCCAGCAACTCAAGGGCACCATCTTGCTGTCCCACGAAGGCATCAATTTGTTTTTGGCGGGCCACGCCGAACAAGTCGACGGCTTTTTGGGGTGGCTCAAGGCGCAAGAGGGCATGGCCCAACTAAGCGCCAAAAAGAGCTGGTCTGCCACGCAACCCTTTGGCAAGTTGCTAGTAAAGATCAAGGCAGAGATCATCCGCATGAACCACCCTGCCATCGTGCCTACCCTGGGCCGGGCGCCCGCCATCAAGCCAGCAGACTTGCGCCGCTGGCTCGACCAAGGGCATGACGACCAAGGCCAAGCGGTGGTGATGCTCGATACCCGCAATGCCTTTGAAGTGGCCCACGGCAAGTTCACCCAGGCGCTGGACTGGGGCTTGCACAAGTTCAGCGAATTCCCGCAAGCGGCCCGCGACCACCTGAGCGACATGCAAGGCAAAACCGTGGTCAGTTACTGCACCGGCGGCATACGCTGCGAAAAAGCGGCCATCTTCTTGCGCGAGTTGGGCCTGACTGATGTGTACCAACTCGACGGCGGCATCTTGCAATATTTCGAAGACACGGGCGGCACCCATTTCGAGGGCGACTGCTTTGTGTTTGACGAGCGCGTCGCCCTGGCCCCAGATTTGAGCGCCAAGCTCAACTGAGCAGTGCAAAGCCTGCACCGCCCAGCAACTCCAGCTTCGGCTCCGGCTCAGGCCCCCAGGCGCTGGGCAATCTGACGCACCCGCTCGCCGTAAGCCTTGGCCGTGTCCAAGTCGCCTTGGGGGATATCGGCAGCTGGGTTGGTCGACCCCACCTGCGCCATCAAACCTGAATTGGAGCCCAGGCGGTTCAGGTTACCGTCGCTCATGCCGGGCATGCCCACCCACACCATGCCGTGCTGCATGGACAAGGTCATGAAGTACTGCAAGGTGGAGAGTTTGTCGCCACTGAGGTTGGCTGAAATGGTGAATCCACCGGCCACTTTGTCTTTCCATGCCGAGGAGTACCAACGCTTGGAGCTGGCGTCGGCGAATTTTTTAAATTGCCAAGACGCCATGCCCATGTAAGTGGGGGCGCCAAACACAATCGCATTGGCCGCATCCAGCGCTGCCCAATCGGCTTCGCTGATGTTGCCGTCTGCGTCAATGGCGATGAGCTGGGCCTGCGCGCCTTCGGCCACAAACTGGGCCACACGTTGGGTATGGCCGTAGCCGGAGTGGTAAATCACTGCTGTTGTCGTCATGGTCTATCTCACTTTCAAAGTTAAAAAAATCTTTACTCAGCGCGACGGGCATCGGCGCTGAAACCACCCGCCCCCAAAACAGATAAGGCAAGCAATCCACCCGCGATGCTGAGATTTTTCATGAACATGATTTGCTGCACCATGAACTGCTCGGGGGCCGCATTCCAAAATGCATGGAAAAACACACCGGCCACCACAGTAAACAATGCCAGGGCCCAAGAAACCCATCGTGTTTTGTAACCGGCCAACAGCGCCAAACCACCACCCACCTCAACCACAACGGCCAAGACCGCGCCCAGCTGGGGCAATGGCAAGCCCATCGAGGCGATGTACCCCACAGTGCCCTCGAAACCACCCAACTTGGCCAGCCCAGCGGGCAAAAACAAAGCGGCAATCAGCACGCGGGCACCCAGGGCCAGCACATTTTGTAAGCGTTCATTCATAAAGAAGTTTCTTTCAAAGTTTAAAAATCAAAATTGCAAATCAAAAACCAGCACCTCAGCGCCTTGGGCCTGGTCCAACACCAAGCCACCCTCGCCCTGCATCAGCAACGCGTCGCCGCTGTCCAAAGCATTTCCGTTGGCCTGCACAGATCCGCGCAGCACCTGCACATAGGCCTTGCGGGCCGGGTCCAACGCCAGTTGTGCGCTTTGCCCCAGCGCAAAGCAGCCCGCATACATGCGCGCATCGGCGTGAACTTGGACCGAACCTTGCGCGGCATCGGGTGATGCGACCAAGCGCAGCACGCCAGATTTTTCGGCTGGCGCAAAGGTTTTTTGCTCATAACTGGGGGCGATGCCCTTTTGCGCGGGCAAGATCCAAATCTGCAAAAAATGCGTCTCTCCGTTGGGGTCGTGATTGAACTCAGAGTGGCGCACGCCCGTGCCAGCGCTCATGCGCTGTACGTCGCCCGGGGGAATGCCCTTGACATTGCCCATGCTGTCTTGGTGGGCCAAATTACCCGACAGCACGTAACTGATGATCTCCATGTCTTGGTGGCCATGGGTGCCAAAACCGGTGCCCGGGGCGATGCGGTCCTCGTTGACCACCCGCAAATTGCCCCAACCCATGAACTGCGGGTCTTGGTACCCGGCAAATGAAAAACTGTGAAAAGATTTCAGCCACCCGTGGTCGGCATAACCCCTGTCTTGTGAACGTCGAACAACTTGCATGTTTGCTTTCTCTTGTGGTGTGAACTGTAAAAAAGATCCGCTTGTCCGGGGTTGACCCGAACTGATGGCATCATTCAAATAATTTGATCGATAAAGGCCTGATCATGCTAACTCCCCGCCAGGTTTTGACCCCTGAAGCCCTGTCCATGTTGCAAAGCATTGACCGCTTGGGCAGCTTTGCCGCTGCCGCGCGCGAAATGAACCTGGTTCCAAGCGCCTTGAGCTACCGGGTGCGCCAGATGGAGGAGGCGCTCGATGTGCTGCTCTTCACGCGCGCCTCGCGCCAAGCCAAACTGACCGCGGCTGGGCGCGAGTTGCTCAACGAAGGGCAGCGTCTGTTGGCCGAAATGGACAGCATTGCCCGCCGTGTGAAACGGGTGGCCACCGGTTGGGAGAGCCAATTCACGGTGGCTTACGACAGCATCATCGACCCCGCCGTGGTGATGGACTTGTGTACGGCGTTTTACGCCGATGACCCGCCCACGCGGCTGCGTTTGCGCCACGAAACATTGAGTGGGACGCTCTACAGCCTGAGCGCTGGCCAAGCCGACCTGGCCATTGGGGTGGACATGCAAATGAGCCCCACCATGGGGTTGCGCTTCGCAGAGTTGGGCGCCATGGTGCCGTTTGTGTTTGCCGTGTCCCCCCAACACCCATTGGCCAGCGCCCCCAAGCCTTTGAGCGACGCCATCATTCAGTCCCACCGGGCCGTGGCGGTGGCCGACTCTGTGCCGCAAGGGCAAGGCATCACCATCGGCTTGCTGGCGGGCCAAGATGTGTTCACCGTGCCCTCCATGGCGCTCAAGCTCGAGGCCCAACTGCGTGGCCTGGGTGCAGGCTATTTGCCGAAAACCCTGGCCCAGCCCTGTATCGATGCGGGGCAGCTGATCGAATGTGCCGTTCAACGCCCTGAGCACAGCGGCAACATCGGTTACGCCTGGCGCGAAGCCCCGGGGGATGCGGCCGAGGTGGCCAACAAACGCGCTTTGCAGTGGTGGCTGCAGGCCTTGTCCAAACCCCACACGCGAAGTGCTTTGTTGGGGCAATCGAGCAGTCCCAAGCGGGCGTCATCGGTGTAGAGTCGGGCCATGGCAACACAACACATCGCAATCGTTGGCGCGGGCATGGCAGGCATCACCGTTGCCCGCACCTTGGTGCAAGCCGGGCACCGGGTGATGGTATTTGACAAAAGCACCGGCGCTGGTGGCCGCATGGCCACGCGGCGCACAGCCTTTGGCGGCTTTGACCACGGGGCGCAGTACTTCACCGTGCGCGACCCCCGCATGGCCTTGGCTTTGCAAACCGTGCCCGACAGCCTGACCCATTGCCGTCCCTGGAGCGCCAACGCCGTGCGTGTGCTCGACCCCTCTGGCCGGTTGGTGGAGGCGGCACGACCCGGCCCCGAAGCCCATTGGGTGGGTGTGCCCGGCATGAGCGCGCTGGTCAAGCACTGGGCCCAGCCCTTGGCCGACGCTGGCCAATTGCAACTGGGGCACACCGTGCAATCTGTGCAAGCCGACCCGCGCAAAGCCAGCCAATGGTCACTGCATGGCGTGGACACCGACACACGCCCCTGGCACCAAGGCGGCTTTGACAGCGTGTTGCTGGCCATACCAGCCCCCCAATGCGCTCAACTGCTTCAAGCCAGCCCAGGTCGCGCCGCAGCCAGTGGTTTGATCGCGCCCACCTTGGCGGTACAAACCGCCCCCTGCTGGACCTTGATGCTGGCCTTTCCCCAGGCCAGCCAACCGGGGTTGACGCACTTGGGCCCGCAGTGGAACGCCGCGCGCAGCACACACCACCGCATTGCTTGGCTGGCGCGCGAGTCGTCCAAACCCGGTCGCAGCAGCATTGAGCGCTGGACGGTACAAGCCAGCGCCGAATGGTCCACCGAGCACCTCAACGATGACGCCGAGCGGGTGCAACTCAAACTGCAACGCGCCTTTGCCGAGCTGACCGGCATCCACACCGGGCCCAGCCACGCCCAAGCCCATTTGTGGCGTTACGCCAAGACCACCCACCCCTTGGGCCAGCCCTATCAATGGGACAGCTCCACCGGATTGGGCACCTGTGGCGACTGGCACCTGGGGCACCGGGTGGAAGACGCGTTTGTCTCTGGCCTCGAACTGGGTCTGCGCCTGTGCGGTAAATGATGCCCTACCGGGGTCGGTTTGCACCCTCGCCCACCGGCCCCTTGCACGCGGGCTCCTTGGTCGCGGCCCTGGCCAGTTGGCTCGATGCCAAAGCCCATCATGGCCAATGGTGGGTGCGCATAGAAGACACCGACGGCCCGCGCTGCCCCATCGGCACAGACCGCTTGATCTTGCAGCAACTCGCCCAGTGCCACTTGCACCCCGATGCACCTGTGCAATGGCAATCGCAGCGAACCGCTTTGTACGAATCAGCCTTGGAGTGCTTGCGCCAAAGCGGCCATGCGTACCCATGCGTTTGCTCGCGCAAAGACATCGCCCAGGCCTTGACCGCCCAGGGTTGGTCGGCCCAGCGCCATGCCAGCGCCCCCTACCCTGGCACCTGTCGCCACCAACCCCCGTCGGTCGAGCACATAAACGCCCTGCCCCACGCCTGGCGATTTGTTGTGCCCGGCGGCGTGTGGCATTGGCAAGACCGCAGGCTGGGCGCGCAATCACAAGAGCTGGCACACAGCGTGGGCGATGTGGTGCTGTGCCGCGCCGATGGCCTGTGGGCGTATCAACTCGCGGTGGTGGTCGACGACGCCGATCAAGGCATCACCCATGTGGTGCGCGGCGAAGATCTGGCCGACAACACGCCACGACAAATGGCCTTGCAGCAAGCCCTTGAATTGCCCACGCCCATTTATTTACACACCCCCCTGGTGCATGGCCTGGATGGCGAAAAACTCTCGAAGCAAAACGGTGCCCAGGCCCTGGACACCCGCGACCCATTGGCATCTTTGCAGTCCGCTGCCACGGTGTTGGGCTTGTCGGCGCACGCCGGGCCACTGCCCCAGGCCTTGGGGTTTTGGGTCCAACAGTGGGCTGCGCAGCATGGCCCGAATGCCAGCACCCAGGTGGCACCGTAAGAGATTGTGGGAGCCGCGCGTCTAAATCCCACAAACTCCTGAAAGCCTGACCATGACACACCCCCTCCGCCAATGGACAGCCCTGACCGCCTTGTGCGCATCAATGGCCACGGCCGCCTTGGCCGCCTTGCCCGAGCCCCCTGACCCGCGTGAAGTCGCCGCCATGCCCTTTGATCAACGCCTGGCCCACAGCCGCCAACTGCGCGAAGACATGGCCAAGGCCACGCCTGAAGAGCGGCGCGCTTTCCGCGAAAAAATGCACGAAAAAATGCACGCTTTGCCACCGACCGAGCGCCAAGCCTTGCACGACAAAATGCGCACCGAGTGGGACGGCCTGAGCGAGGCGCAAAAACGCCAACTCAAAGATGAGCGCAAAGCCATGATGGGCACCATCACCCCGCAAGAGCGCGCCCAAATGCGCGAAGAGCGGCGCAAAGCCTTTGAAAAAATGACCCCCGAAGAACGCAAAAAATGGCGCGATGACATGCACCAATCGCACCATGACCATGGCGATCATCCAGGCATGGGCATGGGGCCTGGCATGGGCCACGGATTTGGCCCCGGCATGATGCCTGGCATGGGACCCCGCGGATCAGCCCGCGCACCAGATGCGGGCTGAGTTGAGCCCCTGGCTGGCCAAGCTGGCCAGGCCCGGCAAAACGGCTGAGCTCGATTTGCTGGCTGCAGCGCGGGGAGGCGATCCCCGCGCTGCGCGCCAGTTGGTGGCGTCGTTGAGTGCGGCCGCGCACAGTCTGGCCTGGCGCATGCTAGGCAACACGGCCGACGCCCAAGACATGGTGCAAGAAGGCTTCATCAAACTGCTGCACAGCCCGTTTCGCGGTGAGTCCAAACTCTCGACCTACTTCCACACCCTGATTGCCCGCTTGTGCCTGGACCGCTTGCGCAGCCCTGCCCGCACCCATGGGGCTTTGGACGAAGCCGACCTCACCGAAGACCCTGGCCCCAACCCCGAACAAACGCTGGCACTGAGCCAAACCGCTGACCAAGTGCAGCAAGCCTTGATGCGCCTGCAACCGCGCCAGCGTCTGGCCCTGAACCTGTGGGCCCACCACGATGCCAGCGTGGCCGACATTGCCCACACCCTGGACATTCAAACCAACGCCGCCCACCAGTTGCTGCACCGCGCCAAAATCAACCTCCAACACCACCTGAAAGCCATGGGCCATGAATGATCCGGACCGTTCCCTCAAAGCTTTGTTGCAGTCCAACCAAGCGCCCCCATTGCCGCCCAGCTTTGTCGACCAAACCGTGGCCCGCATGGGTGCAGGCACACCACGCACAGCACCAAGCGCATGGGGCGTGTTGACTTGGAGCGCGCCACGCCAAAAATGGCTGGCCATGGCCTCGGTGCTGGTACTGGCCTGGGCCGCCCAGACTTGGTTGGCGACATCAACCGACGACGACTTGATGCACATTGACACCTTGTCCATGTCGAGCATGTTGGTGCTTTGAGCCCCAGAACGCGCACCCAGCCCAGCTCCTCACCCAGCCTGCATGGCATACAGCGGCCCTAGAATCGGCCGCCTGATGAACCCAAGCACCCCACCCGCGTCGACGGACCCGCTCACGCCCACCCCTGCCGCCACCCCCACGCCGATGCACAGCGGGGAAGGCATGCCCAGCGACAAACCCTTTTTGCGCACCATCAAAACCTTTGTCACCCGCGCTGGGCGCGCCACCACGGGCCAACTGCGGGCCATTGAAGACCTGGGCCCGCGCTTTGTGCTCCCCTACTCGCCCCAGGTGCTGGACCTGGCAGCAGCATTTGGCCCAGAGCGGGCATCAGCCCCGCTGATTTTGGAAATAGGTTTTGGCATGGGCGAGGCCACGGCCCACATTGCCCGCGTGCGGCCCAATGACAACTTCTTGTGCTGCGAGGTGCACGAAGCCGGTGTGGGCGCACTGCTCAAACGCATGCAAGCGCCGCCCATCGACAACATCCGCATCCTGCAGCACGATGCCTTGGAGGTGGTTCAACACAACCTGGCCCCAGCCAGCTTGGACGGCATCCATGTGTTCTTCCCCGACCCATGGCACAAACTGCGCCACCACAAGCGCCGCTTGGTCCAGCCAGCGTATGTGGCCCAACTGACCCAGCGGCTCAAAACCGGCGGCTACTTGCATTGCGCCACCGACTGGCAGCCTTATGCCCAGCAAATGCTGGCCGTGCTCAGCGCCGAGCCTGGCTTGCAAAACACCAGTGAACACGCCGATGGCTTTGCAAGCCAGCCCGACTACCGGCCCCTCACCAAGTTCGAAAACCGGGGCCTCAAACTCGGTCATGGGGTATGGGACTTGGTATTCAAGCGAACCTGATCCATGGCCTTGTCCCCAGACGCAACACCCCCCGCGGTCAGCTTTTGGCAGGCCTTTGCCTTTTGGCTCAAGCTGGGTTTCATCAGCTTTGGGGGCCCGGCCGGTCAAATATCGCTGATGCACCAGGAGCTGGTGGAACACCGGCGCTGGATTTCAGAGAAGCGTTTTTTGCACGCCCTTAATTACTGCATGGTGCTGCCCGGGCCAGAGGCGCAACAACTGGCGACCTACATCGGCTGGCTGATGCACAAAACATGGGGTGGCATTGTGGCGGGGGTTTTGTTTGTGCTGCCGTCCCTGCTGATCTTGATCGCCTTGTCTTGGGTGTACCTCGCTTTGGGTGAACTGCCCATCGTGGCGGGCTTGTTTTACGGCATCAAACCAGCGATCACCGCCATCGTGGTGCAAGCGGCGCACCGGATAGGCTCGCGTGCCCTCAAAAACCACTGGTTGTGGGGCATTGCAGCGGCATCCTTTGTGGCCATCTTTGCGCTGCAAGTGCCGTTCCCCGCCATCGTCGCTGTCGCCGCCCTGATGGGTTACCTGGGTGGCCGGATTGCGCCGACCGTGTTCAAGTCTGGTGGTGGGCACGGCAAAGCCCAACCGTCCTTTGGCCCCGCACTGATTGATGACCACACGCCCGCCCCAGCGCATGCCCAATTTCGCTGGGACAGACTGGTGCAAATTGGGCTGGTGGGGGCTGTGCTGTGGGCTGTGCCCATGGGTTTGCTGGCGCTGGCCTGTGGCTGGGACCACACGCTGACCCAAATGGCTTGGTTTTTCACCAAGGCCGCGCTGCTGACCTTTGGCGGTGCCTATGCTGTGTTGCCCTACGTGTACCAGGGCGCAGTGGGCCAGTATGGTTGGCTCAGCCCCACGCAAATGATGGACGGCTTGGCCTTGGGTGAAACCACCCCCGGCCCACTCATCATGGTGGTGGCCTTTGTTGGTTTCGTCGGTGGTTATGTCAAAGCGGTGTTTGGGCCTGATGCGCTGTTGTTGGCTGGCGCTGTAGCGGCGTGCCTGGTGACATGGTTCACCTTTTTACCGTCTTTCTTGTTCATTTTGGCGGGTGGGCCCTTGGTGGAGAGCAGCCACAATGAACTGCAATGGACCGCACCGCTGACCGCCATCACCGCCGCCGTGGTGGGGGTGATTTTGAATTTGGCCCTGTTCTTTGCCTACCACGTGCTGTGGCCCACGGGGTTTACAGGCCCCTTGGATGAGGTTTCTGCGGCCATTGCAGTGGCCGCGGGGGTGGCGCTGTTTGGATTCAAACGCTCAGTGATTCAAGTGATCGCAGGCTGTGCCCTCATGGGCCTGATTTACAAGACAGCGATCCTCTGACCGGGGCTGCCCCGCCCACATCCGATAAGGCGTTGAGGCTCTCACAGGCAAGTGCCCGCAGCGCCGCAGGCAACTGCCTTCGAGGGTGCGGCCGGGTGGCCCTGGCGCGCCAGTCAAATGATTGGGGTTGGTGGGTCAACCCACATCAACAACACCCCGTCGACAGATGGGCCCATCTGACACCCAGCGCCCTTGCCCATCGAACCAAGGCGCTACAGATGGAGCCCTCAGGCCGCGCGCTTTTGCCGCGCGGCCAGCAAGCGTTCTGGGGTGAATGGCACGCTGCGCAAGCGCACGCCGGTGGCGTCAAAGATGGCATTGCCCAAAGCCGCAAAAATCGGCGATGCGGTGGCCTCACCTGCACCCACAGCGCGCACCGTGGGTAGGTCGATCAGCTCAATGTCGATGGCGCTGGGCAGGTCTGAAAAACGCAAGATGGGGTAGCTTACCCAGTCCACGCTGGTGATTTCACGCCGGGTGGTTTGCACCTCTTCCATCAAGGCGCGGCTGAGGGTTTGGATCACATTGCCCTCGATTTGGTTGCGCACCCCGTCGGGGTTGACCACCATGCCACAGTCGTGGGCCACGCACACGCGCTCGACCTTGACGCGGCCGGTTTTGTCGTCCACCCGCACCTGCATGCTCACTGCCACATAGGCGGCATTGTTGTCGTACTGCACAAAAGCCACCCCCCGGCCCACGCCGTTGTTGCGGCTGCCACTGGGGCGCTTGTCCCAAGCGGCGCGTTTTTCAACCGCGCGCAAGACGGCAATGGCGCGCTCGTCCTTGAGGTGACGCACCCGAAAATCAATTGCATCGGCCCCAGCCAATACCGCCATCTCGTCAATGAAGGATTCGTTGGCAAAGGTGTTTTGGGGCGAGCCCAAACCGCGCAATGATGAAGAGCGCAACGGCGACTGGTTAAGCAAATTGAGCACCACCCGGCTGTTGTCAAACACATAGGTGGGCTTGGCGTTGCGGTCAGCGCCGGCTTGCAAAAAGCGTGCAGGCATGCCCAGGGCTTCGCCCGCCAGCACATTGCCCGCCATGTCGTAAAAGGGGCGCAGGGCGTGGTTGGGGCTCCACACGGCGTAGTCCCAGCCCACGATCTGGCCGTTGGCGTCCAAGCCACCTTTGACCGTCATGGCCATGGCTGCGCCCTTGGGCTCCCACTGGTGCTCTTGGCGGCGCATCCATTGCACGCGCACCGGCTTGCCCACCAGTTGCGACAACAAAGCGGCGTCACCAGACACGTCATCCGAGCCGTTTTGGCCGTAACAACCCGAGCCTTCGGTCCAAATCAAGCGCACCTGGGCGGGCTTCATGCCCAACATGGTGGCCAAGCTGCCCCGGGTGAGGAAAGAGGTCTGCGTGGCCGACCAAACGGTCGCCTTGTCGGCGCGCACATCGGCCACCGCGCAGGATGGACCAATCGAGGCGTGCAGCTGAAAAGGCACAAAATAATCGGCCTGGTGGGTTTTGGCCGCTTGGGCCAGGGTGTCTGCGCCTTGGCCGGTGCGTTGCAACTCTTTGGAGGTGGACGACGAACTGCGCA